>ERZ772940.488-NODE-488-length-18067-cov-5.66322_pt1 | contig 18067 bp, 14 predicted proteins | sample MGYA00511682_ERZ772940 | MGnify/ENA primary metagenome ERZ772940 (study PRJEB29015, sample SAMEA2737922) | human oral metagenome | biome: human oral; feature: human-associated habitat; material: dental | place: China | collected 2031 ... | reverse complement strand
CGGCTTACTCTTAATCAAATAGTCGGTGCCTTATTTCCTCTAGAGCCATAATGATAAATGGACAGACGAGCAAATAGAGCCAATCATCAAAACCAATCGGAGCTGTATTAAAGAGAGTGTGGAAAAGAGGTACATAGGACAGGATAATAAAGAGAATGATTTCTAAGATAATACCCAGACTAATAATCTTATTTGCAAATGGTTTGATTTTGAAAATAGATCCTCTACCTTTGCGACTATTCATAGCCATACCAATCTGCGTGAAGATGATAGCTCCCAAAGTCATGGTTGTTGCCTCTCGATAAAGAGGTCCTGAACTAGCTAGATGATTCAGATGTCCTTGATTAACCCAATAATTAAGGAAGAAGGCACCCATAGCCAAAACAGACTCAATCATACCATACCAAGCAAAGGCTTTTAATAATAATTGCCGATTTAACAAACGATCTGATAGGCGTCTTGGTGGCCTGTCCATAATGCCTTCTTCTGGTGGCTCAACCCCCAGTCCCAAAGCGGGCATCATATCTGTTCCAAGGTCAATCGCTAGGATTTGCATAACTGTTAAGGGAAGAGGAATGCGCCCCAAAGAGAACAAGAAGAAGGCAGATGGTACAGCTTCCGGTGTATTGGAATTAAAAATATAGGTCAGGAATTTTTGAATATTTCGATAAACGGCACGTCCCTCTTCAACAGCATGGACAATAGAAGCAAAGTGATCATCCGTTAAAATCATATCGGCAGATTCCTTGGCGACGTCAGTTCCAGATATTCCCATAGCTACCCCGATATCAGCCTTTTTCAAAGCAGGGGCATCATTTACTCCATCACCAGTAACAGCAACAACTTCACCAAGTTCCTGAAGTGCATTGACTACACGATATTTTTGTTCAGGGGCTACACGGGCAAAAACAATCTCACCTTTAAGCGCTTCTTTAAGCTGATCGTCATCCATGTCAGCTAGTTCAAGTCCTGAAACAACACGCGCATCATCACCCTGCACAATTCCGATTTTCTTGGCAATACTAAGAGCCGTCAAGCCATAGTCACCTGTAACCATGATAATGCGAATACTGGCACGGTGACATTGCTCAATTGCTTCACGTACACCTTGACGTGGAGGGTCACTCATGGCAACAAGTCCCACAAAGACCATATCTTCTTCGAGGGTCCGCATATCCCACTTGTCTTCTCTAATATCTTCGCTTTCCAAAGGACGATAAGCAACAGCTAAAACACGTAAGCCGTCACGAGCAAATTGATCGTTAGCAGCAAGAATTGCTTGACGTTCTGTAGCAGTCATAGATTTGATTGCTCCTTGACCATCATAATAGTCTGAGCAAAGTTCCATCACTTCTTTAGGCGCACCCTTAGTGATGGAAATATGGTGACTGCCATCCAGACTTTTTTCGAGACTATGTACCGTTGTCATTCGTTTACGATCCGAATCAAAGGGAATTTCTTTGATACGAGGAGCCCAGTTGTGGTTGTCATTTAAATCAATACCTGCTTTTTCTGCAAGAACATTAAGACAAGCTTCAGTCGGGTCTCCCAAGACCGTATAATCGGGATTGTCAGCACTTGGCGCAACCACTTGAGCATTACTAGCCAAGTGAGAAAAGCGAACCAAACGATTCAGGAGATCATTTTCCTTCAGAGAAACAGGGTCACCATCCTTCTCAATATGCCCTTCTGGTGCATAACCTAGCCCAGTCACCTCATAATTACCCGACAAGGTCCATAAATGATTAACTGTCATGGCATTTTGAGTTAGGGTCCCTGTTTTATCTGAGCAAATAACAGAGGTTGCTCCAAGAGTCTCAACAGAAGATAATTTCTTCACTAAAGCATGTTCTTTAGCCATGCGTTGTACAGCCATAGCTAGAGAGAGGGTAACTGTAGGAAGTAACCCCTCAGGGATAAAGGCAACAATCATTCCCAAGGCAAAGATGAAAGCTTGAGAAAGAGGCTGATGGACAAATAGTGTTGCTGCAATCATAAAGAAGAGACCTACAGATACTGCGATAACCGAAATCTGTTTGGTCAAATGGTCCAGTTCCTTTTGCAGTGGGCTCTTTTCCTGAGCTAGGTTTTGCGTCAAGTCTGCAATTTGTCCAAACTCAGTTTCCATACCGATAGCAGATACTATAAAATGTCCTGACCCAGAGGAAACTGTGGTCCCTGCAAACACCATATTGTCATATTCCAATTCAGTCTTATCAGGAGTCAAATCTGCTTGGTCTGATTTATAAATGGGATTAGACTCACCAGTGAGGGCAGACTGATTTACCTGCAAGTCTGTCACAGCAACCAAACGTCCATCTGCAGAAATACGGTCACCTTCTTCAATGAAAACCAAATCACCTGGCACCAAGTCCTGTGCAAGGATTTTATCTTCCTTTCCATCACGAAGAACTCGGGTATAGGATGGAAGAAGCTTATTCAGTGCTGCCGTGGCTTGACTAGCCTTATATTCTTGAATAAAACTAAAGAGACCATTAATGATATTAACCAGCCAAATCGCAATTCCCAACTCCAAGCTATGGGAAATCACAGCAATAAAGCCACCAACCCACAATAAGAGGGCCATGAGACTGGCAAAATGTTTGACAAAGGTCAACCAAATAGGTTCTTTCTTACTTTCTTTCAACTGGTTAGGACCATAAGTTGCTTGCCTCTTTTTTACTTCTTGTGAGTTTAACCCTTGAGGACTCGTTTGCAACACTTGATAAACCTGATCAGAGGCACAGGTTCCTAATGTAGTCCCCTTCTGTCTAGAATTACTCATAAGCCTTTCCTCGATTCTAAATCATTAAAGCGATTTCATATTTACACCCTCATTATACTCCTTTTTCAGAAAATGTTGAAAGAATAGACTCTATAATTCCTATGGTGGCTTTACCCACTACAGAAATTATAGAGCCGAGAACTTTAGCTTGCATACCCAATAGCTAAAGTTCTTTTGGTAGTGTAAAATAAGTCGTGTAAACACAAACAGGAAGAAATCCGTTATAGTAGAGTTACGAAACATTACTGGAACGGGGTTTATTCCTATGACACAGTTTACTACAAAACTACTTAACTTCTTAGCCCAAAAGCAAGATATTGATGAATTTTTTCGTTCATTCCTTGAAACAGTTATGAACGATCTGCTTCAAGCAGAGTTATTAGCCTTTTTAGGGTATGAGCCTTACGATAAAGCTAATTATTTTAAAGCCAACAGTCGTAACGGAACGTATTAACAGAAATTCAAGGTTCAAATATTTGGGGTGAACAGAAAAAGCACCCATGAGGTAAACTCTTGAGTGCTTTGAAACGTTGATATAATCGTGTTGATTAACGTTTTGAGAATTGTGATGCTTTACGGGCTTTCTTAAGACCTGGTTTTTTCTACATCATGATATTTATGGTAAATTATCACTAAAATCAAGTAAATTTAAGAGATAAATCCTTAATCTTTACATATATAATCCTTTTAAAAATCGAGAGGTTATCAAAGGGTTATCACTTTTTTAGTTTTCGGAGCTTATGTAGTTGAGAAACAACGATTTATTTTTCTTCGTTTTTCTTCGTTTTTCTTCGTTTCGTTACTTGTTGTGAAATGATGTATAATAAAAATCACATTCCCATACAAACAATTGAATTGCAAAATTATAAAGCGAATGAATTTCATGAATTTAAAAGCAAGATTACTTTATAAATTCACTAATTAGTAACCATGTTTTCTTCGTTTTTCTTCGTTTTTCTTCGTTTTTATTTCATTTCTAATTTATAGTATTGACTGCGATCTTTCGTACTTGTCCCATACCATGTTAAAATGCCTTTTGCTCTCAACGTTTTCAATAATTTCGACGAGTAAGAAACACTCCTACCTAAGAATTCTGCTACTTTTTTAGTTGTCATAGGTTCTGCTGTATTGTACATATACTGTATCAATAGTTTTTCATCAACACTTAAATCACTATAATCTCTAAGTTTACTTTCCAAAGAATCACGTGTTCTCAATGTTCTACTTGTAATACTGTTTTCTAATGTTAAAACTACTTTGTTACCTGGTTCAGAGTAACACGGTTCATGGAGAAAAGCAGATTCCATTTCAGAATAGATTCGTTTTACTCCCTCATTCATCTCTCGGACCCATCCAAATTCAGTTAAGGTACGAGCTATACGCGGATTTCTAGAAAAACGTTCATGTCTTATATTCTCAACGGTCACAATATTCGGTAGTCTTCCTGGGCTATGAATCTCTAGACGATTATCAAACATCAATACTCTGATATGATCTCCGTATACTGAATAATTCCTGTGGGTTACTGCATTTACAATTCCTTCAAACCAAGCAAATTCAGGATATTCTGGAAGTATCTGAAATCTACCATCACTATCTAGATACTGAAACTCTCGTAGCTGGGTTCGAATAAAATCTCTAACTTTAACAATTAATTTAGGCAATGCATCATCAAATGTCACTTCCTTAATAACATTAAATTCACTTCCTGTACCTACATCTACCCCATCAAATCGTTGAAAACGAACACGTGCTTGAGGGAAAAATGCTGAAGGATACTTACCAAAGATAAGAATAGCTGCCTTTGTTAATTTACCATTGATAAGAAACCGTCTTGCCTTTAATATCTCCTCAGTTGAACGTTCTGAAATATCAAAATGATCCTTAAAATCTTGAACCAATAGTTCATCAATATCATCTAATGTGGCATCTTCAATGATTTCATCTTCAAAGAAACGCTGTCCCTTATCATAACTAAGTTGTATACGTTGCTCATAACTCAACTTGACTGATTCATCTCCCTGTCGTAGATAAACTTCATCATTTGGAGCAGCAATCACTCGGTTCGATGATAATTCAACGGAGATAACCAAAATCAGGTCGTCTTCTCCCTTATGATTAACCACAGGTATTTCCTCAAAAGATAAATCCAACGGTGTATCCCGCATCTCTCGGTCTATCTTTTTGAAATCATCAATCGGATAGGCTTTCCCATCCTTAAAACCAGTGATAATATTGTCCTGCTTTTCATCTTCAATCCCGATAATCAACTGACCTCCATCAGCATTAGCAAAGGCAATCAAATGTTTTAACAATTCCGATGGTTTTTTCCTAGCTGATTTCCTATCCAAATATTGATTTTCCGGCGAGAATTGCCAGTAATTAAAATCATATTTCATTTATTTTCTCCTAATTTTTTGGTTAAATAATAATGATTATTCTGCACTCATTACTGAATCTTTTTTTCTTAAGATAATAAACTAGGTGTTTCATTATGATGAGGACGAGTACACTTTTTAACTTGTATATATAAATTTTTAAGCAAATTAATACTTGTCAGGACTGCTTCACCAGTATTTAACTTTTTAATTTGATTAATTTGATTCTCCATCAGATGGTTTTGAATAGCTTTTATTTCATCTGGTGAAGTGAGCCTATGAACTAATAAAGTGCCAACTTGCCCTAACAATATTTTATCAACATCATTTGGATTCTGAGTTGTCAAAAACAGAAATATACCTTTCTTTCTACCCTCGCGAGCAATACTATTTAATCCTGTGTAAAATGTAAATCCGTCATTATTAATACCTTTTGTATATCTATGAACTTCATCAATAAACATAACAAATGGTTTTATTGATGTCGAACTCAAATTTACTAAATGATTTGAAACGAGGTCAATAATCATCCCACCAATGCCATCAGTTGTTCCAATTTGAGAAACATCTATATATAATGATTTTTTTGTTTCTCCTGCTGAAAATGAATCGATAATATCAATAAGACTTTGACCATCAGAAGTGAAAAAATTTACAAGCGAAGTGTTATTTAACTTATAATTGACCTTTTGAATGAGGTACTGATTCACATTGAAGTTGAATAAATCCGACTCAAATTCTCCCTTTTTATTTTGTTTAGTCGTTTCAACAGCTATTTGTGCAGATAAAAAATTAATATCAAAATTCTTATCTTCATCTGTCAGTGTTGAAAAATCTTTTTCTACATCACTAACAGACTTTCCTACTTTTTGATATATTTCATCAAGATTATTCTTATATTGGTATCGTAAAGAACGTATAGCTTCGGCCAATACTGCTGGTTGCGTTCCATCATTTGTCTCAAATAAAATTGACCATTGATTAGTTGACATTTGTGATAAAGGTAAGAAAGCAGTTTGTCCAAGTATGTATTTATCTACTTCATCGTCTGTAAATGAGTCTGAATACTCCCCTGTTGGATCTATTATTAAAGTCCTTATACCATCATTGATTAATTTATCCAAAATACTCAAAGCTGAAGTAGATTTGCCACTATTAGTAGTTCCAACAGTCATTAAATGTCTATTAAACAAAGTTTTAGGCTGCAATTTTATGGGGTAATTCTGTGAGCTGAACGCTAAATTAGCAAATGTTGATAGTTGATTTTCGCTATCTGGATTAACTTCTATTGATTTTATAAAAAGTTCTACAACTTTTTCATTAGCCATATATACCTTATCAGTGATACCAACCGTGTTTGTCCCATTCAGTTTAAAATACTTTTCACCTAGTGGTATATACCCCAGAATATCTATACTGATTTCAGGAAATATTTTCTCTTGTAACCCACTAGTTAACATTTCATGAACACTATCTGAATTTGGAAGCTTAGACTGAAATATTTCTCCAAAGAATAACCCATTATTTGAATCAATCAAAACATAGTAATTAATCGTATTAGGTGAAAGTATATCTTTCTTTAACTTCCTATATGAAAATAAAGATAAGTTCTCAATTTGAATTGTTGAGTATGAACGATTTACCTGAGAAATCATTCCAAGATAATAATTACTCTTATCAGCTACTTCATAAAAAATATCAATCTTCGTCATTTAAGTACTTTCCTCTCAAGAAATCAACTAAATCACTGTTCATGGTAGCCTTTAAAAATGTAATTGGATACCCTTCATCCATTAAATCTATAAGTTCGGCCCAATTTTGATTGTATTTCGAGTCAGACTTATCAATTAACTTAAATTTTCCATCACCCTTATTGTACTCTCTATTTGGATCAATATTAAAATCAGTAACCAAAAGTTTTAAACTAGTGTTATTTTTCAAAGCCTGAATAACCATTTTGGAAATGTGAACATCTGCGAAACTGAATCCAGATGAAATCAACAAAGTGTTTGGACGCTTTATAAGATCTTGGAATTTTGTAAAGAGTTCAAAATATGGTTCTTGGTAACTTTGAGCATATTTATCAGAACTTGGAAAGACCATTACCATTTTGTCTGTATCTATGATACTATCTTTATTTTTTCTCAAAATAGTTCCATCATCTTGTTTTTCCCAGGTAAGTGAACCATGTATTTTTAAAAGATTGAATGTCTTATCCTTATATTCAACCTCTCTGGTGTTGATATTCTGAACCTCCCTTATAAGATTCCATTCAAACATACTGCTATCAAACTTCGGTATTGGAGTGAAATTAAAACCATCAAAAATAACAAAATTATTTTCCGCAGCAGCTTCTTCGATTAAAACATCATAATTTGTCGTAATAACCGAAAACTTATTTCCCTCCTTACCGGATAGACTTGACAAAAAGTTTAATAACTTACCGTGTTTCAATTCCTTACTGTCATATGAATAGTTTGTATTTTCTTTAATCAGCTGTAAAATCTTTTTGATACTATTATTAAATTTATCTTTATCTGTATCCGGTACATATGGTCGATAATGGAATAGTGTTGATAAGAAATCCTCTAGGTTAAAACTGTCTGCCAATTTATATGTCTCAGTTTCCTCAGATTCTTTATCTAATATATTCCCATCTTTGTATCTACATTGACTAGCCAATTCCTTTAGTGTATATAATCCATCTGATTTATCTAGTTTTGAAAACACATCATCAGCAATCATTTTTACTGTCTTTCCAAAATTTGGATTTAAATCTTGTGTCACTGATGCTCCTGCACCTGCTAGAAAAACAATGTTTGAATATTTTTCACCGTAAACTATTCTGTGAATTTTTCCACTAATCATACGTTGAAAGTCAATTTTTGTAAAGACTTTTTTCTGTTCCTCTTGAGAGTCAGGATGTTCCAGTTTTCCGTTAGAATCATAGAAAAAAGAATTTCCATCTTTATTTTTCTCTACACCATAGGAAATTGTATTAGATAGATAATGCAATTCAATTTTTTCATAATCTTTTTCTTTGTCGTAAAAGAAATCCATGTTCTTAGTCCTCCACCTCAAATTTAGGTAAGCTATTAATTAAGTCAACCGTTTGTACAGATACATTGATAATTCTCAATAGTAAATTGAAGATATATTTCTCATCCTCACTATAGTCATTTGGATCATCTGTAATTCCTGATTTTTTATCAGTTTTAACTTGATACTGATCGATAATCCATTCAATAGCTGATCGTCCATTCACAACATACTCATATGCCTTTTCAGGAATATTACTAATGGTGATGTCACTGTTAAATTTGATTGCCGATAAATCATTTACTGATTTACCATTTTCAGAATTCTTCTTAGCGAATCTCATCTTGGTTACTTTATAGCTTGCATTGACAAGAGATGTAATCTCTACTCCATCATAAACAGAGACTTCTTCATAGTTGAGGTGCAGATCCATCAAAGCTTTACCGACTTCAACATACCTCTCTTTATTTTTTACAATAGGAATTCTTGCGAGGTCTTTCTTCAAATCGTTAGTATACTTTTCTTGATATTCTTTAGAGTTGAGTAACCCATAGACATAAGCAAAGGTGTCATCGAGACTTAATCCTAACTTATCAGCAAACGATTGATTTATATTATCATTGTTTTGGAACAATAAAGTTTCATCTACCTCATTGTCATAACGCATAAAACCTTGACCCTTTTCCATAAAATCATTACTCGGAATGCAATCAACTACCAACGGTGAGAAATCTCGTGTAGCTCCCCGACCTGTTGTATTGATGACGAGATTATTCTGACCGAATTTATTGTAGTAAAGACGGGCTTCTTCATTAAGTGTCTTATCATGATAGACCCATTTCTTAGTAAACGGTCTATAAAGGCTAAGCTTTAAATGATTTTGATGGTATTCTAGTTCAATATCATTTAAAGCAAATCTTTCAAGTTTACGTGACCAGTTGATATAATCAGATTTTCTATTCAGCAAATCCTTTCGCTCATTAACTGGAATATTTTTCAAACGTTTCAACTCTTTATTATAATTTTGAACAAGTCTTTCTGTATTTTGAGCTACTTTCTCTTTTGAATAGCCATAAACCCAAGCATCCCTACTAGTCAATATCCCCATTGAATTATTATTAAACACTGAAGTAGACTCTCCTGCTAAACTATCATATTTCTGATAATTCGGATCCCTTTGATTGAGCCAATCGTTGTTTTCATCAGGAATAATCTCTTGCCAATCTAGTTGTGAAATAACACCTAATTCCGAAATAATCGCTAGTTTTTCCTTTTGTGATAAATAATCACCAATATCATAATAGTGGAGTTCATGACTATCTGAATCATCTTTAACTAATATTGAAACTGCCACGGATGTTCGAGTTCCAGCACCGAACACATTTCCTCCTTCTTTCTTACGAATTTCACCGAGTCCAAGGGCATTCCCTCTCATATTAAAAATATAGAGATGATTAAAGTCTTCATATAAACCAGCTCTAAGACCGTCGGTTGAATTTGAATTCAGATATCCTCCATTTGTTACAAAACCAATCACTCCTTGATTTGTAAGACGATCTGATGCCCAACGGAAAGCTTTTACGTAAGAATCGTATAATCCTTTTGTGAGCCCTGCATTGGATTTAGCTACATAAGTATCTGCTAAGCGTTTATCTAATTTTGGATACGAGATGTTTTGGTTATTGTCATTTTGACTGTTTTGTCCAATAGAATATGGTGGATTACCAATGATAGCAGTAATTGGTTTTTCTTGTTGGCGTTTTAAGCGTTTGTCATTAGTTCCAAAGAAGGAGTCATCAAGTGTGTCCTCTGTTTCTGTTGATTCAAAAGTATCCGTTAAAACAATACCTTCAAATGGTGTATACGGCTCATCACCATTAATTTCATCAAAGACAGCTTCGATATTAATAGCAGCGATATAATAGCTTAAAAGAACAATTTCATTAGCATGTAGTTCTTGTGTGTATTTTCTTAAAATATCATCAAAGCTAATTTCACCATTATCCATCAATGATTTCAAGTAATGCAATGTTCTAGTGATAAATGTTCCAGTTCCAGTAAATGGATCCAAAATATGAACATTTTCACTCGCTAAAGTCTTACCAAAGTGCTTTCTCAAGACTACATCTACTGACTTTACAATAAAGTCTACAACTTCTACAGGAGTAAAGACAATACCTAATCTTTCTGTGGTTGATTTAAAACCAGTAGAAAAGAATTTATCATACAGAGTAATAATGATTTTCTGCTTAGCTTGAGCGTTATCAATTCCCTCTGCACGTAGACGAACTGAATCATAAAATGGTTGCAATTCTTTCTGCTCTTTTTCAAAACCAAATTGTGATAGTTCTTCTACAATTTGTTCCATCGCGGAACTGACTGGATTATTCTTAACAAAACTGTATTCTCCAAAAAGTGCATCAAAAATTGGTAAAGTGATTAAGTGTTGCGCCAACATCTCAATCGCTTGACTTTGGTCAATTGATTCATTGATATTGTGTTGAAGGCTTTGGAGGAATTTCTCAAAAGCAGATTTACTATCAGAATTTTGTTCTAAGATGAACTCAATTCCTTGAATGTGACGTCTAGCAATATCAGATACATCTTTCGACCAGTCTTCTAAGTAACGCCTGTCCCCCACTTTTTGAACAATCTTACCATAAATTGCACCCTCGACAGCTTCCCATTCAAGTTCAAGTTCTGTTTGATAAGCAACTATTGGCTCTTTCACATAACCATCATTGAAATTAGGATCGTCTGGTGCACCACCAACTCCAATAACTTGGATATTTTTGGGTTTTTGTTTGTTTAATTCTAGTTTATTAACTGTAGCTTCAAAACGTTCATCTACTGAACGAAGTGCGTTTAACACCTGCCAAATAACATCGTATGTTCTATTGTTATCTAGAATTGTTTCTGGTGTCTCACCTGCTGGAACTACAATTGGTAGAATAATGTAGCCATATTCTTTTCCTTCAAATTTACGGATGATTCGTCCGACAGCCTGAACAATATCTACCTGTGATTTTCGAGGAGAAAGGAAGATAATAGCATCAAGATTAGGAACATCAATTCCTTCTGTTAGGAAGCGAACATTTGACAAAATACGAGCTGAATCTTCAGGAATATCATCACTAGCTAACCAATCTAATGCTTCATTTTTTTCAAGGGCGTTCATACTGCCATCTACGTGACGAACATTTACGGAGTAGCCTTCATCACTATTAAGATATTCATTAACAACATTTTCAAACTGAGTTGATAGCCTTTTGCTATCTTCGATAGTCCGAGAAAAGGCTATAGCTCTTTGCATTGGTTCGCCAGAAACTTTATCTGCAAAACTTTCTCGTTTGATCATTCCATTCCAAACACCAATGATACGCCCCACATCATCAATATTCAAACCATTCTCTGAATCAGCAAGAGCTTTTTGCATATCTTTCTGAACCACTGTTTCGTCAACAGCCAAAACCATTAGTTTATAATCAGTTAGGATATCTTGACTAATAGCATCTCCAAAACCTAAACGATAGAATACACTACCATATAGACTTTCATCATCCATACTAGAAATAACGCTTGAATTTTCTTCTGCTTTTTTCTTAGCCTCAATTCCATATAATTTTGGTGTTGCTGTTTGATAAAGACGTTTTATCCCCTTAACATTTAGATCACTATGTACCTTCGTAAACGATGATGCTTCATCTCCAAAAGCTTTTGCACCAGTGGTACGGTGTGCCTCATCTGCGATAATTAAATCAAACTCTGGAAAACCCTCTTTTTGTGCTTCACCAAGAACATCTATTGACTGATAAGTTCCAAAAACCACTAACAGTTCTTTTTTGGGTCTTGTCATTAATTCTAAGTAGTTTTCAACAACTTTTTTTGACGAGGTTGTTGCTGGATAACCAATATCACTAGCTTTAATTGTTAGATTGGACTCATCTTGCTTGACACTGCCACGACTAGCATTTCTATCACTAGTAACTGCCATAGAAGACATTGTCATTTCTGTATCATTGTTCCACCCTCTCAAGGTTTGCGTAAGTAGTTGAATACTAGGTACTAGATAAAGAGTAGTGTATTGTTCCTTAGAGGCATCTCTTGCCATTGCTTCAGCAATTTTTAAACTCGTAAAAGTCTTACCAGTTCCAGGCGCCATTATAAGTTGTCCACGATCATTTTCTGTAAAATGATTCAATGCAGACTGAATTGCACTTTCTTGATAATATCTTAGCTTCTTTTTAGCTTTTACAGTTACTACTTCTGGTGATTCAAAAGAAAATTTTGACCAATCAATCTGAGAATTTCTTAAATCTGAAAGCCCAATACGAATAACATCGCTACGATCTGCTAGAGCCTTTTCAGCATTTTTGCCCCATTTATCGGTTGAAGCAACAATAATACCTGATTCGTAATAGTCTTTTCCAAGCTCCCCTAAAAAAGAATCAATATTAGATTTTTGGATACTATGATTATAGAATTTTGCCTGAATCGCTACTAATTCACCAGTAAATTTTTCAGCAACTAAGTCTACTCCAAGATCAACTTTAGGTATTCCAAATTCCTCTGGAACATCTGCTAGCATCCATACATTCTTAAACTCATTCTTGTATGTTGGTTCATTTTGAAAATAGGCACGAGCCAAATATTCAAAATATGTCCCTCGATCTCTCTGCGTTTCAGCAAGTTCATTAATCTGATGTACTAAATTATCAAAAGTCATTTTATTCCCTTCTTCTAAAATTAAAATTTAGATATAATTCATTTATTTGAACAGAACATATTACAGTTACTATCGTATGTTTATTATACCACTTTCTTTTCTTATCTCGTATGATTCATCAGGGGTTTGGGGATTCCCCAAAATTCAAATCACCTAAAAAGTACATACACTATGTGTATACAAACTTTGGAGGTGATTTTTGGAGTGTGTGTATACAGACTCTGAGCTCGCAAAGTCATAATATGAGAAATTTCTACCCTTCGATAAAATAATCCAAAAAATCACTTTAGCTGTAATTTGTGTGTACAAATATTTTAAGAAGATATATAAAAAACGCTGCAAAAATTAACAGCGTTTCCTTATTTTAAAATTCTCATATGTCTTTCTTTTTTATGGTTAGCATCGTAGTATTCCAGCATCGCATGATACAAACGAGCCTTCGTCTTATCTTGCTGTTTAATGCCATGAAGAAATAATTCTGCTCGCTTTAATTTCAATATGTATTCGCATATCTGATCAAAATCCTTATCCATATTACTTTTGAAAATAAACATCTTTTTCCTCCATCACATCAACTATTTTTTGCATCAAAATAGACATATCCATTTTGTTTTCATAGCTTATTCTCCCAACTACAGTTGCAAGACGGGCTATAGAATTGATATTCTTTCCTACCTGTTCCAACTCTTCTGTTAAAGGAACTAAACCTTCAAAGGAGACTTTTTGGATGTTCAAATCTGTTCGTATTAATTTTTGTCTAGCAAACTCAGAAAAATTACGAATATTTTCTTTCCTCATACAATCATTTAATTTTTTACTTTCTTCTTCCGTCAAAAACACCTGTTTCAAAACCGATTTTATCCTCATAATCTTATCACCTCGTTTTCTTATTTAGTCGTTTTACAAGTCCTTTCACTTGTTTGCTTGTCTTCTTTTCATATCCTATCAGCAGCTCAACACAATAGTGAAATATCCTTACATTATCAAAATCTTCACTTTGTTCCGCTATTCTTTCTAACTGACGTAAGTTATTGATAATTCTTCTAACTTGAAATATAAAGTCATGATAAGATTCAAAATCAAATTGAAGATAAATAGGCGAACGTTTAAACAACATTTTCCTAGCATAAGAGGAAAAATTTAGATGGTTTGTCATTTCAATCAAGTTATTCACTATTTCATTTTGCTCTTCAGTGATATAACATTTTTTTAGAACAGTCCTATATCTACTCATTTATCATATACTTCTTTCGGGCATTTTCATGGGCAATAGCTTTGCACTCCAGCATACGTTCCTGCTTTAAATTCTCCATAGACTTAAATAAATACGCCAAAGGAGAAGTCGCATCCTCAGGAATCCGTTCAATCATGCTAATGGCTTCATCACTAGTTACATATCCACTAGCTAAATACTCGCCTATCTTCATCTTCTGAGCATGTGTTAAAGTGTAATTGTTAGGATACAAAAATCTATCATTGTACTTATAAGAAATGGATTCTAACAAAGAATAATATTTGGGTGGAATATAAGTTTCAGTCTTTCTAGAACTATTATCCAGTATATTCTCAATCTCTTTCTTATTCTTACTCTCGTTCTTAATCTCTTGCGTTACATTCTCATTTTCATCCGTTACTGTAACGTTACAGTCTAAAACGAGTTGTTGCTCGCCTGTAATTAGTGCTTTCTGTTTTTGTCTATGACGAGCAACACGTTCCCTAGTTTGTTTTCTAATCTTTTCTAAGCCATCTATATTCTGATGTTTCTCCCATTTTGGAATGGTAATAGCGCCATCAATGATTTCTATCATGCCAAATTCTTCAAACATACTGAGAGCTAATTTTACAGATGTAGCCTTTCGTCTAAACACTGTTGAAAGCATCTCTTCTGTGTAATAAACCTTGTTCCCTAAACTTAATATGCCACTATTATTTTGCTTTCCTGCAAGCACCAGAATTTTAAACCATATTACAATAAGAGTATCTCCTTCTGGCATCGATTCTATTAGCTGAATTTTTTCATCATCAAATATATCTGTTGTTATCTTGATCCACTGAACACCATTCATACGAGTACCTATCTTTCATATTGCTTCAACCATCGTGTTACTGCTCTTTTATCGTATAAAGTCACTCCATCAATCACCATGGTTGGCATTCCTTCTTTCGTCCATTTTTGGATTGTTGTCGTAGATACATCTAACCACCTAGACAAACCTGACATACGAACCATGGGTTTATAAAGTTCTTTATCTTCAAATACTCTTGCTACAGCATTTGAAATCATCTCATCATAGTGAGCACGTAATTGCTTCTCTAATTCTTTAGGAAGCTGGACAACTAAAGTAGTTTCCGACATAAATTCACACCTCATTTCTAAATTAAATAAGCTCCGAAACCATTTAATTTGTTATTCATTTTGAATTATATATTCTTTTTGAATTTTTGTCAAGCTTTTTTATTCAAAAAGAATAAAATGTGTTATAATGATAAAAAGGAGGTTCTTATGACCAATCATATTACTAAACTGATAGAAAATAGCGGAAAAAAATTGACAGAAATTAGTGAAGCTACAAATATAGCCTATCCTACACTTTCTGGATACAATCAAGGAATCCGCAAACCTAAAAAAGATAATGCTGAAAAATTAGCAAAATACTTTAATGTTTCCGTCGCTTACATTATGGGACTTGATAGCAACCCACACGCTCCATCAAATCTTAAAATTGTTACAGATAGTTTCAAAACATCTAAAATTGGTTCTGTGACACCTTTTAAAAGCGATATGGAGAAGTTAAAGAAAAGTATCGAATTTGGCGAAAGGGCATTAACACTACCACTTGATGATAGTTTTTCAGATGAATTTCGTCACATATTCTCAGAATACCTAACTGAGAAAAACAAACGTTTTATGTCTGAGTTTATAGACTATATGAATCACCAAAATAAAGATTCGAAAGTTTGGCAGAGCTGGATTAAAACAGACGAATACGCTATCCGCCAAGAAGATAGAAAAAATAGATAGACACTCATTTCTCGATTACATAAGCTCCGAAAACTTAGATACGGAGAAAAAATGTCTATACACAAATACAAAACAAAAAAAGGAATCCTTTACTATGTCAGCTTTTACATTGGCTTAGATGCTTATGGAAAGAAAAAAAGGCACTTAAAGAGAGGATTCAAAACCAAAAAAGAGGCAAAATTGTACGAAGCTCGTTTAGAAGCTGGTGTCGTCGCCCCTACAGTAAATGCTGATAAACATAATCCAAAAGTCACTTATAAAGAACTTTATCAAGAATGGTTTAAGGCATATGTTGGTACCGTTGAAGAAACAACTTCTTCCCAAACAAAGAATATCTATCGAATACATATTCTACCAGTATTTGGAGATAAATTTATTGACCAAATCAGTCCTTTAGACTGTCAAAATTTTATTACACAAAAATCTCAGACTTTCAAAAATATCAAGCAGATAAAATCCTATACCTCAAAAATTTTTGATTTTGCAATCAATATGAACTACATTGATCGAAATCCAATGAAGAATGTTATCATGCCTAAAATCAAAAAAACTAGATCAGATAATTTTTGGTCTCTGGAGGAATTACATCATTTCCTTGATATAGTGAAAGAAACTGAGCCATTTAAACATTTAGCCTTATTTAGACTTCTTGCATTTAGTGGACTTCGAAAAGGGGAGTTATACGCTTTAAAATGGGCTGATATTGACTTTGATAGAAATCTATTGAACATAGACAAAAGTCTAGGAAGAATTGACGGTAAAGCGATTGAAAAGAGCACAAAGAATGAATCTTCAGTTCGCACAATCTATCTTGATGATGAGACAATCGATATTATTAAACAATGGAGAAATTTCTATCTAAAAGAACAATCTCAGTTGCCTCTTACAAAGCTGAATATTAGTAACGAATATATGTTCTCTTACATATCAAGTAATGACAAAATTGAACCTTTGCATGCTGATTACATTAATAACGATAATATCGATTGTCTCATCATCAAGATAGATTGTGCGAACTGAATCGAATTATTAAAAAGCATAAATTAAAACCAATTAGCCCACATGGGTTTAGACATACACATGCAACACTTATGTCTGAAATTGGAATCGATCCTTCTAATACATCAAAACGTCTCGGTCATGCAAGCAGTCAAATAACATTAGATGTCTATACCCACACCACAAAAACTGGTGAGAAAAACTCCATTGACAAATTTGCAGATTATCTCAATAAAGCAAAATAATTCATGATTTTAAAAATTTAGAAGAGGTTATCAGAAGGTTATCACAAAGCTATTCGAGCTCAAAAATCGACAAAAAAGCACTTTGCAAAATCTTTGCAAAGTGCTTTGAAACGTTGATATAATCGTATTGATTAACGTTTTGAGAATTGTGATGCTTTACGAGCTTTCTTAAGACCTGGTTTCTTACGTTCAACTTTACGTGAGTCACGTGTAAGAAGTCCTGCGCGTTTCAATGAATCGCGGAAGTCTGGGTCTACTTGAAGAAGGGCACGAGCGATACCGTGACGGATAGCTCCTGCTTGACCAGCGTATCCACCACCTACAACGTTAACGAAAACGTCGTATGAACCTACAGTTGAAGTAACTGCGAATGGTTGGTTGATAACAAGACGAAGGTCAGCGTGTGGGATGTACTCTTCAACATCTTTTTTGTTTACAGTGATTTTACCAGTTCCTGGAACAAGGCGAACGCGTGCAACAGCGTTTTTACGACGTCCAGTACCTGCATATTGTGCTTGTGACATAGCTTATTTGTTCCTTTCCTTAGATAAGTCCTGAAATATCAAGAACTTCTGGTTGTTGTGCAGCGTGAGTGTGCTCAGCTCCAACGAATACTTTCAACTTCATACCTTGAGCGCGACCAAGAGTATTGTGTGGAAGCATACCTTTAACTGATTTTTCAATCAAACGTACTGCATTTTTAGAACGAAGTTCACCAGCAGAGATTGATTTCAATCCACCTGGGTGGTTTGAGTGAGTATAGTAGATCTTATCAGTTGCTTTTTTACCAGTCAATTTAACTTTTTCAGCATTGATAACGATTACGAAGTCACCTGTATCAGTGTGTGGTGTGAATGTTGGTTTGTTTTTTCC
>ERZ772940.485-NODE-485-length-18122-cov-6.94803_pt1 | contig 18122 bp, 27 predicted proteins | sample MGYA00511682_ERZ772940 | MGnify/ENA primary metagenome ERZ772940 (study PRJEB29015, sample SAMEA2737922) | human oral metagenome | biome: human oral; feature: human-associated habitat; material: dental | place: China | collected 2031 ... | reverse complement strand
CTGCCCGGCGGGCCGGCTGAGAAAAATCCGGGTGCGGTTTCCGTCGCTCGGCGGCGGAGCCGGCGGCCGTCTCGCTTGGCGGAGTTGCAGCCGTGGTGTGTGGGTCGGAGGTTCTCGAGGCTGTCGCTGCCGCCCTTGCTGACGGGCAGCACGTGGTCGATGCTCAGTCGGTCTCGCAGCGCTGTCGCGTGCGGGTCGATCGGTCGGTGGCACAGAGTGCAGGTCCAGCCGTAGGAGTCGGTGACCAGCTGCCGCAGCCGCTGCCGGTCCCGTCCTTGCCAGCGTGTCCTGCTCATGTCCCCGAGTATACCCCCTCGGACATGCACCCCGCAAATCAGATACCCCCGGTCCGAGGGGCCCCGGGTCAGACGAACCCCCTGGTCCGAGAAGCCCCCGTCTCGCACAACCCGGTCTGGTCCGGGAACCGGAACCAGGGGCGGAGGCGATAGCCCCGTCCCCCCGAGGCGGCGAGCGGCGGGTCCGCCGCACCGCGGCGGGCGGACCCGCCCGATCGGCGTCGCCGTCTTGCTTTCTCTCTAAAGATAGAGGGTTCATCTAAGGGAGAGAGAGTCTCCCTTATGGAGACTCTCTCCCTTAGGGAGATGATATGGCTAGCACTGCGTTCCGCATGGACGGATGCCAGTCTGCGGCAGCACGCCGGGCCAGACCCACGGATCGTCCATGCGGAACGGTGTTCCGTAGTCCCGAATACAGGGCAGTGGCGAGACCGTTCCGCATGGTCAGAAGAGCGTATCGGCGTCATCCCGGGGATCGTCCGGGGCGCCGGGGCGAGCAGCCTGGTCTCCACCCTTCCCGCCCATGCGGAACGGTGTTCCGTGAGGATTAGCGTTCCGCATGGGCGCAGCCCAGAATCCTTGCGGGCACGCGCCTATGATGCCGTGGTTGTAGGCGTGGGAGGCCTCCGCGTCGGCCGCCGCCAGCACGTCTAGGAGCGCCTCGCACGCCGCTGCGAGAGCTTCGTCGTCGGGCAGGGCGCGGGCGATGGAGCGGCGTAGGTCCGCGACGCCCCACGCGGCCGTGTGGAGATGGGAGATGATGCGCAGAGCGGCCTCACGGGCGGCCGGCGAGGGCCTCAGGAGGCGGGGCTGCGAGGTCGATTTTGTAGAGTCCATGCCCTCATTTTACTCTGGGCACGACTAATGCCCCCTACCACCGGCGGGGGCGCGCTTGGCGGTATTCGACTATGGGGCCGGGCGGCTGCGGACGCCCGGACGGATGGTCAAGCGGTCATCGCGAGGAGCGTTTGAGCAGGCGGCCTTCGGGATCCCTGGCCTCCTGCACGCCGTAGCCCGGGTCTCCGTGCTCGGCTTCGAACTCGCGGGCCAGCTGCCAGCCGTCCCAGCCGGGGACTGGCCGCTTCAGCATCCACGATACTCGGGCGGGGACGTAGCCCCGGCTGAGGAGCCGTCCCTTCAACTCGGAGACCTGCTCGGGTGTGTAGACCATGTCGCACGGATTCCGCTCCGCCGAGGCCGCAGCGGGAGCCACGGGCTGCTCGGGAGCCACGGGCTGCTCGGGCGGCTGGGGGGCGTGCTCGATCTTGGAGACCCGCTCACGATACTGCCTGTAGCGGGCGACGGCGGCGTCCTTCTTGCGCTTGACCCACTCGCGGAGATTGATCCACGCGAGATAGGTTTTTTTGTCCACGCGGATCCACGAGGGGCGGGGGCAGCCGTCGGGGCCGATCCCGCCGCGTTCCCAGGTGATCAGCCCGGCCGCTTCGAGGCGCTTGAGGCCTTCCCTGGCCCACCGGTCGGTGATATGGGATGCGATGGCGACCTGGTAGGCGGTGGTGCGGCCTTCTGCTGTTTTCGAGGGCAGGCAGACGGCCAGGCCTTGCATCGCGTAGGTCATGCACCGGTCGAACCCTCCCCATCCGCGCTGGGCGTGGGAGCGGGTCAGGGACGTGAGGGGCGCCCGTGCGTTCATGCCCTCATGGCGCCTCGGGGACTTCTTGCTGCTCATTTCCTGGTTCCTTTCCTGAGTGGACTGTGCCAGTCTACAGCCTCACAGTAGTACGGGTCATTCTCGGCCGGCCCGGCGGTGGCGTCGAAATCCGATATCCACAGAGCCGGAAACCCGATCTTCCCCTTGGGGAATTGGACGGAGACCTGCATACGGCCTTCGGCGACATGCTCTACCCGGAAGCCACTGCGGTCGGTGTAGGAGCTATCGTGGACGACGCCGATGGCGACGGTGATCAGATCCGCGCCGTCTTGACCGTGGCGCCGGGAGCCGTCGGGGATAGCGCGGAACTTCGAGTCGAACCACACCAGCCCCTGGCGGCGTCCTTCCTGGCGGAGTCTCTCCCACGCCGTCGCCGCCATATACCGGCAGACGACCAGCTGTTCGGGGGAGACTACGAGGGACGGTTTCCTGTAGGCGTCCATCTGGGCGACGCCGTGATCGTTGGTTTCCATGCCCACAGTGTACAGTCTTCCGGATGGCTGTGTCAAAACGAGAAGGGCCCCAGACTACACGGTCTGGGGCCCTATGGTATCTATCGGCTTCTAGCAGGGCCAGCCGTCATCGAAATGACAACGGAACATGCCTCCGAGGAGCCATCCGAAGTACCTCCAACTCATCGTCTCACCTCCTTTCATTCTCCGGTTGTGTCGGGCCGCCACGGGTAGTCCCCCGGCGCCAGTCCGTTGCTGAACCGCGCCCAGAGCAGGAGTCCGGGGACGTCTACCACTATGTGCCGGTAGCCGGCCGGGTACTTCAGCTGGGGGGCCATTTTGAAGTCGGCGCCGACGGGCCATACGCCGCGTTTCGGCTGGTAGGCTATGAGGCTTCCAGGGTAGGTGCCGGCAGGCCGGGTCTCGATCGTCGGAGTGCAGGGCAGGCCCTGGTAGCACTCCCCGTCGGACGGCGGCGTCATCGCTTCCCGGACCAGCCAGCCCTGAGCGGCCGCGAGGGTTAGCCGGAGCGCCCAGTCAGGCGTGGTGCACACCCTCCGGACCGTCACCCTCGCGGCGCCGCCACGGGCGTAGCGGCGGCCGATGTCGGCGAGGGTGACCGAGAGTCGGTGCACGACCCTGGCCGTCCGGCCGAGCTTCGCGATCGGGGGCGCCCCGTGGGCGCGGGACGCGCCCTTCCCCCACGTGCACACCGTGTCGCGGGAGACGCCCTCTATCTCGGAGATATCGGCGTAGGTCAGGCCCATCGCCGAGAGTGCCCGGGTGGAGGCCTGTAGCTGCTCCACGTGCTCGGGGGCGCCCATGCTTATTCTCCCCCCTCGATTTCGGCGTCGCGGAGGGTCCACCCGTAGGCGTACCCGTAGACGGCGGCGGTGATGGTCAGGATGATCCTCCACGGGGTGGAGGCGGTGGTGACGGCGACGGCGATGAGCGCGACCCATGCCAGGCCGAGCAGCGCCACCATTGCTGGTGTTCTCATTTCAGCAGTCCTGCCTTCCGCGCGTAGTCGTCTCCGAGACCCTGGTTTTCGGCTATCCACCGGCGCCGGGCAGCCTGCAGGGACTTCAGGCCTCCGGGATGGTGCTCGATCACGGAGTCCGGGAGGGCGTCCAGGACGTCGGAGAGAGTCTCGGCGGCGCCCATGGAATACCGGGCCCGCTGCTCGGGAGCGAGCCGGTTCCAGTCGCAGTCCAGGTCGGCGCCGGCGGTGCGGGCGTCGTGCAGACGGCTGTAGGCCTCCGTGTGGGCTTTCAGGAGGACGTCGCGGATCGGGCTGGTTTTGCAGCCTCGGGCGCCGATGGACGCCACGAGGGCCTGGCAGGCGCCGGACCAGTAGAGCGCCTTCGTCTCGGCCGGGTCCCAGTCGCGGAGCGCGTTGCCGGTGAGGATTTCCTCGGTCATTTGGGTCATTTGATGCACCTTTCGAGTGTCAGGTCGTATACGGAGTGGCAGGCGTCGTAGAAGACGCACCGGTCGGCGGCCTCCGTGATCTTCTCGATCAGGTCGGCCAGGTCGCACATGAACCGGGCGCCGGAGACGTGCAGGGCGCCTCCGAGGGCGGTCAGCTGTGCGGGGGTGTAGAGGCCGATCGGGGCGCCGGCGGAGTCTCCGATCGAGATGCTCCGGGAGCCGAGCTCGTGCTCTATGCCCATAACGTAGGAGGCGCAGTGGGCGGCGAATATCTCGCCGGCCGTACGGTCCTCCGGAGTATCTATCTTGAACATTCTCATTTATTGAATCCTTCCAGATTGTGGTAGCGGGGTTTGGGGAAGCGTGGCCATGCGAGGCCCCGGACGGTGGCGACGTGGCCTCCGGGCATGTGCCGAATGGCGGTGTGGCGGCCTCCGAAGTGCAGGTCCACCTTGTAGGCGGCGCCGTCGGGGTTGCCGACCAGGTAGCCGTCTCTGTCGTAGTAGCAGGTCCCCTCGTAGCCGACCTCGGCGGCGTGGCGGGTATCCTCGCAGATGCGCCTATAGGCGTCCGGGAGTATCTCGGGATGGAACTCAGGCATGACGCGAGCCTCCCTCCGCAGCCCACCGGCGCCACCACGCCATGAGCGGCGCGTCCTCTTCTACGACGCCGGGGGCAGCCAGCTGGGGCAGAGTGTCGAAAACAAGGTCCAGCCAGCGCGTGACGCCGTACGGGAGTCCGGGATCCACGTTGGGGTGGTAGTCCACCATCGCTAGAGGCTCGTCAGGGTCCCACCGGATGACGGCGGAGCCGGAGGCGACGGTCAGGGACTGGACGGTCCGGAGGGATGTGAGGATGTCAGTGTAGTCGTAGAGGTAGTAGTTGACCCAGTCTGCTACGCAGTACATGCGGAGCGCCATTTTCGTTTCCTTTCTCGGGGCACCGGCCCCCGGAGGGGGCCGGTGCTGGTTGGTTTCTCAGTATTCCTCGACGATGATCGTCGCCAGGTCGTCCAGATCGTCCATGTCGTAGTCGCCCTCTTCGTCGGGTGTGAGGTTGGCGAGGATGTGGTGCTTGGCGGCTTCGCGGGTCTGGCCGGTCTCGGCGGCGAGCCAGCAGGCCGCGTCGTTGGTCTCCCAGTCGATCCACTTGGAGCCTTCGTAGATCTTCATTTCAGGGTTCCTTTCAGTGTTTCGCTCGGGGGCTTCTCTCCCTCGCTGTACCCCTAGTCTACTCCCGTCGTGGTACTTCGTCAACTCGGTGTAGCGTGGCGGTGGCCACAGTCCGGCGGGGCGCCTCGGGCATGGGGAAGCCCCCCGCCGGGGCGGGGGGCTTTGGGCTAGGAGACTCTCCTGATGTAGTCCCTGAGTTCGATCAGGTCGCTGGGATCGTAGAGGCCTTTCTCCCTGTGGAGTTCTCGCTTGAGCCAGTCCCTGGCCGCTTTCTCGGAGATTCCCGTCTCGGCTGCGAGCCAGGCTGTGGACTCGTGCAGGTCGCTGGTGAAGGTTCTGGGGAAGATTCCTCGGTTGTCTCGCATTTCAGTTTTCCTTTCAGTTCCGGGAGCCTTTCTCCCTTGCTGTACCTATAGTCTACCCCGCCCGTGGCATGGTGTCAAGCCAAGGGCGGGGTAGATTCTTGTGGTGATGGTCACTCTCCGAGGTTGCGTTCGAGCCGGGAGAGTCGGGCGTCCACGACGCCGATCTCCTGAGAGAGACGCCGGAGGGTGCCGGCGTGCTCGTCCCGGAGGGCGTGGACCTGGCCCTCCACACGGGCCAGGCCCTCGGCGAGGGAGCGGCCGTCGCCCTGAGGCTCCATCCGGCGGCGCATCGCCCGCAGCTGCCTCCACACGGGGATCAGCCCGGCGAGCGCGGTCAGGACGCCGGCGACGGCGGTGAGGATCGGGGCGACGTGTTGCATTACTGGGCGCCTCCTCCCGTCGTCGTCGCTGCGGCGGGCGGGGGCAGCTGGGCGACGTGGGCGGCGGCGGCCGCTCCCGGGTCCAACTTGGTCTCGGGCGCCGGAGACGGCGAGGCGGGCGCCTCAGCCTCGGTCTCGGCCTCGGGCGCCGGAGACGGCGTCTCGGAGTGGCGGCCGCGCACGACGGAGTCCTTGCCGTAGACGTTGACGGTGGACGCTTTGGGTTCGCCGGGCATCAGGTCGTAGAGGCCGGAGGCGGTCAGGCCGAGCACGATGCCGCGGGCGGCGGCGTCCAGGTAGCCGGACCCGGTGGAGTAGGCGTCCCCGCACGCGACGGCGACGCCGGCGAGCACGGAGACGAGCGGCGCCAGCCGGGACGGGAGTCCGGTGCGCTTGGCTAGGTTGGTGAGGGCGACGATCGCCGGGACGGTCAGGAGGATACTCATCTCAGATGCTCCCTCCCAGCGCGCGAAGATCATCGATCAGGGTTTTGGCTTGGGCGTGGACGGCGCCCATGAGGGTCTGGACCGTCTCCGGATACGCCGAGTGCTCGGGGATATCGGGCCACGCCACCTTGTACGCCTGGTACTCCTCCCACGTGATCTGGCGCATGCTGTGGGCGGTGACGAGGTAGGCGACGTTGTCGCCGATCCTCCATACGATGAACATAACATCTCCTATAGGGGGTTTGATCGGGTCGGGTTCGGTGGAGCCGCCGAGGGCGGCCTGGTAGATGGCGTCCAGCTGGTCTATCTTGGCGTCGTAGGGACAGTCCTTCCCGTAGGCGGTGGACCAGCGTGCGCCCGTCTGCGCCCTGCACCAGGTCTTCCGATCGTTTGGGTCGAAACGCCCGAAGTCACCGGCACAGCCCAGCCTATGCCAGGCGAGGCCCCGAAGGTCGCCGGGAGTGGCGATCCGGCGCGGCACGCTGGGGTGGGTGCCCCATATCCAGGCGAGCAGCTGCCCGAGCGCCGTCACCTGAGACGCGGTGAGGGCCCGCTCGGAGGCGCCGTCCCACGTTTCCACGCTGATATCGCCGAAATTCCCGGCACCGGACGCCCTGGTCGCCTGGCCGGTGGAGGCGTACTGGTAGACTTCGCCGACTCCGTTGACGTAGAACGTCGAATACGTGCCCTTGTAGGGCCCGTAGCGGTAGAGGTTCTGGGCGCCGGAGACGGCGGTGTGGAGGGTCATCCGCACCGGCGTATGCGACCTGTCCGACGTCTCGCAGTTGAGGGGCCATTGGTTGGCCCCTGGATACCAAGCCATGATGGTGCCTTTCTTTAGTATCCGATCGCTGTCCACATGAAAGCGTACGGGACATTGCCTCCGCTGCCGCGGAAGCGCGCCCGGAACTTCTCTACGGACAGTGAGTCGATTTCGAGGGGGCCGGGCGGCGGTTGGCACTGGTATTGGGCATTGTTGATCCCGGAGAGCGGCGTGCATGTGATAGAGCACACGCCTTCCTGGAACGTCACGGGGAAGCCTGCCTCGGGCATGTAGGTGAAGCCGTCCTGGATCGACGTCGGGTAGGCGAAGACGATCCCGGTGACGATCCGGGCCTTCTTCCAGTAGGCGGCTTGCGCGGTCCCCGAGATGCTGGTTCCGTTGGTGTGCGAGGCCACGAGACTGTTGTCTATGGCTTCGGTACGGCACTCCAAGAGAGTGTCGTTGAGCTTTTTCGCCGTCAAAAGCTCACCGTCGGTGAAGTTATACATTCATCAGTCCTTTCCTTTCCACCGGATGGCTTCCAGCCATGCCGGTACGTACTCGTATGGGATGGGCTTCTGCAGGGTCAGGGTCGTCTTGATGGACGTGGCGTCCAGGGACCATTTGACGCCGATGACATGGCAGGGGTAGGTGTTCTGGATAGTGGAGACCATGACTATGTCGGTCAGGTCTATCTGCGCCGTCTCGCATGTGGTGTACATGGCGTCGCCGTGGGAGCGGTTCCAGTGGGCGACGGCCGGGTCGGCCTCGTGCCAGGCGGGGAGGGTGACGGACGATACCCACGCGCTCGGATAGTTGTAGTAGAGCTTCTTGGTTAAGATGCCGACTGTGCGTGACTGCCACGAGTTTTGGCTTGTCAGGCCTTCGAACCCGTTGAGGGATATCTGCACGCTCTTCTTGCGCTCACCGAATTCTTGTTCGATCGTCCTTTCGTAGACCGTTGTTTTCTGCTGCGACATGGTGCCTTTGTCGGTCCATTTCTTTTTGTTCGGGTCCCACTCTTGGTCTATGTGGTCGGTGGTGATATCGAGCCGGGATATGGCGGAGGATGCGTCGTAGTCCACGGACGCCTCGATGGCCTGAGGGTAGATCACGCCGTTCTTGTAGTCGGCGACGCCGCCGACGTCGATCAGCATCCCCTCGGGGAGCTTGTCGGGCGGGGACCATGCGAAAGCGAGCCAGCCGCGGCAGTCGATGAACCACGGTCGACATCCGGTGCTCGTGACGATATCCAGCCACTGGGCGAGGGACCGCTCCGCGTAGGGGGCCCGGTGGATGCCGAGCCGCGACCAGCCATTGTCGCTCTTGAGGGTGGTGTGCCACGAGATGCCGTTGGGGCCGGTTATCTCGCCGATCCCGTTCGACGTCCACACCCAGCCCTCCGACAGCGGGCCGACCGACGTCTTCGCGGCGAGCTTGGCAGTGGAATCCACGGAGGTGATTTCGGTGGTGTAGGTGCCGTCGGGCTGGTAGTGGGAGACGACGGTGTCTACCAGCCCGGTGAAGATCGGCGTCGCCGAGGGGATGTGGACGAGGACGGTGCGGCGGCCGCGGTGGATTTTGGCGACGCGGGGGTCGTAGGCGTCCCGGTAGACGGCTTTCATGGTGCCGATCTTGTATGTGGACGTGATCCCGTCGTAGTCCATGCCGCGCTCGGTGGTGACGGACGTGGCGGTTTCGAGCATGTCCACCCATATCAGGTCGGCGTCGGAGGGCGGCAGTGTGTACTCGCCGAGCTTGATATGCCCGAGGGTATCCCAGTCGCCGACGCGCCGGTTGGGGTCGGGGAGCGTCGTGGAGCCGAGGATGATCTTGCCGAGCCGCTGGTCGGCGGAGGCCGGGTCGGGGAGCTGGGCCATGAGGGCGTAGGCCTCCGGGCCCGTGGCCGCCGTCTTGTCGCCGGGGATTTCGAGCTCGTGTTCGACGTGCAGCTCGCACTCCTGCCCGTCGCACACCTCCGGCGTCTCTATGGTCAGGCGTTGCAGGTACTTGGGGTTGTAGGAGAGCCAGGTGCGGTCGGTGCCGTCCATGGTCTGGGTGCGCACCATGCCCTGGATCCCGATCCTGGCGGTGGCGCCGGGGACCGTCGGGCACTTGATCGTGACGGCGGCGGCCGGGGACCAGGATGCGGGGATGGGCGGCAGATCGATCGTGACCAGATCTTTCGAGTCGGCCTTGAACGTGAAATTCCCGCGCGGCCGGTGCCGCTCGGCGTCGGGCACGAAGACCCGCACCCGGTCTTGGGACCACTGGCCGCCGGACCGCTGACGCCAGTGTTTGGGTGCGAAATCAAAGCGACTCACAGGCGGGTAGACATGCATGATGCCTCCTATCCTACCAGGGTGCGGCCGGTCAGGCGCTCGTACTCTCGGATGGCGTCGACGACGGCCTGCCCGGAGCGGGCGTCGGCGGTCAGGGACTGCAGGGTGATGTTGACGGGCCTGGTTTCACGTGGAACCGCGGCCCATGCGGGGGCGCCGAGCGGGATGGAGGCTCCGGCGTCGGCGAGGGCGCCGGAGTCGATCATGCCGGGCATGCCGCGGGTGAGCCGCTGCAGGCTGCCGCGGACGGTCGTGTACTGGGATTCCATGCCCTGGACGAGGCCGCCGATGATGAGCCGGCCGGCGCCGTAGAGCAGTTGCTTGTCGGTGGACTCGGGGCCCTTCCACGACGTCAACTTGTTAGTCAGCCATTTCAGGCCGTCTTTGACCATGCTGAAGCCACTCTTGATGCCGTCCCACAAGCCTTTGATGATGGACTTGCCGACGTTGAGCAGGATTTTGCCGGCGTTCCCGAAGGCCTTCACGATCTTGCCGGGGATCTGCGCAACCCACCCGACGACCTTCGTGATGCCGTTCCATATCGATTCGGCGACCTGACCGATTACGTTCCAGACTTTGGAGAGCAGCTTGCCGAACCAGTCGATCACCATCCCGATGGACCCTTTGATGGTCTGGAAGGTTATTTTGATTTGGTGGCCGGCCCACGAGATGACGGCCCAGATGCCGCGCCAGATGGAGGCGGCGACGGCGCCGATCCCCCGGAACGCGCTCATGAGGAGGCTGCCGGCGGCTTGGAGTCCGGCCCAGACGCCGCGGATGACGGCGCCGGCGCCGGAGATGACGGCCTTGATGCCGGACCACACCCAGCCGGCGACGGTGCCGATCCCGGTGAAGATCGCGCCGATCGCCGTGGCACCGCCGCGGAGGAGGGCGAGGAAGCCCTCCCAGACGAACTTGACGGCGGCGACGGCCGCGGAGAAGACGGCTTTGACGCCTTCCCACGCCCAGCCGACGACGGTCGCGAGTCCGGACATGACGGCGGAGACGGCCGTGACGCCGAGCTGGAAGACCATCTTGATGACCTCCCAAGCGATCTGCAGGGCGACGGCGGCTGTTTTGACGATGCCGACGAGTAGCCGCCAGGCGCCGACGAAGACGCCGCCGATGATCCTGCCGAGGCCGGCTAGGAGTCCGGGGAGCTTGCCGATGAGCGGGACGATATGGTCGGCGATGAAACCGGTGACTTTGGTTACGATCGGCAGGAGCATGTTGCCGAGTTTGGCTTTGGCGTCCTCCCATTTTGCCGACAGTACTTGTTGTTTGTGTGCGAGAGTGTCGGTCTCCCTGGCGAATTTCCCGGTGGAGTCCGCGGACTGCTTTTGGATGAGGGAGAGTGTGGCGGCTTGGGTGGCTTGGGTTGTGAGCTGTCCGTTGACTTTCTTGTAGCCGAGTGCTGCGGCTTCGGCGTCGATGGCGTTCTGTGTGAGGGAAATACCATATTTCTCGATCGGATCCCGCTCGCCCTTGAGGGCGGCGGAGAGCGCGTCGACGGCGTCTTTTGTGTTGCCGCCGAACTGGGCGCTGAGGTCGGCGCCGATCTTGATGACTTTGTTGGCCTGGTCGGCGAGCTGGCTGGCGGCGGTGCCGCCGTTTTTCAGCTGGGTGCCGATGAGCGTTGCCATCTCGTTGTACTGGTTGCGGGAGAGTCCGACGGCGTCGGCGGCGTTCTTGGCGTAGGCGTGGACTTGCTTGGCGGAGTTCTTGAAAACGTCGTCTACGGCGCCCATGGATTGCTGTAGGTTGGAGGCGGCGCCGACGGCTTGTTTGCCGATGGCGAAGGCCGCGGTGGCGCCGAAGCCGACAACGCCGGCTGTGATGCCTTTCATGCCGATGCCTAGCGCGGAGAAGGACTGCTTGACCTTGCCCATGCCGCCCTCGCTCTGGCCGATCTTGCCGAGCTCCGACCGGAATTTCTTCGTGTCGGCCGTCACGGATATCTTGATGGATTGCCTTGCCATGCCGCTCCTCTTCCTGCTACACTGGGTTATGCACGAGGCATCGTGTGACTCCTTTCAGTTGGTTCTGGCCGATCAACCCCCGCCCCCTCCTTTCGGGCGGGGGTTTTTCGTGTCACCAGCTCACGTGTTGGCTTTCCGCCAGGCTTTCCGGAGTTCCAGTTCCTCGATCGCGGTCAGCGTCCAGTACTGGCTGGGCGTGGCGAGCAGTCCGGCGGCCGTCATCTCCGCCATCCGCCGCACGAAACGGCCGGGCGGCCTCACCCGCCGACCGGGCGACGTCGTCGCCGAGGACCTGGTTGATGCGGGCGACGAGCGGGGCGAGGGCCTGAGGTGTTTGCGGGGCGGTGCGGGCGCCGGCCCGGATCAGGTCGGCGAGCTGGACCAGGGAGAGTCCGTCCACGACGTCGGGTGTGAACGGGGGGGCGCCGGCGGTGGCGAGGCGCTGGGCGGAGATGAGGCCGAGCGCCCGGAACATCGCGATCGGGTCCACGGTTTCGAGCTTGTCCAGGGTGGTGCCGAGGGTGGCGGTGAGCAGGACGTGCTCGCCGATGGTCAGCGTTTCCATCAGGCGTTCTGCTTCGACGTCGGCGAGGGCCGCCGCCGCAGTGGTGGGTTCTTCAGACATTGAGTCCTCCTATGTTGTTTTCGAGGCCGAGTTTGGTGCATATCTCGCCGATGCCCTTGACGAGAGTCCGGACGATGTCCTCGTTCTTGGCTTCCAGGGCTTTGACGAGGAACATCGTGGATTTGATGTGGTGTGCGGGCCACCCGTAGTGCTGGACGCCAGCGTAGGGGATGGATTTGCGGCCGGCGGTGACGACGGCTTTGGTCTTGCCTCGGCCGGCACGGATCGAGCCGGCCAGCCGCCCGGTCTTGTGCGGCGTGAGCGGCTTCGCGGTTTTGACGACGAGGCTGCCGAGGGAGTGCATGAGGTCTTTCATGTCCTGAGTCTCGGCGCCGGCCCGGTTGAGGGCCCGCACGGTCCGGTTGAATCCTTCGATACGCATGACGGCGCCGCCTCCGAGGTCGTAGAGGCCGTCGCCGGAGACGGTCACCGCCATGGCCTACCCCCTTCTTCCTTATGCTGCGGTTTTCTTCTCGCGGGTGCGGATCGTGAATTTGAGTTCCGTGGTGGCGTCGTCGTCGCCGGCTTTGATGCCGAGGGAGGGCCGGAGCTTCGGGAAAGCCAGGGTGCCGACCCAGTGGGGTTCGTCGGCGGTCGGCGTGTCGTTTCCGTGCGGTGCGAGCACGAAAGGGACGTTGTCCTTCGCCGGATTGTCGAAGACCTTCATGCACAACGCGTCGCCGGAGGTGGATTGGACGACGGTTACTTCGAGGGTCGCTTTGCCGACGGAGCCGTGCCGGACGTCCCCGAAAGTCTTCGTACCTGCGTCCTTCGTCTCTTCCTCGGGGAATTTCCATTCAGAGACTTCGGCCATGTAGTCGACATTGTCGATCTTGAGAGTGAGGTTGGAGCCGCGGAGGCGCGCAAAAGCCATTCTTACTTGCCTTTCCTTCTAGTGATGATTGTGCGGAGTGTGATCCTTGTGGCGGGGAGCGGGGCTGCGAGACTGTCGCTGGATATCGCCGTGTACTCGCCGACGGTGATGGCGCCGACGTCCAGGCCGAGGAGGGTCTGGGTGACCCGGTCCAGCATGGACGTTGCGTCGGCGATGGCCATGCCGGGCCGGGCGGTGACGGTGACCCGCCACGTGGCCCGGGCCTGCCCGTACGGCAGATCTTGATTGTCTCCGGCTTCGATCCCGGTAAGCTCGATCCAGGCGGATGCCGGCTGGATCGTCTGCGGCGGGTAGGCGCGGACGTCCACCAGGGAGTCGTGGTAGACGTTGCCGAGCAGCCAGATGAGGGTTTCTTGGAGCTCGTCTCGGCATTCCGCGATGGTGGGGACGGTGGGGTTCATGCGAGGCCTGGCCTGACGTAGGGTGCGAGCATGGGGTAGACGGCGCGGAGCGGGTCCCTGGCGAGCCGGACCGGGCTGCCGGCGTCCGCGAAAGCGGAGAACACCCCGCCCGGGTTGAGTGCCCTCGTGTTGAGTTCGCGGGCGACTTCGAGGACGGCCCGGTTGGCGATCCGGTCGGGTATCTCGGATGACCCGACGTAGGCCCGGAGCATTTGGACGGCGTCGTCGACCATGTCGGCTATCTCGGTGGGTTCGATGGTGGAGGCCCCACCCGCGAGGTGCAGCTCGCGGGTGAGGACCAGCCTGACCTTTTCCAGGTCTACCGTGAGCGCCATAGTCGTCAGGCGGTCTTGAACGTCCAGGGCAGGATCGCCAGGGGCATCTGCGCGTAGTGGGCGGCTTCGCCGTAGACGGCGATATCCCGCTGCAAATCGAGCACCTGATCCTGCTGCAGGGTGATCGGAGCTCCGGGTGCTTCCTGGCAGACGATCGCACGCCGGTCGTAGAAGGCCGCGAGGGTGGCGCCGGGCAGCGGCACGACCGGGACGCCATACAGGCTCAGCGAGATGGGCGCGGTCGGGTCGATCTTCCCCTCGTTGGCGACCGCGGCGTCGGACCCGACCCAACGCAGCAGGCGTTTCTCTTCGCCGAGCTTGGCGATGGCCTTGATCAGGTCCCACGTCAGGAAAAGCCCGTCGATCACGTACTGGTCAGAGTCGTCGAATCTTTGCTGTGCGTCTATGATGACGTCCCTCAGACTGTCGGCGGTGATCGCGTCCGCCTTCGTGGCGCCGCCGACGGACTGCTTGGCGGCTACGGCGACGATCGTCTCGCGGACCAGCTGGACGTTCCACGACTCGATCTGCTTCGCATACTTGATCGCCTGGCGCTCAAGCAGGTTGTTAATGAAAGCAGGATCCGCGCGGGTGAGGGTCTTCCGGGTGATCTGGGTGCCTCCGGCGAAGCCTTCGATCTTCGCGGTCTTCTCCTCATCCTTCATGCCGCCGGTGGCGACCTTCGTACCTTCCGTGTACGCGACGACTTTCAGGTCGTCTTCCTTGTAGACGCTGTACGCGATCGACGTCCCCTGGCTGGGCAGGTTGGTGGTGTGGGTGAGCGCTTTGGTGACGCGCTGCTTGGCGGCCATCCGGGCCTGGATCCTGCCGAGCCAGATGGGCGGCTGGACGGAGGCGTCGGATTTGACGGCGTCCCTGAATTTCAGGCCGGCGGGGGCGCGCTTGGCGTAGTCGCCGAGCGACTCGTAGGCGGCGAGGGGATGCTCGGCCGGAGCGGCGTCGCGGGTCTCGATACCGTCGATCCGGTCTCGGAGCGCGGCTATGTCGGTGTGGGCGGTGTTGACGGCGTCTTCGAGGGCGTCGATCGGGTCGGTCACGGAGGATGCCTGCCTTTCTGCAGTGGTGGTGTGCGCGGTGCGCTGATCGGTGATGGGAGTGTCGGCGTAGGCCGGGAAAGCCACGACGGATACCTCGTAGAGGGTGGCGGCTCGGATGATCGTGTGCTGGGACCCGTCGGTCCGGCGTTTCACGTCGTAGCCATCAGGGTCGGGCCGGAATCCGATGCTCATCCTGGTCAGGACGCCGTCGGCGATGAGCCGGCGGGTTTCGTCGCCGAGCGGCGTCGCGGAGATGACGGCTTCTATTTCGAGGCCGTCGTCGGCGTCGCGGAGCTCGGTGATCCGCCCGATTGGCTTCTCGTGGTCCCGGAAAAGCAAGGGCCCGGTCTCGGTGGCGCGGAGTGCGCCGGGCGCGATTTCCTCGGTCCAGCCGGGGAGTATCTCGGTGGACTGCCCGTAGGGGACGGCCCGGGCCGTGATGGTCCAGCCGGCGCCGTCACCGGTCTCGGTCGGCGTCGCCGTCAGGTCGGCGCTGCGGCGTCTCATCCCCGTCATCGACGGGTGCTGCCTGGCCTTCGTCATCGCTTCCCCCTTCCTCGTCTTGTTTCTCGGTTGCGATCGGATTCAATCCTTCGATGGCGCGGACTTCATCAATGGTGAGGAAGCCCGCTTCGAGGGCGACTTTGTGAGCATTGTAGCGGGTTGTCGTGTCCGGCCTCAGGAAGCCGTCAACGTTGAACCTGACGTCGTCGGACAAGATGGATGACAACGCTTGTTCGATTTCCCGCATGTACGGCATCAACGTATGCCGCACGAACAAGATGGACTCTTGCTCCATGTTGGCGTAGGTCTTGGAGTCGCCGTCGCCGGAGGTGAGCATGAGCCGGGCCGGGATCCCGAAGATCCTCGCCACCGAGATGGTGTTGACTTTCTTGACGTCCAAGAGCTGTAGTTCCGCCGGCGTCAAATAGCATTGCTTGTAGGTGAGGCCGGATCCGAGCACGGCCACGCCCCCGGCCGGCGTCATCGTTGCGTTCGCCGCCTGCTTCCAGCGCTTGGCGTCGTCGGCGGAGAGCGTCTGGTCGGTGGTGAGGATCCCAGTGGGGCGGCCGCCGCGCTGGGTCCACCCGGACGCGTACCGGTTGGCGTCCAGGGCGCCCGTGAGGCCCTCGGCCCACGCCTGGATCGGGGAGACGCCGAGCGGCTCGCCGGCGGCGTGGGTGAGCCGGAGCTGCAGGATGTCCGCGGCCCGGTAGCCGTCGTAGGTGATGGTCTTGGCGCCGGTGACCTGGTCCAAGACGGCGCCGCACCGGCGGGGATCGAGCAGCCGGATCCGGGCCGTGCCAGGGGCGTCGGCGGTGTGGCGGATCCACGCGTTGCCGGTCATGGCGAGGGACCGGGTGGTCTCGGCGAGGAACCCGCTGAGGGTGACGTCGTCGCCGAGCATCCGCTGGATATCCCGGGTGGCGGAGCCGCGAGGACGCCCGAGGGTCTTGGAGTAGCGGTCCAGGGTGAGCTGGGCAATCGATCCTTCGAGGATGGCGAGGGCCCGGTAGACGGAGTCCAGGGCCTGAGGGTCGTCGGGGGCACCGTCCCAGCGGAGGGTGACGCCGCCGTCGGTGACGTGCTGGATCGCCGGCCGCCCGCGACGGACGCTTAGGACCGCGCGGGCGGGGCGCAGGAGGGAGGCGAGCGGCCCCGAAGTTCTCATGGTGTTCATGCTACCACATCTGCATTGTCGGCTTGGAGAGTTGGCGTGCCTCGTGGACGGCGAGGGCGGTGGCCCGGAGGGCGTCGATCGGCCCGTCAGATTTGGCGGCGTCGAAATCGGTGCCGCGGGACGTGACCCGGGGCCGGGCGGCTTGGATGGCGGCGACGACGGCGGCGGACTGGACGTGCCGGACAGTGCCCGTCCGAGTCCGGTCGATCAGCTCTTGGCAGGCGTCCTGATAGTCGGTGTATGCGCCGAGCCGGCCGATGCCGTCATCTAGCAGGGTTTCGGCGATGAGCCGAGTGGGGCCGGTCGGGTCGGCGACGATCCGCCGGTAGCCGTCGGCCCAGAGACGCCTCAGGTAGCCGTCCAGGTCCCGGACGTCGGCGGAGGACCAGACGACGGCGGTGACCGGGTCTCCGTCCGGGTCCAGCCAGGCGGCGGCGATGGTGGCGGCCGTGTTATCCCGGGCGACGTCGTAGGCGATGACGGTATCCGCGGGCCGGGGCCGTGCCGGCGCCTCGTCCAGGGCGAGGCCCGTCCACACGGCGACATCGATGACCGCCGCCGCGTCGCCCTCGGTCGGCAGATTCAGGAAAGCCCGACGCCACTCGGCGAGCGGCAAGCCCGAGGCCAGGTCCCTCAGGCGCCGGAGGGACTGGGTGTGGCCGATGGCCGGATGGAACGCCAAGGCCTCGTCGCTGTAGGGATCCCGGTCGGCGGCGGCGGGATCGGCGGAGAACTCAAGGTAGAGCGTCCGACTGCCGGGATCGTTGACGGCGGCGCGGCCGGCGGCTATCTCGGAGTCCAGCCAGCCGCCTGAGGCGGCTTCGGAGCCGCGGGTGGATAGGAGCAGGAACTGTGACAGGGGCCGGGTTGCTTGGGCGGGCCGGACGGCGGCCTGGATCGTGGCGCCCTGCTCGATCGTGTAGGCCCATGCCTCGTCCACGGAGCAGTCGTCGATCGCGTCGCCGTGGATCGCGGCGTCCGTCGGCGGGAACGGCTCCAAGTAGGAGCCGGTCTTGTCGTAGGTGAGCCTTTCGGCGCCTTTCCCGCGCATCACCGTCACTCCGGACTCGGCGACGTCGGGAATGTCCTCCACATAGGACCGCCAGCGTTTGCCGGCGTCCTTCCCGGTCTGGGCGGTCATGACTGCCCGGTGGTCGGCGAAGGCGAGGAGCCGGTGCGTGTGGATGGCGCCGATGACGTCGGATTTGCCGGCCTGCCTCGGGACGCAGACGATGGCCTTCTTGTACCACCACTCGCCGGGATGCTCAGGGTCTATCTCGCAGAGCACGTCGGCGAAGTAGGCCTGCCACGGCATGAGCTCCCTGCCGCGGACCCTCCGGGAGACTTCGGCGACGACTGGCCCGAGCGAGGGCCGCTCCGGATTCCGGAGGGTGGCGTAGGCGGCGGTCAGGCCGCCGGGGAGCTCCACCGGCGCCATCTCAGAGCCTCCGACGGTCCAGCGCGGCCTTCGTCGCCGCAGCGATCACGTCTGGGAGCGTGTCGAAGATCGTCCCGGTCTTCGCCGGCGGCTTCGGCAGCATCTCGATACCGTCCAGGAGCTGCCTGGCCAGCTGGGTCGTGGCGACGGAGACCTTCGGGGCCGTCAGGCCGTGGTCCAGGGCCTTCGCCGTGGATTCCATGACCACGGTCAAGAGCCTCGTGCGGTAATCGAGCAGCCCCTCCGCTTCCAGATCATCGATCAGGGCCTTGACGGCGCCGTGGATGGCTCCGTCTTCGCCCGTCGTGAGCTCGAATAGCGGCATTTCCCGATTCCTTCCGTTTTTTGGACTTTTTCCAGATTATTGGGGGGAGATTTTTGGCGAAGACCG
>ERZ772940.482-NODE-482-length-18140-cov-4.51507_pt1 | contig 18140 bp, 12 predicted proteins | sample MGYA00511682_ERZ772940 | MGnify/ENA primary metagenome ERZ772940 (study PRJEB29015, sample SAMEA2737922) | human oral metagenome | biome: human oral; feature: human-associated habitat; material: dental | place: China | collected 2031 ... | reverse complement strand
TATTGCACAGCATTATGGTTTAGAAATTATCAATGCTGATTCAAGACAGATATACAAAGAGTTACCCATAGGTACAGCTGCTCCTACTAAGGAGCAGCTGATTCGTATAAAACACCATTTTGTTGCTTGTAAAAGTATCAGCGAATATTATTCAGCAAGCCTTTATGAACAAGAAGTTTTGAGCTTGTTAAAAGCAAATCCAACATCTTCATACATCTTGTCTGGTGGTTCGATGATGTATATTGATGCAGTTTGCAATGGTATAGACGATATACCAACCATTGACGACGAGGTACGACAAACTTTAATGCAAAGACTTGAAGAAGAAGGATTAGAGAAACTTTGCGAATTATTAAAGGAATTAGACCCCGCTCATTGGGAAATTGTAGATAAGAAAAATCCTCGCAGAGTTCTCCATGCACTTGAAGTGTGCATCCAAACAGGAAGAACATACACATCCTATCGTACTAACAAGAAGCAAGAACGGCCATTTAATATAATAAAAATAGGATTAAACCGCCCGCGCGAAGAACTATACGAGCGGATAAACGCACGCACAGAAGATATGATTGCTTCGGGAATGATAGACGAGGCTTTGCGCATGTATGATTACCGAGATTTAAATGCTTTAAACACGGTAGGCTATAAAGAATTGTTTGAATATCTTGATGGTTTAACTACTCTTGACGAAGCTATTTTTAAGATACAAAGCAACACAAGAAAATATGCACGTAAACAGCTGACTTGGTTCAAAAGAGATAAGGATATTTGTTGGTTTCACCCAAATGAAACTAAAGAAATATTAAAACACATTGATAGTTATCTGTTCTAAAAAACATTTTGCTATTTTTGTAATCTTGTTAGGATAAGACAACCTATATAAACTACTTCTAAATGAAAAGTATAATCAGATTATTCAAAAACATTATAAAGGGAATTTTTAATTTCTTCCCATGGTATATTAAGCTGTATAAAGGACGAGCATGGTACACAAAATTGTCATTGGGTATTGTATCGTTCTTTGTATCAGTCTTTCTCTTCTTTGGTATGGTTGATATGAATTTCTTGTGGCTTTTCGGCAAGTCTCCTGGTTTTGCAGAAATCAAGACCCCACCAACCTATGCTGCTTCAGAAATATATAGTGCTGATTCTGTTTTAATTGGCAAATATTTCAAGGAGAACCGCATACCAGTAAAGTATGAAGATGTAAATCCAACGTTTTGGAATGCTTTGATAAGTACTGAAGATGAAAGATTTTACAGCCACCATGGCGTAGACTTTATGGGAATTGGTGGTGCTGTAAAAGATGCTGTAACGCGCGATGGTGCTCGTGGTGCTTCTACCATAACGCAGCAGCTTGCTAAAAATATGTTCCGCATTAGAAATAAGGAATATTCTGGATTACTGGGGAAAATCCCAGGCTTGCGAATGCTTATCGTCAAAGCCAAGGAATGGATTATAGCATATAAAATAGAGTTTATCTACTCTAAGAATGAAATCCTGACAATGTATGCCAATACGGTTGATTTCGGAAACAATTCGTATGGAATAAAGACAGCTGCAAGAACCTATTTCAACACTACTCCCCGCCAACTTACTACTGAACAGGTTGCAACGTTGGTCGGCATGTTGAAGGCAACAACTTACTACAATCCAATCTCAAATCCTTCAAACTCTCTCGATAGGCGCAACACCGTATTATATAATATGGTAACGCATGGGCATTTAACAAAGAATAAATACAATAAGTATTCAAAGAAGCCTTTGAAACTTGACGTTCACGTAGAAGAAAATTATGACGGTAAAGCACAATACTTCCGCGAATACGTTGCCGATTATCTGAAGGATTGGATAAAAGACAACGACTACGACCTTTATAGCAGTGGTTTGAAAATCTACACGACAATTGATACCCGTATGCAGCAATATGCAGAAGACGCTGCAAAAAAACAGATGCGTAAAATCCAACAGGATTTCGACAGACATTGGCGTGGACAAGACCCATGGCGCGACGAGAATGGCAACTTAGTAGCAGGTTTCATAGAAAGAATTGCAGAACGCCAACCGTTCTATAAGAATCTGGTACAGAAATATCCCAACCAACCAGACAGCGTATTGTACTACATCAACAAGCCTCACAAGGTGAAACTCTTCGATTACGATAAAGGTGTAATCGAAAAGGAAATGTCGTCGATGGATTCCATTCGCTATATGGTAAAGTTCATGCACTGTTCAATGGTTGTCATGGAGCCAGAAACAGGTGCAGTGCGTGCATGGGTTGGCGATATAGACTTCCGAACATGGAAGTACGATAAGGTTACGGCGCAACGTCAGCCAGGTTCCACTTTCAAGCTCTTTGTCTATTCCGAAGCGATGAATCAAGGCTTGGCACCGTGCGATAAGCGCAGAGATGAATATATCAGCATGCAGGTGCCCGACAAGAAGACAGGATTATTGAAAACTTGGACCCCGCGCAATGCCAATGGCAACTACTCGGGCGACTCTATAACATTAAAAGCAGGCTTCGCTCGAAGTATCAATACTATAGCTGTCCGATTGGGACAGGAAATGGGCATAAAGAACATTATCCGCACTGCTCAAGACATGGGCATAAAGAGTCCGCTCGAAAACGAACCTTCGTTGGCTTTAGGTTCGAGCGATGTAAACTTACTCGAAATGGTGAACGCATACTGTACAGTTGCAAACGATGGCGAACATTGTGACCCGATTGTGGTTACAAAGATACTCGACCAGCGTGGCAACGAAGTGTATGTTGCAAAACCTGACAACAAGCAAGTACTGTCTTATCAGAGTGCATTCTTCGTACAACAATTGCTGAAAGGCGGTCTTACTGAACCAGGCGGAACCAGTCGCACATTAAATCAATACACATTTGGCGACACCGATTGGGGCGGAAAGACAGGTACTTCCAACAATCATTCCGATGCTTGGTTCATAGCAGTAAGTCCGAAACTTGTTGTCGGTGCATGGGTAGGCGGTGAATATCGTAGCATTCACTTCCGAACAGGTGCTTTAGGGCAAGGTTCCAAGACGGCACTTCCGATGTGCGGTAACTTCATTTACGATTTAATGCGCGACAAGGCTTTCCAAAAATATCATGCAAAGTGGCTGCCCAATCCTGAAAAGGATATAGACCCTGCAATGTATAATTGCCAATCGGTGGTTCAACCGACACGAGAGCCCGATAGCCTGCATCTCTATTACAGAAATGAACAAGAGGATTTGCCCGATGAAAACGAACAAGATGCAGAAGGTGCAGCGAACAGGAATATAGAAGACAGGATAGCTCCTCCTCGTCCTCGCGAGAACGAAGAGAACAATAAACCCAAGCAACCTTCAAATTCTCCTATCTCTGTTCCCAAACCGCGCATAGAGCCGCTTGAAGTATAAAGACGATGAAAGGAATGTTGAACAAACGAACGCTTTACACTGCATTGTGCGTTGCATTGGCAGGACTTCTTGGTTTTGCCTCGTGCAACAACAATGCAACTCCGTCGCCATCGCCGAAAGATACGGTAGCAGCTTCTGTGTTTGCCCCCATTGTAAACGACACGACGCTGAACATCGACCTGTCGGCTATTACGAGCATACGTTTTCCGAAGTATAAGGTTCTGAAACAGCAACCTATTATTCCCGACTCTGTCAGCATTGCACTCGACGAAGAAACGGTAGCAGGTGGCAACTATTCAGCCATTTTAAGTTTCGACACCATTCCATCGCAAGCGTTTTACGAAAGAGTTGAGCAAGCTGCCCCACAGGATACTTGCTGGAAAATAAAAGAATATGCCTACACTTACAAGCGGAAAGATAAGCAAGGCGGACTCTACCGACTTGCATTCAGCAAAGGAAGTATGCAGATAGTGTTCAGCCACTTAAATTCGGATATGATTAAGAATTACAGCAACGAACAATAGTTTACCTATAAGAGCGTATGTCAATTTCTTCTTTGACATACGCTCTTATTTTTTAGTTCCTTGCCTGACAGGCACTTTCTTTCGCTATCTCTTGCAATTTCCGAGAAAAAGGACTACATTTGCAAGCGAATACATAAACTTAACCTAACGCCCCCGCCTCGGTAAGGTGTTCCCTCTTGCAGGAGGGTGTAAGGAGAGGCACGTAAAACAATGAAAAACAATCTATCTAAAAGTATGTATGCAGCAATTGCTGCGTTATTCATCGCAATGCCACAGCAAGGAATGGCACAGGAAGTGTACGGCCTTAAGATTGCAGGCGTGGCGGTAACTTCTGAAAACTGTAACGACCTGAGCGTGATAAAGGGTGTAACGGGTAATGCGAAGTACGACAACGAATCAAAGAAACTGACCCTCGATGGCGCAACCATACACGCCACGTCGGCGCACGGACTTGAGAACAGAATCGACGGTCTGATTATTCGCGTTACCAACGAAAGCACCATTACTTCTGATAAGAAAGTTGGTATATGGAATATGGATAAGGATATTTCCATTATTGGTGATGGCAAACTTACGCTGACAGGTTCGTCAACGGCAAGCGATGACAAATATAACAAGGCTGTTTTCAATCAAGGTACTATCACAATAAGAGACTGCAGCGTGGAAGCCAGCGGCGGAAGTAATGGTTTGTATGGCGGCTATTGGACATTCGACAACTGCAACGTGCGCGCCAAAGGTGGCAGCAAGAGCAATAGCAACCACAAGGGCAGCATCGCTTGGGTATGGGACAGAATACCCACCTTCACCGATTGCGCCATTACTTCTCCCTCAGGAACGTATTGGGAAGAAATTGAAGAATACGAATATCCTTACTTCTATCTTTACGATTCAGACAGAAACGTGCTGACCGATTGGGTTGTAATCAGTAAAGGTGCCAGTGGTATCAACTCTGCTGCTACCGACACAGCTGCAAAGAAGCACGGCATATATACATTGGACGGTGTTCGTATCAACGACAAGTTCGAGAGTCTGCCTGCTGGTATCTACATTGTAGACGGAAAGAAGACTGTGAAGAAATAAGGATCCACATAAGGCTTTCATTACCCCACGGGCAAGGTGCAAGAACCTCGTTCGTGGGGTATTTCGTGAATATGCGAAAGCCGCCTTGGCAGAGAGAGTCAAGGCGGCTTTGTTTACGTTTTTATACTTTGTACACCATCTTTTCAGTTCTCGAAACAAAACAGTGGACATGGCAATGAAAGATGTTGTCAAATGTTACTCTTTCTGCGATAGTCTGTCGGTGTTACGCCACACACGTTCTTGAAAGCCCGCACAAAGTTGGGATAGGCATCAAAACCACATAGGTCTGCTACCTCCATGAAACTTATCTTGGGGTCTTTATCCAACATATTGCAGGCTTTCCTGATTTTAAGTCGCTGGATATAAATTGATGGCGAATAGCCTGTCAGAGCGTTAATTTTGCGGTGGAACTGACGGGGACTCATACACATATATGAAGCAATTACCGAAACATCTGCATCTTTGTTCTTGCTAAGCTGCATATAAACCACACTCGTTACCTTGGTGAGGAAACGTAAATCAGCTTCCTTAGGCGGTTCGACACCTTCTTCCTCTTCTTTCTTCAGTTCTACCGACATTTTTGCGAACTTCTCTTGCAATAATTTTCGTCCTGCCAGCAGCTTCTCTACCCTTGTATGCAGTTCTTCAGTATTAAATGGTTTTGAGAGATAAGCGTCAGCTCCTGCCTCTATGCCCTTTATGCGCTCTTCTTCAGTAATCTTGGCAGTTACCACGATGATGGGAATATGATTGATAATTTCGTTTCCTCGCACCTGTCGGCACACTTCCAAACCGTCCATGCCTGGCATCATTAGGTCGGTAATAATAAGGTCGGGGATAAGGTTTAAGGCCTTTTCCAGTCCTTCCTTTCCATTCTCGGCATAGAAAATGGCATATTCGTTGGTAAACAGCGAACCTATGTAGGTTGCAATGTCGTGGTTGTCCTCAATGATGAGCAGGCGGCGGTCGTTGTCATTGTCATCACTATCGGCAGGAGTCTCCGTAATTTCGGGCAAGAGTGGTGCATTGACTTCTGCATTGGGGGCTATCTGTTGTTTGTAACGGTTGCGAATAGGCATACTTACATGGAATGTCGTGCCTTTGCCCACTATGCTCTCTACGGTTATCTCTCCATCAACGGCATTCATAATCTGTTTGACAAGTGCCAATCCCACACCCGTACCGATATTTTGTATATCGTTTTCGTCTTGATAGAATGGTTCGAAGATATGCGAAACCACTTCCTTGCTCATGCCCTTGCCTGTATCGGAAACATCAACGAAGAGTTGTTGATTCTCACACCATGCAGACACGTTTACCTTTCCATATTCAGGCGTGAACTTGAAGGCATTGGAAAGCAGATTGTTCATAACCTTGACCACATAGTTGGGTACAAAATCCATAAAGACTTCGCCTTTGGGGAAGAATTGGAGGTCGATGTTACGACTGCGGGCATAGCTATGATAGCTTTCCACAACCATGGTGAGGTATGCTATAATGTTACCATTCCTCCAGTCGGGATTGCCTACAGCAGATTTTATTTTCGATATATCCAAGAGTTGGTTGATGAGCATGAGCAATCCGTTTCCTTGCCGTTCTATGGTTTGTGCCTTAGTCTTTACCTCTTCTGCGCCAGAGGCTTGCAGTTCATGGCTCAAGCCGAGAATAACGGTAAGTGGCGTTCGGAACTCGTGGGTAATGTTGGTGAAGAAGTTCTCGCGCAAAGCAGACATTCGTTTCAACGCCCGATGATTGCGTTGGCGCAATCGGTTGGTATAAAGCACCATTGCCAATATTCCTGCCAAACTGAACAGCACAAGTCCCAGAATAATATATCCGATGTAGCGTGTAGTGCGTTCCTCTTTCAATCGGTGTCGGGCTTCGTTCATCTGCCTTTCCTGTCGGTTGCGTTCTATTCGCAAACCTGTGTTCTGAATACGGTTCACCTTCTCCATATCCAGTACACTGTCCTGCATCGCCGTTGCTTTCTCGTACGAAACCAATGCTGCACTGCAGTCTCCCTCCTGCTTGTAGTTCTTATAATACAAGGTGTAGATTTCTGCCAAATGCTCCTTAGATTTAATCCGCTCAGCCATTTGCTTTGCTTTTCCGAGATATGCTATTGCCTTGACATTGTTGCCCGTTGTGTGATAGATTCCAGCAAGGGCTATGAGCGAGTTCAGCGCATGCCATTCGTCTTTCGATGCCTGCATCATCTGATAGGCTGTTTCGTATTCGGTCGTCGCCTTGTCGTATTCCCTCGCTTTCTCGTAGAGCGAACCAAAATAGGTGTGGCAGAGCGAGATTCCGAGTTTGTTTTCCGCCTCTGTATTGAGTGCCATTGACTTGAGGTAATACACCCATGCCGAGTCTGTTTCTCCCTTGTGCTCGAAGATAGAACCAATATTAGCATAGTTGATGGCTTGTCCCACCGTGCTGTTCAAGCTTCGTTCGCCTGCCAACGCCATACGCAGCGCACTGTCGGCACGCTCGTAGTTACCCAATGTCAAATAGACATTCCCCAATCCATTGAGCGATACCACACGGTTCTTCTTGGCGGTGAACGACGTATCGGTACACTCCTCGCTCAGCTTCCATGCACGGTAATGGTATTCCTGCGCCACATCGAGCACACCCATGCGTCGGTAGTCTGTACCGATATTGTTCAGTGCCTGCACCAATTCAAGCGTATCGCCGACGCTTTCTGCCTGCTGCTGCCCTTTACTGTGTACACTCAAAGCTTCCTCGAAACAACTTTCGTTGCGCAGTGCCTTGCCCCATTCTCTTAAGGCAACAATGCTGCCAAGCTCATTACCTTCGCTTTCCATTTGCTTCTGCAACAATGCGAGCGAGTCTATGCCGTGTGCAGAACGGACAATGCTGTCTGTTGCCTTGCGCTCGTCAGGGGTGAAAGTTATCGGTTTCTTCCCACACGAAATAAGCAGGAAAAAGGTTGAAATAAACGCTACCCACACACTTGAAAACAAGTGGCACCGTTTACGCCAGCTTCTAAAAGGTTTGTAACAAGGTTGTAAAGTCGTTTTTACGTTATGCTTGTAATACTGCATAATATGTGATGATTTTTGTTTGTTCATAGAATTGTTTTCATTGTATGTTCAGCTTATCAGCTGTCGAAACTATGCATATTAATGTATTCGTTTCTCTCTGCATGCAAAGGTAGTAAAAACTTTGTAACTTCCTATAATATTAAACAAAGCTTCATAGGGTACAACGCTGTTTCACCGCACCGAAAGCAACAAAAGAATGATGAAAAGTCGCTTAGAAAGTGAAAAAACACCTGCTTGTTAAAAAGAACAAAAATATCACTTGTAAAACATAACATATCAACAACTTGCAGCGATCTGATGTCCGATTATGATAGGTGGAAGAAATGCAGAATGTCCGATTATGATAGGTTTTTGTCCGATTATGACAGGTGGTTTTGTGCCGTTCGACCTTAAATTTGCAACATAACCAAAAATATTACAAATAAAACTAATTATGAAGAAAAAAGCAAATAACGAGCCCACTAAAGAGCAGATACAGAATATGAAGTATTCGGAAGAACGCTTCCAACTGCTCGATACCATTCGCGAGATGGTGAGCGACGAGTTCGAACGTCGCAAATTAATAGAAAAGGGCTATCCATATCTCGAAAACCCATTCCCTATATCCATAGAGCCCCAGCCACCACCCAAAATGCAGCCTCGCTATCCAACATGGCAGCGGCTCGCAAAACTCTTCAACGCAGACTGCCATTCTCATAATAAGGAAGACAAGCCACTTGACAAACCAGATAAATAAAACAACCATAACGCCAGAACCTCCGACACGGCGTTGCTCCGAAAGGAGTTCCAACAGGGAGGCTACTTAACTATATGTACAGAATACGAGCAAAACAACGACTTCCAACGTCCAACTTGACAGACAAAACACCCCTTTCAATACCCCACTCGTGGGGTACGAATACACCCCACTCGTGGGGTATGAATGCACCTCACTCGTGGGGTATGAGAGCACCTCACTCGTGGGGTACAAAAGACATCATTATATAACAATTATCATGAATCGAATAAACAAAAAACAACAATGATAGAATTCGAAGTTAAATCAAGAAAACTCAACATCGGAAAGCGCAAAGGACAAACCGTTTACTACGCTTCGCCAAAGGCAAAACAACACTTCACCAACAAGATGGTGATAGACCGCATTGTGCGCGAGACATCGCTCTCGGCGGGCGACGTGTCCAACGCACTCATATCGCTCGGTGCCATCGTGCGCGACGCCCTGCTCATGGGAGCAAGCATCGACTTGGCAGACCTCGGTTCGTTCCGCGTCATCGTTCCACCGAAGATGATTGACAACGAAATCGACGTGTGCGTCGAAACGCTCAAGACGCCAAAAATCGTCTTCACGCCCAAGATGCAGATGCGCGAGGCAGCCAAGAACGTAGAGCTGAGCGTAGACAATCCCAAGCGCAAGAAGAAGAAAGAAGGCAAGAAGCCTGGCGGCAGCGAAGGGGGCAACGAGCACCCATAGCAGCCCTTTCTTCTGCACAGTTCACCCGGCAGGGCACGCAAGAGCAGACGCTCTGCCAGGTAACACAATCAAAAACAGCTATGCCCACACAGGGCAGAAACCTATTTATTAACCCGCAACCCCAAAAGGGGCTGCACAAAATTAAACAATTATGGAATATCAAAATTATCAACTATTTATTGCAGGTACACAGGTAACCTCAGAAAACTGCAACAACATCTCCAACTCTAGCATTGTAAGCGGAAGAGTAAGCTTCGATCCCAGCAGCAAAACCCTTACCCTCAACAATGCTACCATCACTTCAAGAGAGGATTATATATGCATTAATAACCATGAGGATGGTGGGATAACCATCAAGCTTATCGGCAGCAATACCCTTACCGCCTATAAGAACCATGGAATATATAACCATACTCCCCTCACCATAAAGGGAGTTACATCAGATGCTACGCTCACTATAAGAGACTTGAATAAAGGAGATTGGAGTAACTCGTGCATTCTTACCGAAGAGGATAACATCATTACCGTCAAAGACTGCTCACTTATATTAGATGGAGTAGAGAGAGGTCTGTATGGGGGTATCTGGAATTTCATCAACTGCACCGTGCGTGTTAAGGGTGGCGTTAACGACACCGAAGATAAATCTGGCAGCTGCATTTTTTTAGATGAGATACCTTCCTGCACCCTCCCTGCGGGGCTCTACTGGAAAGGCGTCCTATGGGGACCCGACAGAACCTACTACTTCCTCGTCGGTGCAGACGACGAGATAGTAACCGACTGGGTAACCCTTGCAGAAGCAACGGGCGACACAAGCGAAGCGGACTATACTCGCCAAAGACACGAAGACATCAATGAAGGTTTGCGTGAAATAAAACACAATGCCTATGACTTGCTAAACAGCAATATGTATGATGACGACTATAGTTATCCCGAAGCTATTGAAGATGTTTCAGACAGAGACTTCGCATACATCTTAGACAAGAGGGAAAGCAGCTTCAGCGAAAAGGAAATATACGTAAGAGGAAGCGGCTACGAGAACATATACCCGGGAGCAATACTCTTTGTAGACAGCGATATAACGAGCGGCTCGCCCAACCCACTGGGACGCATTCCGAGAAGCAAGATATCCATCTACGGAGACTTCCTTGCAGGCGGCAACCCATCGCAAAGCGACATCGACCCCAACAACTCCGATGTAAGAATGGCGATAAACAACATTATGCACACCCTGCTGAGCGACTCAAGGTATGATGCCCCGGGCGCACAAAGGCCAAGAACAAAAATACACACCAGCCAGAAGAGCCTCATGATGGACTTGGGCGTAGACTCGTCGTTTGCAGGCTGCAACGTGAACGTAAGGGCATCTACCACCAGCTCCGAACAGTCGTTCGTACAAGCCACGACGTTAGACCAGGACTACTTTACAATCAGGCTGAAAGACGATTGGCACCAAGACCCCGCCTCTCTGTTCGCCGACAGTGTAACGTGGGACGATTTAAGCAATGAACTGAATGGAAAAGCCATCGCAATCGTAACTTCGGTAACCTATGGCAGAACGTTCAGCTACATGAAAGAGTACTCTGCAAGGCAGTTCACGTTCGACTCTTCACAGAAGGTATCGGGCTACGGACAGAGCGCAGATGCAAGCCAGTCGCTTGCCGAATCGTCGAGCTACACCAACGATGAGATATTCAATTTGGGAGGAACCTCTCTTACCATTTCAGCCTTGCGAGGAAAGAGCACCCAGCAAGAACTGGAAGAGGCAATGGCAGACAACATGAGGTTCAGCCACGCCAATCAGGGAGTCATTACGAAATACACCCTCCAGCTCATCACCGGTCCTACCCCAGGAACAGTTGTCAGACCGCTGTACTCCGGAACACAATATCAGATTGGCTACACGAAATGTCCGAGAAGACTGTTTGCCCACATTGATGTAAGCCGGGTACACATAGGTCCTGGAAAGGTGAAAGTTCAGCTCGACGTGGATTGTTTCAGAATAACTGAAGATGGGGAAATTGATATTTTCAAGAGTGTCGACGGTGGAAGCTCTGAAAGAGATCAAGACCCTTGGTACTATACTTTCAGTAACAGCCGGAACAGAGAGTACGGAAACCTTGATTCCGGTGAATACATTTACAAGAACCCATTGCTGCGAATAAGGAGCAAGCGTGGCGGTGGCAGTTACACAGCAGACGACGAAAGACGCCTTACCGCAAGGGAAATGGAAACGGGTGCTCTGAACATTTCCCTTTCAGGAAGTGTTTACGACTCTGTAAAAATCAGAGACTTGGAACCATTCAACCCCTGATTTGAACCTCTCGTGATAAGCACCTCCTCCCGTCAGCAGTGGCGGGAGGAGAATATAAACAATAACCAAATGTTTCACTATTAAAAATTTTACAATTATGATGTACGCAAAAATTCGGGTTCGCGTGTTAACGGGCCCTATGAAGAATGCTGGCACTAATGCTAATGTATTCATCAGTTTCAGAAACAAGAACACCAAGACATGGACTACCGAGTATCAGCTCGACTCACCAAAAGATGACTTCGAGCGTGGACAAATGGATGTATTCAAACTCGACATTGGTATGAGAGCCTCTGATGTGGATAAGATACGTATCCGCCATGACAACACTGGCAAGAAACCAGGCTGGTTTCTTTCTATGATTGTGATTGAAGACACTGAGACACAAGATTATGTCAGCTTCCCTTTCAACCGCTGGCTCAGTAATGACGAAGATTCAGAGGACGGACTGTCGGCAGAAATCAAGGCGGTATAAGAACCATTTATCAATCTGCAACCCTCTTACAAGGGTTGCACAAATTAAACAATTATGGTATACCACGAGTGGTATATAAAAGGAGTTATTATAGAGCTAATTTGATAAAGCACGACAAACTGAAAATATTTGTAATAGAGTTCTACATCTAATCAAGAAGACTATTAAAACGTCAAGCCGCCTTGGCAGGGATTGCTGGGGCGGCTTTTTATTATTTTATAGTTAAGTGAATGAGGAGGGGGCTATACGTCGAACACCATTCCTTCGTTGGTGAGGAAGCTGTTGGGGAAGATGGCTTTTGCTTCGCTTAAAATAGTGTCTTCGTTTGGGTAACGGGCGGAATAATGCCCTAAAAGCAGCTTGCCTGCAGCAGCGTCTCGGGCTACTGTTGCTGCTTCCTGCGATGTGCTGTGGTAGTAGGTCCTTGCTCTGTCAGTGTGTTCGCTTGTGTAGGTGCTCTCGTGGTAGAGTACGTCTACACCCCTCACCTTTTTATATAGGTTCTTCATGTATCTTGTGTCGGAGCAGTAGGCGTAGCTTCGTGGCTTGTCGGCTGGAGTGGTAAGGCGGCTGTTGGGAATGGTTTCTCCGTCGGCAGTAATCCAGTCTGCTCCTGACTTTATGTTGCTGATTTGGCTGATAGGGATATTGTAGAAGTCTATCATATCGCGGCGGATATGGGGTGCGGTGGGCTTTTCGCGAAACAGAAAGCCGCAGCAGGGTATGCGGTGTTCCAGCGGAATAGTTTCGATGGTCAGGCTCTTGTCTTCGTAGATAACAGCGGTTTTGGTTGTCTCAATGGGGTGGAACGTAACCTTATATCCAAGTCCTTTGCAGAATAATTCCATTGAGAGGTTGAAATATTCTTCAAATTCTTTCGGGGCATATACCTGAAGCGGTGCTGTGCGCCCCGTCATACCGAAAGTGGAAAGCATACCGAAGAGTCCGAAGCAATGGTCGCCGTGCAGATGCGAAATGAAGACGGCTTGTACTTTCGAGAAGTGCACCTTCGAGCGGCGCACTTGTATCTGGGTTCCCTCTCCGCAATCTATCATAAAGAACTTGCCACGTATTTCTACTATCTGGCAAGTTGCATTATGATGGAGCGTGGGCAAGGCACTTCCACAGCCCAATATGTGTATATTGAAAGGTATCACGCTTATTTCTTACGCCCGAATACAAATATTCCTGCCTTGTTTTCAAGCGACATCGTGTCTGCACCGAGTTCTATTACATCGAAGGTATCTCTCGACAGTAGGAGCTTGCCGTTGTATATTTTCCACGATGTCCATGCATTGTTTTCTGCCTGAACATTCGATACAACCTCCCCACCCTCTTTTATCTCAAAGTTCTTGTCGAGGCTTGTCCAGTTTCCAAGCAGCGACGTTATGTTAATGGCACTACGCAACATCATATCGCCATACTCCTTGTAGGCTATCACGGCAAAGCGGTCGCCGCTGAGTTTGCCTCCCTTCACTACTTCGGTAGTGTCGTCAGGGTTCTGGATAATCTCCAACGTGTCGCCCTTATCGGTCAATAGCAATATAGAGTTCATACCGCCATCGAGCATTGTACCGTAAATGGTTGTGTCGCCCGCATTGAGCGAGTCGATACTGTTGGCGTTTGGACTTATCACTTGGTTGGTTTTGCTTTTTTTACAACCTGCAAGAATGGCTGCTATCAGTGCAAGAACAATGATGATTTGTGATTTCTTCATACTTACGATATTGAGTAATTTACTTGTTGTTTTCTATCTTCTTTGCTTCATTCCACAGATTGTCCATTTCGTCCAAAGTCATATTCTTCAGCTCTTTACCAAGTTTCTTTGCTTGTTGCTCAACGTATGTGAAGCGTGAAATGAACTTCTGGTTGGTATGTTCGAGTGCGTTGTCGGGATTAAGCTTGTACAATCGGGCAGCATTGATGACTGAAAAGAGGAAGTCGCCCAACTCTTTGGTGGAGTTCTCCTTGTCTTCCCGTATCAATTCTGCTTTCAGTTCGTCAAGCTCCTCGCCTACCTTATCCCATACATCTTCTTTCTTTTCCCAGTCGAAACCAACGTTTCGAGCTTTATCCTGTATTCTGTATGCCTTTATAAGACTGGGCAGCGAGTCGGGAACTCCCGACAACACCGTCTTGTTTCCTTCTCTTTCCTTTTGTTTCCGTTGTTCCCACGTCAATTCAACTTGCGTTGCAGTAGACGGAACGTTGCCATTTGCAGATGTGGCAGCTTGGTTCTCGGTGTTCAATTCGTCCTTGTAAACAACTTGTCCTTGCTTATTTATCGCCATATTGTCGTTGGCAACTGCCCACCCTGTCCAATCTATGAAGTCGTGGCGGAACATCAGTTTGTCCGACTGCACATTGCAAACATCTGCTATATCGAAATCGTTTGTCTCGCTGCCGAGCAACGCGTAGAATACAACGTGCTCCATAACGTCGCCGAGTTCTTTGCAAATGTTCTTCTTGTCCTGCTTCATTAAAGCATCAGCAAGCTCAAATGTTTCTTCTATCGTGTTGGGGCGCAAACTCTCAAAGGTCTGTTTCCTATCCCACGGACATTCCTTTCTCAATCGCTCTTGTATATCGAGCAAACGCTCAAACGCTGCAAGTTTTTCTTCTTTTGTATGCAATCTTATCAAATTTAAAGTTAAAAGAAGTACTGTGTACTGCTAATTGTTATGCAAAGATACAGCTTTCAACTGATTTTTTCGTAAATTTGCATCGTTTTTAAAGATAATAAAGAAATAATAATATACAACGTATGGAATTAGCAAGTAAGTACGACCCACAGAACGTGGAAGCGAAGTGGTATGAGTATTGGCTCAACAATAAACTATTCAGCTCTAAGCCTGACGGACGCGAGCCTTATACAGTGGTTATCCCACCGCCCAACGTAACGGGCGTATTGCATATGGGACATATGCTGAACAATACCATTCAGGACATTCTTGTACGCCACGCACGTATGGAAGGAAAGAACGCTTGCTGGGTTCCTGGTACCGACCACGCCAGTATTGCCACCGAAGCAAAAGTGGTGAACAAGCTCGCACAAGAAGGAATAAACAAAGCCGACCTTACAAGAGAGGAGTTCCTGAAACACGCTTGGGCGTGGACAGACGAACACGGTGGTATTATCTTAAAGCAATTGCGCAAACTTGGCTGCTCTTGCGATTGGGAACGCACTGCCTTTACAATGGACGAGAAGCGCAGCGAAAGTGTTATCAAGGTGTTCTGCGACTTATACAACAAGGGCTTAATCTATCGTGGTGTGCGCATGGTGAACTGGGACCCAAGTGCAGAAACAGCTCTTTCCGACGAAGAAGTTGTTTACAAGGACGAACATTCAAAGCTCTACAACCTTAAATATTATATTGCACCCGAAGACCAAAGCAAGGTTGAACGCAAGCACGACGACGATGTGATGCACAAAGACGACAAGGGTTACTACGCTGTTGTAGCTACCACACGTCCCGAAACCATTATGGGCGATACGGCTATGTGCATCAATCCCGACGACATGAAGAATACTTGGCTGAAAGGATTGCACGTTACTGTGCCATTGGTAGGTCGTTGCATTCCAATCATAGAGGACTCGTATGTAGACATTCAGTTTGGTACGGGCTGTCTGAAGGTTACTCCTGCCCACGACATCAACGACCACGCACTCGGTTTGAAGCACGGCTTGGAAACCATCGATATATTCAACGATAACGGAACACTGTCGGAAGCAGCAGGTTTATATATAGGTCAGGACCGTATGGAGGTGCGCAAGCAAATTGCCATAGACCTTAAAACTGCCGACTTAATGGAGAAAGTGGAAGACTACGATAACAAGGTGGGCTACTCTGAACGCACCAACGTGCCTATCGAACCAAAGCTTTCAACACAATGGTTCTTAAGTATGCAACACTTTGCAGACATTGCACTCGACCCTGTAATGAACGATGAGATAGAGTTCTATCCGAAGAAGTACAAGAATACCTATCGCCATTGGTTGGAGAATATCAAGGATTGGTGCATCAGCCGCCAACTTTGGTGGGGACACCGCATTCCTGCTTACTACTTCAAAGACCAAAACGGAAAGCCTGCAACTGTTGTGGCAGAAACCGACGAAAAGGCTTTAGAGCAGGCAAAGGCTATCAATCCAAACATAACAATGGCTGACTTGGAACAGGAAAGCGACTGTTTGGATACATGGTTCTCAAGTTGGTTGTGGCCAATCTCGGTATTTGACGGCATCAACAACCCTGATAACGAAGAAATAAATTACTATTATCCAACGAGCGACTTGGTTACAGGTCCCGACATTATCTTCTTCTGGGTAGCTCGTATGATTATGGCAGGCTACGAATATCGCCAGACTTTCCCATTCAAACACGTTTATTTCACAGGCATCGTGCGCGACAATATCGGACGCAAGATGAGCAAGAGCCTCGGCAACTCGCCCGACCCATTAGAACTAATAGAAAAGCATGGTGCTGACGGTGTGCGTATGGGTATGATGCTTTCTGCACCAGCAGGCAATGATATCTTATTCGATGAAAGCCTTTGCGAACAAGGACGCAACTTCAACAACAAGATATGGAATGCCTTCCGCCTTGTTCAAGGTTGGGAAACAGCAGACATAGAACAGCCCAAAGGTAACAAGATAGCCATTAAGTGGTTCGATGCAAAGCTCAAAGAAGTAGACGCCGAAATGGAAGAACAGTTCAAGAGCTATCGCATATCAGAAGCCTTGATGACAGTTTACAAGCTCTTCTGGGACGAGTTCTCAAGTTGGTACTTGGAAATGATTAAGCCTGAATATGGCAAACCCATCGACAAGCAGACCTACGACGCAACGCTCCGTTTCTTCGACACCCTCTTGAAGATGCTCCACCCATTCATGCCATTCATTACAGAAGAACTTTGGCAACACATCTTCGACCGCAACGAAGGCGAAAGCATTATGTTGGAGAAACTCGAATTGGCACTTCCTACCGACGAAGAAAAGACTTTGATTGCCGAAATAGAAAATATGAAGCAGATAGTTGGCGGCATTCGCACCGTTCGCAACCAAAAGAATATTGCTCCAAAAGTATTGCTTTCTTTAGAGGTTGTGGGCAGAAACAACTACGAGGCTTACAACTGCGTGATTGCGAAGATGGCTAATCTCGAAAGCATCAATGTTGTAGACGAGAAGAGTTCTGACGCTTCTGCCTTTATGGTGGGCACCGATGGTTTTGCCGTTCCGCTTGGAAACCTGATTGATGTAAAGGCTGAAATCGAGAAATTAGAAAAGGAACTTGCGCACTTGGAAGGTTTCCTGAAAGGTGTAAAAGCAAAGCTCTCAAACGAAAACTTTGTGGCGCACGCTCCCGAAGCTGTGATTGCTAAGGAACGCAAGAAGCAAAGCGATTCAGAAGAGAAGATTGAAACTATCAAGGCAAATATAGAAGAACTACGCAAGAAGTAAGTTTCTCGTAATAAACAACAAAAACGGAGAAGTTCAAGTTTGAACTTCTCCGTTTTTGTTGTTTACTACTATTACCTAAATAAAAATAATGTGAAAAATCAGATTTTATCGCAGATATAGTTATTTTGCCTTATTGAAGCTACTTTTGAACTTAATCGTAATCGTCATTATAGCATATTTTTAGTTAACGAACCATTAGCAATAGCATCATTTATTTGTTTTATGAAAAGAAACAAATAAGAAGATATATCAAATTTATTCTTTTTAGCAAGGTTATAAATATTTTCTATTGCTAATTGAGAATTGTTTTCCCTGATATATTCTTTAATCTCATCGAAATGT
>ERZ772940.481-NODE-481-length-18159-cov-10.8937_pt1 | contig 18159 bp, 19 predicted proteins | sample MGYA00511682_ERZ772940 | MGnify/ENA primary metagenome ERZ772940 (study PRJEB29015, sample SAMEA2737922) | human oral metagenome | biome: human oral; feature: human-associated habitat; material: dental | place: China | collected 2031 ... | reverse complement strand
ACGGCACCTTGGCGACTACCCGTTGGGTTGTGGCGATTCTGGAGACCCACCAGCAACCCGACGGTTCGGTGCGTATCCCTGAAGCACTGCGCCCGTATATGGGCGGTGCTGAGGTTATTCCGGTCGTGTCGTAGGTTTGAGTAGCAGGTTGCGGATAACAACCTTGAGAGCATCAAGAGCATGCAAAACAGCCTGAGCTGATCCATCGGTAAGGATGAGACTTACCAGGATCGCTTGGGCTGTTTCCATGAGTTCGAAGAACGTCATGGCTCTACTCACCTCCCCTCTGCCCCAAGAGTCGACCGCAGGGATTTACTGAAATGGATGTGCTGCGGCGTACCCCGGGAAGAGGGCAGTATTAACTTTACCCAACAAATATAAGCAGAAGCTCGAAAATACGGTCTACACATTCACTTAACAGGGTTCATATAGAATGATATTGGGTGTATTGTTGATATGTGTTTAAGTACGCATCTGAGACTTCTACACATTATTTCTATTTCTGTTCATTCACCTCTTCAGCAGTAAAAGTAATAAAACTATTCTTTTATGGGTGTAACTACCTTTGTGCGTATTCATACGTGATAACACAGATGTATTCAGCCTTTATTGCTCTTGAAAGGAACTGTTGATGGTGCATTCTTCGCCTGCGGTGGTGATGCGTGATGTTGTTCAGAAATTTGGTAGTACTACTGTTTTGCATGGTCTTGATCTGACGGTTAATCCTGGTGAGATTGTTGCTCTTTTAGGGCCGAATGGTGCGGGGAAAAGTACTGCGGTCGATATTATTTTGGGTTTGACTAAACCGTATGCTGGGTCGGTTGAGGTTTTTGGGACGACTCCGCAGCGTGCTGTTAAGGCGGGGCGTGTTGCTGCCGTGCAGCAGGATGGTGGTTTGCTTCCTGATTTGACGGTTAAAGAGACCGTGCAATATATGGCGTCTTTGTATGGCAAGCTTAAGAATGTTTCTGCTGTTCTGGCTCAGGCCGGGCTTGAGGGTAATGCTAAGACGCTTGTGCAGAAATGTTCTGGTGGGCAGAAGCAGCGTCTTCGTTTTGCTATTGCGTTGTTGACGGATCCGGATTTTTTGATTCTTGATGAGCCCACGGCTGGTATGGATGTGCAGGGTCGCCGTGATTTTTGGGCGTCGGTGACTCAGTCGGGGGATCATCAGCGTGCTGTTTTGTTTGCGACTCATTATTTGGCTGAGGTTGATGAGTTTGCTGATCGTGTGGTGGTTATTAATCAGGGGCATGTGGTAGCTGATGGGACTCCTGCTGAGATCAGGTCTTATGCGCGGGGTTCTACTTTGCGTGCGACGGTCAATGATGCGTGGTCGTCTGAGCAGGTTGAGGAGCGTCTTGCGGAGCTTCGTGCTCTTGATGGTGTGAGTGCAGTATCGTTGCACGGTATTCGCCTGGAAATCTCTGCTGCTGATGCGGATGCTGTTGCTTCGCATCTGCTTGCTGATGGGTTCGCTAAGAATCTGGAGATCACATCGTCTTCCTTAGATGATGCGTTTGTGTTACTGACCGAGACCGATTCTTAAGGAGAGCGCAAGAATGCCAAATAACACTAGTGCCCAGGCGGCGAGTCTTTCTCAGGTGCGTCCCGTGTGGATTAATAGCACTGTTGTTCTGTTGGAGCTGCGCAGGAAATTCCGTAATTTGCGGGTCTTTATCCTGGCTATTTTGCTTCCTGTTATGTTCTTCTTTATGCTCGCCTACCCGCAGCGTGACAGCCTGGAAGGGGCGGTGAATACCGGGACCTACTATATGATCGGGATCAGCGCCTATGCTGCTATTGTCTCTAGTTCGGCTGCCGGTGCTGCTATTCCGATTGAGCGTGCTCAGGGGTGGTCGCGTGCCCTTGCGCTGACGCCGTTTCGGCCTTTAGGGTACGTTATTACGAAGGTGATCTCGTCTATGTTGCTGGGTGCTATCGCTGTTGTGGTGATGATGGTTCTGGGGCTTGTGACGGGTATGCCTTTGGATGCGTGGCAGGCGGCGCAGTCGTCACTCATTATTATTGCTGGAAGTTCTGCTTTTGCTGCGTTTGGTATTTTTGTGGGCTATTTTATGTCCGCTGATAGTGCGCAAACGCTTATTAATCTTATTATCTCTGTGTTCTCTTCAGTTGGTGGGTTGCTTCTTCCGCTGTCCCTTTTTCCTCAGGCGCTTCAGGATATTGCGCATTGGCTGCCGTCGTACGGGTTAGGTGTTTTGGCTCGTTTGCCTGTGGGGGTGGAATGGGATCCTTGGGCTTTGGTGAACCTGGTGGCGTGGCTGGTGATTTTTGTGGCGGGTGCAGCTTGGTGCTTGAGTAAGGATACGCACAGGGTCTAGTTCCTGCCCTCTCAATCGTGCGGGGGAACCCACCAACGACGGAAGTACGGTGGCAAAGCCGGTGCGCTAGCATGGGGGTGTTACTAAGGTGAAAAGCACTGTAGATAATTCACCTTAAAGTGCAGAGAGGTTCGAGCGCTCTCAACACCCGAACCTCTCCTGTGGGGTGATGTTACTTCAGGTTACGAACGATAACCTTAAGCGCATCAACAGTGTATGAAACAGCCTGAGCTGATCCATCGGTAAGGATGAGACTTACCAGGATTGCTTGGGCTGTTTCTATGAATTCATAGAAACGACATCCTTCCCACCCCTCTCCGCCCCGGGAGTCAACGCAGGGATATGTATCTACTATTGCGTACTGCGGACTCACCCTGCGAAGAGGGCAGTATTACCTTTACCCGACAAATATTTGGGTGATTCTCTAAAACCTGAGCTTTTCGTCAGTGTTGGCGAACCCAATACCGCTGCACCCGGTACTCTAAAGATATGTCCCTTTTTCGGAACCTTGTTGGTGCATCCGCCGCGGCAGCGACTCTCACGGCGGTTGCTCGGCGTGTTCGCAAGCACGCGCAGCGCATCGTTACGCCCCTCGGAATCTGGAGTACCCTGCCCGTCGCTCAAGAGCGGCACGTCGGTATTGTGTATAACCCCAGCAAGTTGAGCACCCACGCGGTAGTTAATATTCTGGAACGTACCGTGGTCGCCAACGGCTGGAAACCGGCCCTCGCGAGTACCACCCGTATCGACGAACCTGGCACCCAGGCTGCTCGTGATCTGATCGACCGGGGCGTCGATACCCTGCTTGCGGTCGGCGGGGACGGAACTGTGCGCGCGGTCGCCGCCGCCATTCAAGAAGCCAGGAGCCGAGGCAAAGACGTCACGCTCGGTATTATTCCACTGGGGACAGGCAACCTGCTGGCACGCAACCTGCGCCTGCCCATCACCGATATAGCCGCCTGCATTAACATTGCGCTCAACGGAACGCACCAGTTGGTCGATGCTATCGACATGAGCGCCGAATCGGCGGAAGGCGACGTTACCAACCATATGTTCTACGTGATGAGCGGTGCGGGGTTTGATGCGCTCGTCATGAACGACGCCAACGAAGACCTTAAAGCGCGTATCGGCTGGTTAGCCTACGTGCACAGCGGGCTGAACCATATCTTCGGGCACTCCCACAAGGTCAGAATACAGCTCGACGACGATGAACCTTTCGAAGCACGTGCGCGTTCGGTACTCATCGCCAATTGCGGGCGGCTGCAGGGCGGACTGCAGCTGACCGATATTACCGAGGTTAATGACGGCAACCTCGAAGTGATCATCATATCGCCGCGCACCGTCCTGGAATGGGGGCAGCTGGCTGCCAAAGTGGTTCGCCGCGCCCTGCCTGGTTCATCGCGTATCTCTCTGCCGGTCATGCGCCATTATGTGGGACATCGGGTCTCACTGGACATGCTTTCGGGTGCACAGCCTATTGAAGTCGACGGCGATTTAGTACCCTCGGCGATCAGGCTGCAGGCGCGCATCGTGCCGAGTGCCCTCAGCGTGAATGTGCACCCGGATGCGCTCACAACCTAGAACCTCGACCCGCCCGAGCGCCTGTGTTTATGTGGCTTAACCTTCTTTGACGTGGTGTCTTCACCGGTTATCTCGCTTTAAACACCTTTTTAGTGCGAGAATGAGATGAAAGTTTGTTTCAAGAAAGAAGAGAAGTTCATGCTTATCCTCGTTGTGAACGCGGGTTCCTCATCCCTCAAATACCAGGTGCGCGACACCTCTGCGCCTGAATCCGAGCAAATGATTACCTCAGGGCTTATCGAAAATATCGGCACTGACGTTCCCGACCACGAAGTCGCTCTGCACATGATGGCTGAGAAACTCGAAGGCGTGCTGCACGGCCGTCAGCTGCAGGCTATCGGTCACCGCGTGGTGCAGGGTGCCGAGAAGTTTACCCACCCCGTGCTGCTCAACGAGCAGGTTATCGACGAGATCGATGCGCTCTCACCGCTTGCGCCTCTGCACAACCCTGCGCACGTGAAGGGTATGCGTGCTGCCTTCCACACCTGGCCAGACCTGCCGCAGGTTGCTGTGTTCGATACCGCATTCCACTCGACCATGCCCGAGCATGCCTGGCGCTACGCTATTCCTTATGACCTGGCTGATAAGTACAGTATTCGTCGCTACGGCTTCCACGGCACCAGCCATGAATACGTTTCACATGTTGCCGCAGACATGCTCGGTATTGCCCGCGACGAATTTAACGGTGTGGTGGCGCACTTGGGCAATGGCGCATCCGTGACCGCCGTGAAGGGCGGAAAGTCCGTGGATACGTCGATGGGCTACACTCCTCTGGCTGGTCTAGTGATGGGTACCCGTTCGGGCGATATTGACCCCTCCGCGCTGACCACGATTCTCACCCGCGACCCCGAGATCGATGCGGAACGCCTGGATACCATCCTTAACAAGGAGTCCGGCCTGCTGGCGCTGGCGGGTTCCAACGATATGCGTAAGGTGGTGGAGTCTGCGCAGTCGGGTGATGAGCGTGCACAGTTGGCTCTGGATATGACCGCATACCGCCTGATGAAGTACATCGGCGGCTACAACCTGGTGGTTGGCGGCGCGCAGGCGCTTATTTTCACTGCGGGTATTGGCGAGAACTCCGGCGACTTCCGCAAGCTGGTGCTGGACCGCCTGGCGCCGTTGGGTATTCGCTACAACGAGGAAGAGAATATGAAGCGTTCCCCCGAACCGCGCCTGATCTCGACCGAGGATTCGAGCATCGCCGTGTTCGTCATCCCCACCAACGAGGAGAAGGCGATCGCCGAGGCTACCGAGGAGCTCGTCGCGTAGCACCGTAGCTTCCGTTTCTTCCTTTCGGGGATGTAAAGGCTCTTGATCGCGAATAAAGAGGAATTTTCCGTGCTTTATTCGTGATCAAGAGCCTTTTTAGCATGGGAGGGAGGGCGCCGGGCACAAGGCTGGCACGAAGGCGCAGACGCGGCTTTGGGCTACAAGAACCCTAGGGGCAGGGCATCAAGAATAAGCGTAAGGCGAGGGAATGTTGAACTTTATATCTAAATAATATTTGACACATTATTTTAGTCATTATTTAAATTACTTAACGGCATAAAATTTGCTATAGTTGTTTCGGTTCAGAATGCTTTGTGCAGATGAACTAATAGATACAAAGAATAGTGTGCATTCTCTATTCGTGGTTGTGTGGGGAAATGCTGGCATTCTTTGTATCAAAACTGGCACAGGTATATCACATCTATCACTCACTTAGATGACATATACAACGAGGTGCAGAAAATTGGGGTCGCAGGACTTTGGGCATGTATGTTCGCGGCCTCCGGTGTGAAAAACCCTCGCGGTATGTTCCTCCCATGAAACCTTGTACGTTTCATGAGTATAATTCCGCGGAATAACAGGGGTTTGAGTTTTCTGTAAGCCTTCAGGCTCTCTGAAGGTGCTCGTTGCACACGAAGGTATCTTATAGGGATTGGTGCCTTCTAAATCCGTGCTAGAACTGTACACATGTGTATAGGGTGTTTTATGTGTATAGTTTGGATGCCGTCATGATTTTTCATGGCGGCATCCTTTTTTCTTTATGATAAAAATAGTGGAAAGGTAAATACTTGCCAGGTGCAGTAGTATTTATATTTTCTTTGCCTGCGGTGTGTAAATTATTTATGTCGAAAATACCACCGATATTTTGTACAAGGAATGCAAAACAGGAATTCTAGGGCGGGGTATCCATGAGATATTTGCCAGGATTACTCGTGAGAAACACACTAGAGGATTCCGGGAGTAAAGATTTGCCGCAGGAGCGTGTTCCTCTGGATCGTAACCTCCCCGCTTCGGAACGTTCTGTGATGCCTCGCGCTCAGAACACTCCCCTCGGCGATTGTAAACCCACCACTAGACACACCCTGAACATAGGTCGCCGTGGATTCCAGGCTTGTCGTCTTTCTCCAACCGAAAAATTTCGAGATCCGCTCACACACATTATGCTGTGCGCTCATCATGGGAATACACAGCAAACCGCCCAGGCGCACGGTGAATTACGGGGCGAGTCTCGCATCCTAAAGCTTCCAGGCGGTACGCGTGTATTCACCGCATTAAAGGGCATACGCGGTAGAGTTGAACTAGTACGTACTTAGAGAGATTTGGAGACCGCATGAGTCAGCATACGCCCGGTGCTGAACCTCCACTGCCGAATGACGTGAGCCAGGGGTGGCTGCCCGAGGATAAGCGGCAGACCCCGCAGAGCCCGCTTCCCCAGCCGAAATTTTGGGGATACCAATCGTTAATACCCCATAAGATGCTCAACGCCCTGCGCCACCCCGGCGAGATTCCCTGGCTGGTGGCGGCCTATGCGGTAACCCTTGCCGTGTACTTGGGGCTGCTCATCTTCTTTATTGAGACGATCGTAAGCCGTGACCGATATAACGACCTGGAATGGACGTCATCGTCTCGATACTCGACGATGAGCTACGCGGAGCGTGTCTTTAACGACTATGCGGAACAAGCGATTACGCTACTGATTCTGGCACCCCTGGTTATCCTGATCGCCCGTGCCCTCTTCTATGCACAGCAGCGCGTGCGCGGCATTCGTATTTCGCCGACGCAGTTTCCTGAGGCTTACGCCATGGTTGCCGAGGCCGCCTATGCGGCGGGTTTGCGCCGTGTTCCCGATGCCTATGTGGTGAGCGGTAATGGTGTGCTGAACGCCTTTGCCTCCGGGCATGGTTTCCGCCGGTTTATTGCCATCAACTCTGACCTCTTCGAGGTCGGCGGTCAGAGCCGTGACCCTCAGGCGCTTCGCTTTATTATTGGGCATGAGGTCGGGCATATCGCTGCCGGTCACGTGGGGTACTTCCGCCTTCTCTTCACGCAAACCTTCATGCGGATTCCCGTGGTGGGGCAGGCTCTTTCACGCGCACAGGAATACACCGCCGATAACTTTGGGTACCGGTACTGCCCCGAAGGCGGACCCGGCGCGATCAAGGTTCTCACAGCCGGTAAATACCTGAATCAGCAGGTGAATTTCGACGAATTTGCCGACCGTGCCGTGAACGACCAGGGCTTTGCGATTTGGCTTATCAACCTTATCTCAACCCACCCAGTACTGACCTGGCGCGCCCATGCGCTGCGCAACCGACACGAGCCGGGGCGTCTGTTCTGGCGCCCGCGGTTTAACCCGCCGAGTGCGCCTCCTTCCCTGATACCTTCGCAAGAACCGCCAGCCCAGTGGCCTGACCCGATTCAGGCAACCGGGTTCATGGACGAGCAGAAGCCGGCGTGGGAGGACTACAACCTTAACACCGTTAAGACATATCCGGCCCCGCAGGATGCCCCCAAGATTCAGGGAACGCTCTTTGGCGGATGGGAGGATGCGCAGGCTCGCGCGGCCCGTGCCGCCTACGCCGCCCGCTGGGAACAGTATGCCGCCAGCCAAGGTGTGCCAGGATATGCGCCGGGGTACGGTTATCCGATGCAGCCAGCGCCTGGCCAGCCGGGATATGGGCAGCCGATGCCGAATCAGCAGGCACCGTGGCAGTCCGGTTCGGGGCAATTTGACGCTGACCAGCCCGCGCCTGATCAAGCGAATCAGGGACAGCCTCAACCCCCGCAGCCTGAGCAGACGCCCGAGCCTCCCGAGGATGCAACGGAACCTGGCGTGGCGCTGAATCATCCGATAAAGCCCGCTGATGACCAGCAGCCCGAGCAAAAATGGTCTGAACAGCAGGATCAGCAGGGGAATAACACCTCTGACTAGCCTCTGACTCTCACCTGCGAGAAGCGGATTTTTCACCGAAAAGGTTGGATTTTCTCACCTTATCGGCACAAAATCCGCTTCTCGCGTTTTAATTAAGAACGTGCTCTCCAAACTCACGAAAAAACGACCCGACGCGCTGATTGTCATGCTCATCTGCGCGGTCATTCTAGCGATCCTCATCCCCGCGCGCGGCACCTTCGCCGACTGGTTCAGCACCGGTACCAAGTTCGCGGTTGCGCTCCTGTTTTACCTCTACGGTGCGCGCCTTTCCACATCTGAGGCGATCGCGGGGCTTAAACACTGGCGGCTGCACGCCCTCATCCTGACCTGTACTTTCGTGATTTTTCCGCTCTTTGGGATGGCGCTTTTCCCCCTAAGGTTTGTGCTCGGCGACGGGCTGTACCTGGGGATTCTTTTCCTCACGCTCGTGCCCTCTACCGTGCAGGCGTCCATCGCGTTTACTTCTATAGCGGGCGGTAACGTGGCGGGCGCTATTGTGAGCGCATCGCTGTCAAGCATTGTGGGGGTGGTGGCTACCCCGCTGCTGGCGATGCTCCTGATGCACAGCGACCACATCGAAATTTCGGGCAGCGTCTTTCTCGACATCGCGATTCAGCTGTTTTTGCCGTTTGTGCTGGGGCAGCTCACGCGCCGTTGGGTGGGTGAGTTTGCGAAGAAACCCACCACAAAATGGCTTGATAAGTTCTCGGTCATGATGATTGTGTACTCGGCGTTTTCGGCATCTGTAGTGCAGGGGATTTGGACTCGCGTTGCCTGGTGGCAGATCGTACTGCTGATCGTGGTGACAATTCTGATGGTGGCTCTGATGCTGTGGCTGACCGACTGGCTGGCGACGCGGCTGAAGTTCAACAGGGCGGACCGCATCACAATTCAGTTCTGCGGGTCGAAAAAGTCGCTGGCGGCGGGTCTTCCCATGGCGATCATTATTTTCGGGTCGGGTTCGCTTGGGCTGCTGATGCTGCCGCTCATGGTATTCCACCAGGTGCAGCTCATGATGTGCACGTGGCTCTCCGCCCGCTACGCTGCGTTGGATGTGGTCGGTCGGGCGCGTGCGGAACGAATGTGATCCTTAGCCGCGGAGTTCCGGGAGCAGTTTTTTCATTTGGGAGCACTTTAACTGCTCCCGAATGAAAAAACTGCTCCCGCTTTGAGGGGTGACACTACTCATCCGACATATGGGTCGGTAATTCGAGAAGCTGTGCGCCCTGATTCGTGAGAGACCAATGCAGAACGCGACGTATCCTGCGTGAGTGCACAAGACCCATTTCCTCTAGCTCTCGCAGATAACTGCGTGCCGTCTTTTCGCTGCTCTCCAAGACCTGCGCGATATTTTTGAGATCCGCGCCAACGGGGTCATGGAAAAGGTGCATCTGTCCCACAAGAAAGAGAATTTTGTGGGTTTTGGGGTACGTTTCTTCAAGTTCGGATACCCGGTGCCGGAGCTTATCCAGAGCCTTTTTCTGGGCGGTGAGCTCTGCTAAAACGTCCTGTTGCGCATGCTCCAGCATAGTGAGTAACGTGCGCAAAAAAGGGGTTGCTTCGGCATAATTGAGGAGATTTTCAACATCGCTAAACGCTTTATAGTACTTCTTCTTTTCGGCATTGAGGGTCGCCGAGAGGGTAAGCACCGTTTGTGGGTTAAGAATCTGCGCCAGATGCGCACTTAGAAGGTACCGCCCCAACCTGCCGTTACCGTCGTAGAAGGGATGGGTGTATTCCACCATAAAATGGGCGATGATCGCTGAGAACAGCCCGGGAACCCGAGAGTCTGAGGCATGCTTCAGAGCTACCGAAATATTGTGTTTGATGGCTTCTTCCGGCATCACTCCCCGGTGTATGGGCTTATGGGAACCATCCAGAATGCTAACGGGTTCAGCCCTGAACAGTTTGCCGTCAGGCTTATCTTGTGTGCTGAGCTGACCCTCAAGCAGGCGGTCATAGACTTCGCGAACCGCTGTGGGCGTGGTGGGAATGTTATCTGCGGTACCTAATGCTTCGAGCAGGCTCACGAACTCCCGGGCTCGTTTGCTGGCAGCGTTCTCAGATGCCAGGGCATCCGTAATGATTTTTCGGGTAGTACGCACGCCCTCTATTTCATCGGTGGCGATGATGCCGCGTATCGCAAGGTCTGTCAAGTAACTTTGGGATGCGGCGGAGGGGAGCACACGCAGAAGAGCGTCAATGTCACGTTCGCGTTGTAGGATGCGTTGCTGGGCATCAACGATGTCAGTGGTGGCAACGTAGAAGAGCTGATGATCGCCCACCATAAAGTCCGCAGTGTAGGTGGAGTAGCCTTCAAGGCGCCGGGCGAGTTCGGCGCGCGCGGCAGCTTGTCCGCGTTCATGAAAAATGCTCTTAAGAGTGCGATACTTTGCAGGTTGTGATGCGTCAGCTGAGGCCATCGGGTGTCCCTAAATGGAAAAAATAGCGATTTTTTCCATTTTAGTACACATAATCGGGGATTAATGGAAAAAACAGCCGATTTGTCCATTAAGCTATGGGAGGTGTGTGGCAGGGCGCACACGGTAAGCTGGAGTACATGAAGATTGCTACCTGGAACGTGAACTCCATTCGCGCCCGCGCCGACCGCATCGAGGACTGGCTCGATAAAACCGAGGTCGATGTGCTCGCCCTGCAGGAAACCAAAACCAAGGACGAAACCTTCCCCTTCGAGCTCTTTGAATTCCTGGGGTACGAGGTGGCGCATTACGGGCTGAACCAGTGGAATGGGGTAGCAATCGCATCCCGCGTGGGGCTCGACAGCGTCGAACGCGCCTTCCCGAACCAGCCTGCCTTCGGAAAACCCGGTGACTCTGCCGAGGTGGAGGCGCGAGCCATCGGTGCCACCTGCAACGGCGTGCGCATCTGGAGCCTATACGTGCCGAACGGGCGCGGACTCACCGACCCACACATGGCATACAAAATGGAGTGGATGCGCCAGCTGCGCACCAACGTCAACGGCTGGCTGCACGCCGACCCCGCCGCACAGTTTGCGCTCGTCGGCGACTGGAATGTGGCGCCCGAAGATACCGACGTGTGGGATATCGACTTTTTCCGGGAGAACGACCTCACCCACGTTTCCGCCCCCGAACGCGAGGCATTCTATGCCCTGCTCAATGATGAAGGGCTCATCGATCCGGTGCGCCCCTACACCCAGGGCGAGTACACCTACTGGGACTACCAGGCCGGGCGGTTCTCGAAGAATGAGGGGATGCGCATCGACTTTCAGCTGTGTTCCCCGGCGCTTGCCGCCCGTGTGGAAAACGCCTGGATCGATAGGGAAGAGCGCGAGGGGGACGGCGCGAGCGACCATACCCCCGTGGTGATTGAGCTCGCTGACTAGCAGCTCAGCGTGTGATGTGAGGAGATAGTATGGGCCGGAATCTTACCCCTGAACCGGTGGCGACGGGCAGCGCAGAAACCCGAATCGGTCAGCTTCGCTGGCGTGAATACGGTGGTCCCCGTGAAGCCGCAGGCGAGAGGACCCTGTTGTTTGTGCACGGGCTGCTGACAAATTCGGATGTCTGGGGCGAAGTGATACAGAATCTCTCACAAGATTTTCGGTGTATAACCCTCGATATTCCCTTGGGGAGTCACACTATTCCCGCCCGAGAAGATGCAGCCCTCAACGTTGCCGAGCTGGCGCAGGCCGTGAACGAAGCGGCAGAACAGCTATGCCCACACGGGTTTACCCTCATTGGCAGCGATACCGGCGGAGTGGTTTCTCAGCTGGCGGCGGTGCAGGAACCCGCAGGACTCAAGCGCCTAGTGCTGCTCTCGTGCGATACTGAGAAAAACTTCTTGCCCCTGCCGTTACGCTACCTGCAGTATGTGGCGTACATTCCCGGAACCATGCAGGCACTCCGAGCAGCCCTGCATCTGGGGTGGGTGCGCCGCCTGCCGATTGCCTTCGGATGGCTAGTGAAACGTGAGCTTGACGCCGCCGAGTGGAACAGCATTATCGCGCCGTTGAAAAATGCCGGAGTCTGCCGTGATTTGGCGAAAGTGCTGAAGGGTATTTCTACGAAATATACGGTGCAGTCCGCGCGGGATTTGGAACGGTTTGAGCATCCAACCCTGTTTTTGTGGGCCGATACCACGAAGCTGTTCCCGATCGAGAATGCGCGCCGTTTAGCCACCCGCATGCCGGATGCGCACGTGGTTCCCGTGCCGGAAAGCTACGCATTCAGCCAGCTAGATCAGCCCGAATTTGTGGCGAACGCCCTGCGGAAAGAGCTGGACGGGTAACCCGTCTCTCTCCCCCCGATTCTGCACCGAAACTGTTTGACGGGCGAACCGTATGCTCCTGTGAGGCCGTGACGAAGAGGCCGACATGCATCGACTGCTCCTTGCTATGGTGAAGTTACTGTTAGTGAGGGAGTGGTACATGAATCAGCTCGATAGGAACCAAGCATTCAGGTATAGAACTATTTTTGTGGTACTTGGGGTACTACTCAGTATTTTTCTCGTGATCGTCTTGTTGGTTGCCCTGGCTTCAGATGATCCTTGGTGGAAAAGCTTTCGAGAAACTATTCGTGACAGTGCTGGTTTTCTGACTCTTATAGGCGCATTGGTAACTGCTGGTATTTTAGTCTGGACTAACCGTGCCCGAATGCGTGAAGCAGCGAGTGCGGATTTTCGAGACCAGATGCAGTGGGCGGCAGAACATGTTGGTAATGCAGAAAGACCGTATGAGCAACTTTTTGCGATGTTGCTTATTAACCGATATGGAGAGCAGCCGCCTAAATGGCTTCCTTCAGTCGATCGGGGTATAGCCACTGACCTGCAAGAGGCGGTTCAGAAGACCCTAGAGGTTCCGGAAGACAGCATTGTAATCCCAGCACGTGCATACAACGATACTTCACCAAATACACCTGCATCAGATGGAGTGCATGAATCAGATCAAGAGTATAATAGCTAGAACACCCTTATGCTAGGTAGCATATTACTGGGCAGTGGATGTAAGGAGTTACTTATGACAGCCATAAGTATTCGTAAAGCGGCTGACGGCGGGAACGTCATACGTCCTGTCGAAAACCAAGACGAGATTCTTCGTGGTTATATCGCACAAAATTATCGAGATATTGAACGTCAGGTGAAGGAACGCGAACGTCTTAAAGCTGAGCCCAAGAAGGGTCTCTGGAATAGTTTGCTTGGGCGTTTAGGTCTGCGCTCTTCTTCATAAACTGAAAGTACTGAGGGAGAAAATTGACGACCGTTTTTTATCGTGGTGAGCGCCGCGACGTTAAGTCGTTTACTCCCGAGGAGCACCAGGATTACCTGGATAAGAAGCAGCACACGATTAATGAAGCCAAAGAAGCCATTGCAGGTATGAAGGCTCGTATTGCCGAGTTAGAGCGCATTCAGGCGATGAACCCAATACGCCGCTGGTTCTACCAGAAATTCCATATTTAGCGGAATCCCGAACACGTAGACCCGCACGATTGCCCGCTCAAGGGCGCATCGTGCGGGTATTTTTATGCGCATAGATTCAGACAGCAGCCTCGCATCTTGGCTCGCTAAATCATAGCCTGAATCCCCATACTTCAGCTAAGGTTCGCCGGGGCGTGTGATTAAAAACGTATAGCCTCAGTTGAAAAGTTCGGCTAGGCGAACTATTGTTAAATTATCCTGTTTCGCACCGGTTTATCGAGGATGATCGACATCTAGGTACGAAGCCTCAATGAGTCGGAGGCGATCCCTACAGGTCAGCAGGGTAATGCATCCGCAGCATAAGAAAGCGAAATCATGACAACCGTATTCACTGCGCACCGTCACGGTGCGAACGCTAACACTGTAAGTACCGCACATCCGCGCCGTTTTCTCATGCTGGGGATAGCCTTGGCCAGTATCCTTGTGCTTCTGCTCAGCGCCTGTACTTCGGCGGGGAAGCAAGACGAAAAGAAGACCGTGCTCACCACCTTCACCGTGCTGGCGGATATCGCTAAAAACGTTGCGGGTGATCACCTGAATGTCGAATCGCTGACCAAACCCGGCACCGAGATTCACGAGTACGAACCCACTCCCAGCGATATTAAGAAGGCGCATGATGCTGATTTGGTGCTCGACAACGGGCTGAACCTGGAAAGCTGGTTTACCAAGTTTGTACAGGATTCTAACGCCCCGCACGCCACCGTGAGCGAGGGGGTACAGCCGATCAATATTGCCGAGGACGCTTATGCAGGCAAACCCAACCCGCATTCGTGGATGAGTCCCAAGAACGTGCAGGTTTACGTGGATAATATGGTGCGCGAATTCAGTAAGCTTGACCCCGCCCATGCCGATGATTACCGCACCAATGGGGAAAACTATAAGAAACAGCTGCAGCAGGTTCAGGATGAGCTGGTGCGCGATGTTAGCGTTCTGCCTGAGAATCAGCGGGCGCTCGTAACCTGCGAAGGTGCTTTCTCATACTTGGCGGCGGATGCCGGTCTCAAGGAAAAATACATTTGGGCGGTGAACTCTGAACAGCAGGCAACCCCCTCGCAGCTGAGCTCGACCATTGATTTTGTGCGCGAGAACCAGGTGCCCGCCGTATTCTGTGAGTCTACCGTTTCGGATGACCCCATGCGCCAGGTCGTGGATGCGACCGGTGCCAAATTCGGCGGTGTGCTTTATGTCGATTCCCTTTCTGAGGCGAATGGTCCGGTTCCTACCTATCTTGATATGATTCGTCACGATGCGCGCACCATTGTCGCGGGGCTGACGGGCAAGCAATCTTAGCCGGTCGGCGGCGGGGGAGTAGGCTGCCGCATACCGCGCCCCCGCCGGTTCGTGGTGAGGGATGCCCCCACCGTCACGGATGACTAGCGGGGCTTAGAAGAAGTACGTGAACGAAATTTTGTCGGATACAAAACCTATGGAAACACTGCTGAAAGTCGAAAATCTGGGCGTTCATTATGGGACCGTGCGCGCCCTGTACGAGACTACTTTCGAGCTTGGTACCGGGAGTATTTGCGGGCTGATCGGCATGAACGGTTCGGGAAAATCGACCCTCTTCAAAGCCATTATGGGTGTTATTCCCGCGCATACCGGAACCGTGGAGATCGCGGGCAAAGAACCATACTTTGCGCGTAAAAACGGTATTGTCAGCTATGTGCCGCAGAGCGAAGAAATAGACTGGAGCTTTCCCGTCTCGGTGCGTGAGGTCGTGGCGATGGGGCGGTACCGCGGGCTGGGCATCACCCGTCGGCTGCGTGCCACCGATAAGCAGGCGGTCGAGCACGCCCTAGAGCGCGTAGAGCTGACCGAGCTTGCGCATCGTCAAATCGGGGCACTCTCGGGCGGGCAGCGCAAGCGGGCATTCGTGGCGCGGGCGATAGCGCAGGGCGCGCGGCTTCTATTACTTGATGAGCCCTTCGCCGGAGTGGATAAAAGGTCAGAATCCATGCTCATTCAGGTGTTGAAACAAATGCGCAGCGAGGGTGCAACCGTGCTGGTTTCAACCCATGACTTGGCGTCTCTACGAGCCTTTGCCGACGATGCTCTGCTGCTGCGTCAAACGATTTTGATGCACGACACCCCGCAGGCGGTGTTAGCCCCCGAAAATTTGGTGCAGGCGTTCGGTATGCAGGTTCAGGCGGGCGCTGATAGCGGCGCATCCGACGAGCAGACCCGGCGTGAGAAGGGAGAATAGCATGAGCATTCTGGATTACCTGGTGGAACCGTTCACCCTTCCCTTCATGACGCGCGCCATGGTCGTTACCGTGATTGCCGCCGTGGTCTGTGCGCTGCTTTCCTGCTGGCTCGTGATGCTCGGCTGGTCGCTCATGGGCGATGCGATCTCGCACGCGGTACTGCCCGGCGTGGTGCTCGCCTATATTGCGGGCATCCCCTTTGCCGTGGGGGCGGTGATTGCCGCGCTCGTTGCCGTCACCCTGATCGGCGCGGTACAGCGCAGCGGGCGCGTGCGTGAGGACGCTGCTATCGGTATTGTCTTCACAACTCTTTTTGCGCTCGGGCTCGTACTGGTTTCAGTGACACCCTCAAGCACCGACCTGAACCATATTCTTTTCGGGAACGTGCTGGGCGTATCCTGGCCGGATGTCTGGCAGGTAGCTATTCTCGCCGTCATCGTGGCGGGTGTCCTGCTGATTAAACGCCGCGATTTTATTCTGTACGCCTTCGACCGCGGGTTCGCGCACGCTATCGGGCTGCGCCCCAGGGCTCTTGGCGCGCTGCTTCTGGTGATGCTGGCGCTCACGAGCGTGGTGGCGCTGCAGATCGTGGGAGTCGTGCTCGTAGTCGCCATGCTTGTGATTCCCGGATCGACCGCACGTCTGCTCACCGACCGTTTCACGCCAATGCTCGCGGTCTCGGTCGGGGTGTCGGTGCTGGGTACGCTTGTGGGGCTTTATAGCAGCTACCATCTGGATATTTCCCCCGGCGGTGCCGTGGTCGTTACCCAGGGCATCATTTTCTTGACCGCGTATATATTCGCACCGCGCTACGGGATTCTGGGGCGGATACGCGCGGCACGCCGCCCGGCAGAGCAGGCAGAAGCCTAGGCTTGCGAGATTCGCGCGGGATCATGAGTTCACCCGGCGGCTAAGGCGCTCACAGGTGCAAGCCGCCGCCCGCGATGCGTATAAGGCATCCGAGCCTCGAGGCAAAATTACCGAGGCAAAGCTATGACGGGCGAGAGACAAAAAGCCCAGCCGCTGCGACGGTTCCTAAGGGTATAGCACCCGACCCCGGGTTTTGAGCGGCAGGCGCATCGGAATGATTGGCGTGCGCGAGAACCCGCACGTTAACCGCCTCCGAAAAAGGGGCGCCCTCTTCAAGAAGTAAACGCGCGCCGGGAACAAAACCGTGATCCTGCAGATAGCGCAGCAGCCTCGGGTCGGAATCGGTGATCCGCTCCAAAACCACGCGCTCGCCGGGCTCGCACTGGGTGAGCGGAACGGTCTGTGGGAATGAGATACGCCCGGACGCATCCGGAATAGGGTCGCCGTGCGGGTCGCGCGTAGGATGGTTCAGAATCGCGTCTATACGCTCAATCATGAAATCAGATACCGCATGTTCGAGCACCTCGGCTTCGTCATGCACCCGGTCCCAGGTGTAACCCAGAGTTTCCACCAGGAAAGTTTCGATCAGACGATGGCGGCGAATCATGGCGACCGCATAGGTGCGCCCCAGCGGGGTGAGCTCGATGGCGCCGTAGCGCTGATGATCGATCAGATCGGCCGCCGCAAGTCGTTTAAGCCCGTCTGAGACCGAAGAAACCCGCAGCCCCATGCGTTCGGCTAGGGCGGATGCGGTCGCAGGAGCTTCCGTCCACTCTTCAAGTGACCAGATGGCTTTGAGGTAGTTCTGGGTGCTCACAGATAGTTCTGACAAGGGCATAAGGATAAGTTTACCGAAGTTCGGGTTCGGGTGTGCCTTTTCTTACCGCGAGCAGATAGTATTTCGACGAAAAGATAACGAATTGCTATCTGCTCGCGGGTGGATGGGTACTCGGTTAGGATGGGGTCATGAGCGTTCTTCTGTACGACCCCGACTGTGGTTTCTGCACCGCGAGCGCGAATCTGCTGCGTCGCCTCGAACCGAGGGCGCGTATTTTGCCTGGAACGCCTAAAAATCTTGTGCAGTACCGCGTGGATGCGCGCCGTTTCGCCCACGCCTTGCCGTTCATTAACGATGCTGGGCAGATCATCTACGGTTCGGATGCGATCGCTCTGACCCTGCGCACGTTCTCGGATGCGACGCTGCGTGGCAAGTTCCTGCGTGCCGCCGGGGTTCTCCTGTTGAACCCGCCGATGCGGCCCGTCGCGCACCGAGCGTACCGTTTGGTGGCGGGGCATCGGGCACAGATTTCTCGCTTTACCTCTCGCTTGGGGTGCACCTCTTCGTGCGCGGTAAAACCGGCCTAAAACGCGAATATTTCGCGGAGTATTCCTGTAGTCAGCATTTGAGAAGTACTTTTATATGGCCGGAGGCGATGGTGTATCCAGCCGGTTGAGCAGGTCGAGTACCGCCGGGCGTGCCGCCTGCTCTTCGTGCCAGAGC
>ERZ772940.480-NODE-480-length-18170-cov-3.19172_pt1 | contig 18170 bp, 9 predicted proteins | sample MGYA00511682_ERZ772940 | MGnify/ENA primary metagenome ERZ772940 (study PRJEB29015, sample SAMEA2737922) | human oral metagenome | biome: human oral; feature: human-associated habitat; material: dental | place: China | collected 2031 ... | reverse complement strand
TATGGGGTGACCCTCTTCCTTAGCAGGGAGGGGAAGCAGCTCCTCCGCCATCGTCTCACGTTGAATGATGGCTTTGACCTTCCTCCGTGACATGGTATCGTATTTCTGCCGTCCGGTCATGCTGTTCTCATAGACACGCAGACCGATGCCCTCGTGTGCATGACAGAGCAGATCACCCTGTGCGTCCTGCATATTGAACGCGCCTGCGATATTGGCGAGAAAGACAATGGGAAATTCCAGCCCCTTGCTTCGGTGAATTGTCATGATGCGCACGACATCCTCGCTTTCACCGAGGGTACGTGCAACAGAGAGATCTGTGCTGCGCCGCTTCAGTGCATCGATGTAACGCAGAAAGCGAAATAGTCCGCGCTCGTTTGTCCGCTCGAAATCGGCAGCGCGGTCAATGAGCATACGCAGATTTGCCTGCCGCAGGATGCCGCCGGGGAGTCCCCCGACGTAGTCATAGTAGCCCGTCTCACGATAGAGCAGGCGGAGCAGTTCGGGAACGCTCTGCACGAGGGCACAGCGCCGCCAATGTCGGATGCGCTCCAGTGCATTTGCCGCCTTTGCTGTGAGATCGTCTGAAAGTCCTTCCCCCGTTGCACCTGTCAGGATGTCATAGATACCGCCAAGCGGTGTATGTATGCGCAGTGCCGCCATGTCCTCCATCGTCATGCCAATCATGGGTGATACAAGTACGGCGGCAAGCGGTGTATCCTGACGGGCATTGTCCAATACGGCAAGCAGGGAGAGCATCATGCGAATCTCGCTCGCCTCAAAATAGCCGGCAGTATCGTCCGCATACGCGGGGATGTTCTCTTTTCGCAGCGCGTCGAGCAGAATCCCCGCACGCTCCTTCGCGCCACGCAGGAGAATGACAATATCCTTGTTTTGGACGGTATCCCCGTTGTGCAGAACATAGCCCTCGGATTTGAGTTTCTGAATACGGCGTGCAATAAAGTGCGCCTCAATTTCAAATGCTTTTCGCTCTTCCTCCCCCTGTTCCTCCGCGTCAGCGGAATAGTCTGCACGCAGGAGGTTGATCTCAAGCGGCCCTGCGAGTGACGTTCCCTTTGTCGGCTCTGCAAATACGCGCCCCGGATTGAGACGCGCATGAATATCATAGGCAATGTCGACCGCTTCTTTGCTCATGATCTGTGAGAAGATCTCGTTGATGGGCTCAAGCACCTCGGCGCGGCTGCGGAAGTTCTCGGACATCGTCACGAGCTCGCCCTCTGCACTGTCGCCACGGTATGCCTCATAGGTATGCTGAAAGAGCGACGGATCGGCAAGGCGAAACCGATAGATGCTCTGCTTCACATCACCGACAATGAAGCGGTTGTTTTCGCGTGCAATCTGTTGCAGAATCCCCTCCTGCAGTCCGTTTGTATCCTGGTACTCGTCCACCATGATTGCGTCGTAATGGGCGCGCAGCTCATCCGCAATCTCGGTCGGCGCGGCAACGGTCGGATCCTCCTGCAGCTGCTTCGGGTCGCGACAGAGAAGTTCGAGTGCCGTATGTTCAAGATCGCTGAAATCAAGGATACCACGCTCAAATTTTTTTTGCTGAAATGCATTGTGAAATGCTTTTGTCAGGCGAACGTACTGACGGATAGCGGCGTTTGCAACATTCTCAGTATCGCATAGATCCTGTGCTGTCGCGGGCAGACGAGCAATGCAGCCGTCCCACGGGGCATGGATATTCTCCGTCAGCTTCTTGAGCCGTGCTCCGACCTCGGGATCACAGTCCTCGACCACTTTGCGCGGTATATTTTTTTTCGCCTTTTTCGCCGCAGCCGCTTGCGCCAGAAATGCTTCCCATGCGCTGTCCTGTCTGGCATTCACAAATCCATTGAGCTCCGCGTGCAAATCCTCGTAGATTTCCCTGTTATGCACAAGTGCTTCAAGACATTTGGCTGCTGCCGTACGCAGGTCATTGCCGCCGCTTTTGAGAAGCTCGATTGCCGCCGTATAGTTCGTGCAGATCTGTGAAAGACTGTGCTCCAACTCATCCGCAAGTGTCTGAAACCCGTCACGCGCCCAATACGGCGTATCGGTAGGCTCGTTTCCCTGTGCCGCAAGCCATGTCACGGGCGAGGGCTGACTGAGCGAAAAGGCGTGCAGTGCAAGGATTTCTCCCTGCAGTTTTTTGTCGTCCCCCTTCACGCCTCCATAGGCATCGGAAAAGGAAAGAAAGCCCTCGGGGTCGTCCGCTGCCGCTTTCTCGTATTCGCTCTCAATCATCTGTTCAAACACGTCATTTTTCAGCAGCCGAATCTCCTGCTCACTTGCAATGTGGAAGGTCGGCGGGATCTCCGTCGCATCGATGTGCGACTGGATCAGACGCTGGCAAAACGAGTGAAATGTCGAGATGTCCGCCCCCGTTAGGAGAACGCGCTGACGCTCAAGCGCAGCGACCTCTTCGAGTGCACCGCCTGTTTCGACAATGGCATCGATCTCGGTGTTGAGTGCCGCCTCAATGCGCTCGCGCATCTCCGCTGCAGCAGCCTTGGTAAAGGTGAGGACGAGGACACGGTCCAACGACAGTGTTCCTGCACGTACTTGCGAGATGATACGCTCGACCAATACGCGCGTCTTTCCCGACCCTGCTGCCGCAGCGACGAGGATGTTCTGTCCACGCGTCTCAATCGCTTTTTGTTGATCGGCGGTAAATTGCATCCGTTCAGCCATCGGACTTCACCTCCCCGCACACCATCTGTGCAATCTCCTCCATCGCTGCCTGTGCATTGTCTGCAATCTCACGATAATGATCCCCCTGTCCAAGCTCAGGATCGAACGAGCAGATGGAGCGATAGGTGCAGAAGGTACAGGCATTGCGATCCCGAAAACGATAGGGCGCAACCTGTATATTGCCCCGCAGGATCTCCTCGGCAGTCGTGCGGATCAGGTGCGGCAGATAGGCAAGCAGCTGTTCAAACTCCTCGCGTGAACGAATGTGCTTTGCCGATGCCTTGGAAATGCTTTTGTCCTTGTTGAAGGTGATGCAGAGATGCTCCCCCATCGCGTCAATGCTCTGCGTGATCTCCGGATCATCGATCAGCATCCCCGTGAGTACCATGTCCTTTGCAACCATCTTGTGAAGATCGCTGTCATCCAGACGCACATCGCTCTTGATGATGGGATTCACGACAGGCGCATAGAGCATCCCCGCCGGAAAACTGTCTGTGTCATGGAGGAGACTGTGTATGACAAAGAGATAGAGCAGCAGCTGCATCTTCAGCCCGTGGCGAATCTCGGGCAGGAGCAGGGATGTTCCTCCCGTCTTGTAGTCGAGGACGAGGTAGTAGTCACGCGCCTTTGTCACATCAAAGCGATCGATCTGCCCGCGCAGGGAGAGTGTTGCCCCGCCCGCAAGCTGAAACTCCTCCAAACGGACATCATCCATGTCGCGTCCAAAACTGATCTCAAATCCAAGCGGATGAAATGACGATGCCTTTGCCCACGATGTCAGGTGACGGATGACCTGCTGCGCGGTGCGCCGAATACGTTCAATCCGATGGCGGTAGCTGGCGCGGCTAATCAGAACGGAGCTGCGGATGCGCGGAATGACCTCGTGCATCAGCTCATCGATCTTTGCCACACTGTCGGGCTCTGCCGCGCACCAGTCGTTCGCATGTTTCGTACGCACCCATTCACCGTATCCATGTAGGATCTCATGCAGGAGCGTGCCAAAGTCATTGCTTTGAAACTCATAGACATCGCGTTCCTTGAGACCGAGGCCGTACATTGCAAAGTGGCGGAACGGGCATTGACGAAAGGTCTCCAGACGTGTCGTGCTGCCGCTGATCCGCCCGTCACGCGCAAACAGCTGCTTTGCCGTCGCCAAAGACAGCTGCTCCTCCTCGCGCGGCGATGAAACCAGACCGCGCACCATCAGACGAAGCAGCGGATGCATCACGGCATTGCTGCGCATCCAGTTGTAGACATCACTCCAGAGAGGGAGCATTATCCCGCGCTCCTTCTGTCCGAGCAGAGCCCCTGCCAGCAATGAGAGTACGGGATGCGGCGCGGAGAGCACAAGATCATCCGTACGCTCCACCATGGCGAGCGGGATGGAGAGCACCGTCGGACAAATCACACGCAGACGAGTGATCAGGGGCGACGGTGCGAGTGCCGCTCCATCGGCAGAGGAGAGTGCATAGGAGACCCACAGATACTCCCGTGCCTCGGTAAAACCACGATAGAGCTGATAGCGTTCCAGAAAGCTCTGCTCATGGCCGCCGCCGAAGATCGTATGATTCGTATGTGCGAGCGACTCGCGGATGGAAAGGCGATCTGCATCCGACAGCACGCCCTGCTGTACTCCCGCACGCGGCATCGTTCCTGCATTTGCACCGATAATATAGGCGGCACGAATGCCCGCGAGACTGTTCTGGTCGAAGGCGGCAATCGTGACATGATCGAGCCCCGGTGGAATCAGGGCAATTTCGAGTGCATCTAGACCGTCCTGCAGCAGCTCCTCAAAGTCACGGGCAGAGAGGTTCTCGTCTCCGCTGACCTCGACCAGCTGCTCCAGGAGTGTCATACAGGAAGCCCAGATCTGTCGGTGTGCCACCGCATCCGCAAGATGCCCTTCGGCATCTGCTTCCGCACGCCACATCTCTAGTTTCTGCGGCGCTTCCAGTTTGGTGAGGAATTTGTAGAGTGCATGGGCACGCTCTTGCGCTAAGCATCCCTCCCGACGAAGATTCTGTGTCAGCAATGAGAGCGGTGCCGCAATGCGCCGACGAATGTCATCGAGGGCAATCTCCTCGGCAATGCGCATGGCATTTTGCTCTGTCTCCCGCGCATCCTCCGGGATCGTACGGCGGACAAAATCCCAGTCCTCCGTCGCCGTCCACTGATTTTCGCTGTGGATGCCGAACGCCAGACAGTAGTTTTCCAGTCGGTCGACCGCTTCCTGCCAATCGCCGCAGGAAAAGCCGCCATCATCTGTTGGCTCTGTCACGACAGGAAAAAATCCCGTGCGCAGGGCACGGAATACGGTATCGTACCCCCAGCCGCGCCATGCCGTCTGTGCGGCGGCGCGCAGAAGCTCTGCGAGAGGATGATGGGTGCTCGGACGCTTTGCATCCAGATGGCATGGGATGCCGCAGTCGGCAAATGCCGGCAGCAGGAGATCCGCATAGGTATCCATATCGCGTACGAGAACGGCAATCTCACGATAGCAATATCCCTCCTCGCGTGCCAGGCGCAGTATATCTGACGCGACGGCCTCCGCCTCGAGGCGCGGGTTTGCTGCCTCGACAAGCTTGAGTGCATTGTCCGCGATGGGAGCAAGACGTACGTGTCCGAACAGATGCCCTTCAATCGCTGCAAGCGATGGCTTTTGTGCACGCTGCTGCTCCTCCGTAAGATGTATTTCCGGCACAGCCGTTGGATCCATCTCGACAAGAAGCTTCGTCAGTGACTGCATGGTCTGATAAGAACGCGCGAACAGCCCCGTATCCCTTGTGTTCTCTGGGAGATTGACCCGCACGCGGCCCCCCTCGCGCTGTCCGTCCATCGTCAGACTGATATGAACCGTATCCGCAGTGTGAAAGAGTTCCACGAAAACTGCCATTTCCTGCGGATTGAAAAAATCGAACCCGTCCACCCAGATCTCAGCCCCGCGCAAAAACTGTGCGTCCTTCAACTGGGCGGCAAGACGCTCCATGCGATCGGTCTGATCGGTCAGCCGTCCCTCCATGCGTGCGGAGAGATCGTCCATGATGAGGGCGAGTTCCCTTAGTTTTTGAGAGAGTCGTCCCTGCGTATGTGCATCATCATCGGCGGCAGTACGGAGGACATCGGTGCTCAGGCGGTAGCGTTTGAGTTCAGCGATGGTATGTCCCAATGTCTCGGTAAATCCGCGCTTGCCGACGGAGCGTGCAAAGACCGATAGTTCCTTTTCGTGCTTGAGCAGGATGTCTTTTAGGAGGATACGTCTGCCAATATCGCTGATGCGAGACAGATGTGCACCGCCGGTCTCGAGAAGGACCTGCCTTGCAAGACGGCGGAAGCCAAAGACATATGCCTGCAGAAATCCGGCACTGTGTGTCAGTGTCTGTGCCAGTGCACGCTCTGCGGCATAGGTCATATGCTCCGGAACGAGGAGGATGCGCTGTCTGCCGAGCGGCTCACGCTCCAGTGCCTGTCTCATCGCGGCAAGGCAGGTGTGTGTCTTGCCCGTTCCTGCGCGTCCGATGATGAACTCGAGTTTTGCCGTCATAATGCCTCCAAGCCGCCCTGTGTGAAGTGTGCTCTGCTGCCGTTTGCCGTACGCAATACCTCCAGATGGATGGGAATGCGTGCACGCAGTTCCTCAACATGGGAGATGATGCCGACAAGACGCCCGCCCTCCTGCTGTACCTCAAGCAGCGCACGGATCGCAATGTCGAGGGTCTCGCTGTCGAGTGAGCCAAAGCCCTCGTCGATGAAGATCATGTCAAGGTGCATCCCGCCCGCATAGTGCTGCACCACATCCGATAGTCCGAGTGCCAGTGCAAGGGACGCGAGGAAGGTCTCGCCGCCGGACAGTGTGCGTGAGACGCGCGGTAGCCCCGTGTACTCATCGAATACGTCAATTTCGAGCCCCCACCATTTGTTTTTGTGTCCGCCCTCCCCGTGGATGAGGCGATAGCGTCCACGGCTCATCACGATGAGACGTGCATTCGCCGCCTCGATGACATCGCTCAGGATCGAGCGCAGAACATAGGTCTGAAAATGCACCTGATAGGGCGCTCTTGCCGCCGCAACAGAGGCGAGTTTGCCGATGATGCGGTAACGCTGTGCACGCGCTGCGCCGGATTGTTCGAGCGCAACGATGCTCTGCATCATACGGTTCAGCGCATTCCAACGCTCCGTACGCTTGCCCTGCTCCTGCGCAGCCTCCTGCACCGCCTGATCGACAGCCACCTCTGCGGCCTTCAGTGCTTCCATATCGGGCGCGACGCACCCGTCAGCGGCATCTTTTGCCTTTTGGAATACCTCCTCTGCGGCTTTGCGTTCGCTGTCATACAGTGTCAGTCGTTCACGCACTGCGTCCAGATGCTTGCTGTCTGCCCATTTCCCCTCGACAGCCGCATGGTATTCCTCCTCCGAGGAGAACCCGGCAGATGTACGTGCATCTGCATATGCCGTTTGTGCCGTCTGCGCGTTCTGAGATGCTTCTTCTGCAGCGCACTGAGCGGTACTCTTTCCATTTTCCGCACGTGCATATTCTGCAGATGTTTCGTTTGCTCTTTGGAGCGCATCCGCATATTCTTTTTTCTCCCGTTCCACTTCTTCTTTCAGACGAGAAATGTGTGCATCAAGGAGCGCACGGTCACGGTATTCCTCGGGGATCTGTGATTCCAGCGCAGTCTGCTCTCCCTCGCGCACGCGCAGGAGATCGCGTTTTTCCTGTGCTTCCGCCTCCTGCCTCTGTTGATCGGTCAGCAATTTTTCCAGGTGTGTCTTCTGCGCGGCACACTGTGCCGCACGTTTCTGATGCTCCCGTGCTGCGTTTTTTAACTCCATACCGCGCTGCTCAACGCGCTGTGAGAGTTCCTCCAATGTATCAGAGGCAAGATACTCGCGCAGCAGCTCCTGTTCACGGGTGTAGCTCTGCAATGCGTTCGCATGAGCCGCTTTGGCATCTTCCAGTTTGCGGGCGGATTCCTGCACGGACTTCTCTGCAATCTCGACGGATTTTGTGCATTGTTCCAATACCTGCTCGGATGGGATATCCTCCGTGTGGATGGCGGGAGTCGGGTGTGAAAGCGCACCGCAGACGGGACAGGGTGCACCATCTGCAAGCATCTCGGCGAGACGTGCAGCACTGCCGAGGTCATAGAGTGTCTGCATCTGCCGCAGCTTCGTCTTTGCGGTGGTCAATGTCTCGGCGGCAGCCTGCCATGTCTGCTGTGCCGATTCTTCCCTCTTGCCCAATTCCGCTATTTGCACATTCCATTCTGCAATGCGGGCGACGGTATTCTGACAGCGTTTCAGGAGATCTTGCTCGTGCTGAAATGCCTCGCGTGTCACCAAAATTTTTTCAAGCGCGGTGATGCGCTCTGCATTCTCTGATTGCTCCGTACGTAGATTCTCGATCGTGCACGCATTGTTTTTTGCCGTCTCTTCGGCGCGTGCATTGGAGGCGCGAAGCTCCTCTACGACTTTTCGACAGTCTTGGAGCTGTGCTGCACGCTCTGCGTATTCCGTAAGCTGCTGCATCTGCTGTGCTTTCTTCGAGCGTTCCGGCTCCTGTTCCTCTGCCGCCTTCCGTGCTTCCTGCGCTGTTTGAAACGCTGCTTTTGCAGCGATAAAACGGGCATCTGCCGCATTGAATTCATCCGTCCGACGCTTTTTCAGCTCCTCTGCCCGTATTGCTTCGCGTTCCGTGTAGAGGACAGGATGTGCACGCTGTGCACGCTCCAAGCGTATGCGAAAATCCCGCACATCATCTTCCTGCGCCTGTTTTTCTGCGAGGTGTTTCTGTGCAGCTGCAAGCTCTTGTAATTTCTGTTCTGCCGATGCACCGAGCTCACGTGCACGACGCGCTTCCTTTTGACGCGCCTCAAAATTCTTGAGTTCATCGGCATGGCGATCGATCGCTTCTTTCAGCTCGGAAATATACGCGCGCAGTTCATCGCTCGTGTTCAGATTTTCCGAATGGAGCATTTGGTCGATCTGAGCGCGTTCCTCTTTTGCCGCATTTTCCAGACGAATGGATTCCTGCAGCAGTGCCTCCTCAAGACGTTGATACCGCTCCGTGCGAAAAATGCGCTGCATGATGGCACTGCGATCCTTGACCTCAGCAAGCAGAAACCGCTGAAACTGTCCCTGCGGCAGCAAGACGACCTGACGAAACTGATCTGCATCAAAGCCGATGAGTTGACCGATGCGCTTCGACACCTCGGTCACATTTGAATCGAGCAGCGTCTCCTCCCCATCTTCTCCCTCATCGGGAAGCCGATAGAGCTGTCCCGTTGCCGCACGCCGTGTCTTCTTGCCGCGCGACATACGTTCGTATGCAGGGGAGCGCAGCACACGAAAGCGACGGCGACCGAGCGCAAATACATACTCTACTTCCGTGACCCGCTCCGGGGGGGCGGTGGAGGACCGCAGTGTTGTACCCTCGCGAATGTTGCCGCTAGATTCGCCATACAGTGCAAATACAATCGCATCCAATATGGTTGTTTTTCCCGTCCCCGTTGCGCCATGAATGAGAACAAACGGCGCGTTTGCCAGTGCCGTCTCGAAGTCCAGTACCTGCTCCTCAACATAGGAGCCGAATGCCTGTAAGCGAAGTTTCAGAGGTCTCATTCTGCACGCTCCCCCTGCTCCATCGAATCAATGATACGAATGAGTTCATTCCGTTCTGTCTCTGTCATCTGCTCGGCTGTTACTTCCGCAAAGAAATCAGAAAAGAGATGCAGGTCGGATTTTCCGCGTTCATAGCTGCGCTCGGTGGAGGAAAGTCGGTTGACGTTGATGTTCGGACGTGTGATGGTAAAGAGATTCGGATAGATTCGCCGCAGTTTCTCATGTGCGGCGAGTACGGCATCCGTATCGAGCAGCTCCACACAGATATAGTCATCATGCGGAAGCGGATCGAACGTATCCGTCATGATCTCATCCATCATGCCGCGTACAATGCGTACATCATGGCGCGGTGTCAGCGGGTAGAACGTGTGAGATGCTGCACCCGCGGCATTGAGTTCGACGAGCTCAATGCCCTTTTTTTGGTGCGCTTCATCAAAGGAGTATTTCAGCAATGAGCCGGAGTAACGTACGTTCTCCGCACCCGCCCGCTGGGGTGCATGGAGATGTCCGAGTGCCGTATAGGAATATGCAGCGAAGTGCTCTGCGCTGACCTGATCGCTGCCGCCGACGGAGAGCGCGTGCTCGGACTCCGAGGTCTGACCGCCGATGACAAAGGCGTGCGCGACTGCCACGCTGCGCGCCGACGATGGAATCTGTGCACGTGCCGCCGCAATCTGTACGGCAAGCGCACCATCGAAGGATACGTTTTCATTGAGCGCAAATGCCTCACGCACATGCGGGGGATCTCCATAGGGTATGAGCGAGAAGTAGACATCCCCGTGTTCATCTGAGAGGATGACGGGCGGCTCTGCGGAGCGTATCGCTCCCGCCAGATAGATCCCGGACGCACGAAGAAGCTGTGCGCCAAAGCCGAGGCGCACAGCACTGTCATGATTTCCGGCAATAAAGAGCACGCGGATTCCCTGCGCAGCGAGCCGTGTCAATATTTCGTTGAAGAGTTCGACCGCCTCAGGAGGTGGAATGGCGCGGTCATACACATCACCGGAAATGACGAGGGCATCGGGGTGTACATCCTTGCACAGTGCAAGCAGTTCCTCCAATACATACGCCTGATCCTCTGTCATATGCCGCTGTCCGAAGAGTTTTCCCAAATGCCAATCTGCCGTATGAATGAAACGCATGACATCCCCTCATCTTATCTCATGTTTATTCTGCTTCAGCCAGAATTTTTGCGACAGACGAACTGCCGATGCCCAGACGATGCACACCCATATCCAAAAATTTCTTTGCTGTAGTATAGTCCCGAATGCCGCCGGATGCCTTGACATTGCATCGCCCGTGCGACGTATCCAGCATGATGCGCAGCTGCTCCTCCGTTGCTCCAGTGCCGAGGAATCCCGTCGCTGTCTTGACGAAGTCTGCTCCCGCTGCAATGCTGACCTCTGTTGCCCGTGCAATCTCCTCCGATGTCAGCTGGCTTGCCTCAAAGATGACCTTGACGAGCACGTTACGCGCATGAGCCGCGTTAACGACGGCGCGTATTTCCGCCTCGACCTCGTCCCATTTTCCGGAGCGGGCAAGCCCATAGTTCATCACCATGTCAAGCTCCTCTGCTCCGTACTCCATATAATAGCGTGCCTCAAGTTCCTTGACTGCGGCGGGGGCTTTCCCGTGCGGAAAGTCGAGCACCGTACACACGCGTGTATCGGTATTACGGCAAAGCTGAACGGCAAGCGGGATATCCGCCGGCTGGACACAGACCGAGCAGCACTCCTGCCGTACCGCCTCCGTAATCGCTGCACGCACCTCATCGGAGGTCATCGCAGGATTCAGCGGAGAAGAATCGATATATCTGCTGAGTTTCATGTGGGATCCTTTCATTTTGCGGCAATCATATCTCTGAGAGACACCTCATTCAAGATTGGGATGCCAAGATCTTCGGCTTTTTGCAGCTTGCTCCCTGCTGCTTCGCCTGCGACAAGATAGTCGGTTTTCTTCGACACAGAACTTTTTACCGTACCGCCATGCGACGTAATCAGAGAGGCACACTCCTCACGGGAAAGCGTCGGAAGCGTACCCGTAATGACAAAAGATTTGCCGTCCAGTGCCGCACCTGCGCGCTTCATCGGGGTACTCGCAAAGTTCACGCCCGCGGCACGGAATTTGTCGAGCAAGGCTCTCCCCGTTTCCGAGGTGAAGAACTCCGTGAGTTTCTGCACGCTGATTTCACCCATGTCGGGAACAGCACGGATTTTTTCGGGATCTGTGCACGCTGTCTTCTGTAAGGCATCAATGGACGGGAATGCCTGCATGAGCGAGACTGCTGCCGCGCGTCCGATGCCCGAGATCCCAAGTCCCGTGAGGAGACGATCTGGGGTATTTGCCTTGCTTGCCTCGATAGCAGCAAGGCGGTTATCGACACTCTTTTCCCGTCCAATCAGCCCTGATGAGATGAGTTCATCCCGATGTAAATGCAACGAATATATATCAGCAATATCATGCAAATAGCCTGCGTGTGTCAGTGCGATGATCGCCGATTCTCCAAATCCTTTGATATCCATCGCGTTGCGGCTGACAAAATTCAAGATATGGTTTTCTACCTGTGCGGGACACGCCGGATTTTGACATTTCATATCTGCTGTATCCGCCTCGCGTACGGCATGTGAGCCGCAGACGGGACATTGATCGCCGATCACAAATGGGGGTGTGTTCTTCGGACGTTTTTCCTTGATAACTGCTTTGACACGCGGGATGATCTCTCCCGATTTGTAGACGAGAATCGTGTCGCCGATCCGCACATCCAGACTATCGATATAGTCCTGGTTATGCAGGGTCGCGCGCTCGACACGCGTACCACAGAGCTGAACAGGATCGAACACTGCCGTCGGTGTAATGCGCCCCGTCCGTCCAACGGAGAGCTCGATATTACGGAGGATTGTCTCCTTTTCCTCGGGCGGATACTTGTAGGCGATTGCCCAGCGCGGTGCCTTTGCCGTTGTACCGAGCTCCGCACGCTGTGCAAAGTCATTGACCTTGACGACGGCGCCGTCGATGTCGTAGGGAAGATCTCCGCGTCGTGCACCAATCGCCATGATTGCGTTCCAGACTTCATCTGCCGTATGACAGACATTATAGTTTGCTATGATTTTGATCCCCTGTGCCCGCATGAAATCATATGCATCAGTATGTGAGGTAAATGAATGTCCCTCTGCACGCTGCAAATTGAATACGAACATCGAGAGCTTTCGTTCCTTTGTCACGCGTGCATCCAATTGACGCAGCGTTCCTGCGGCACAGTTGCGTGGATTTGCAAACGGTTTCAGCCCGAGCAGCTCTTGCCGTTCGTTGACCTCAGCGAATCCAGCGCGTTCCATATAGACCTCTCCGCGTACTTCAAAATATGGGACAGAGTCGTACAGTGTCTCTACAACATCGCTGATTGCGCGTGCGTTCAGAGTTACATCCTCGCCCTGTACAACTCCGTCGCCGCGTGTGATGGCGCGTACAAGCGTACCGTTTTCATAGCGCAGGGCAAGGGACAGCCCATCGATCTTTTCTTCCACAACAAACTCCGCTGACGGGAAATGTGAGAGAACACCTGTGACGAATGTGCGAATTTCGTCCTCACTGAACACGTCTTGGAGGGAGAGCATCGGAACATCATGTGGGACAAGCACGCCCACCTCGCGCTGCGCGGTTCCGCCCACCTTCTGGGTCGGCGAATTCTTTGTGATAAGCTCCGGATACTCTGCTTCGATTGCCTTGAGCTGCTGCATAAGCAGATCGAAATCATAATCCGAGATGTCGGACGCATTCTCATCGTAGTACTGCTTCGAGTATTTTCGGATCTTTTTCCGTAGCTCCGTGAGTTCGTTTTTGATTTCCTTGATATCACTCATATGTCCCTCACAGCTTCAAAATCGGTGCATATTTCTGCACGAATTTCTTGATACCTTCTCCGGGAAATGCGATCGTAAGCTCTGCATCCTCTCCCTCACCGCTGATGGCAACGATGCGTCCGTCCCCCCACTTGCTGTGGCGAACGGCATCTCCCGCTGTGAACTTTGCTGCGGCATCGGGGCGAATGATACTCCCGTCTTCTGCAGTATGCTGCGGAGGCGGCGGCAGATAGGAGCGCCGCCCGCCCGATGAACCGCGTCCCCAGACATCGGAGCGTCCGCGCCCGCTGGTGGATTCCGCAAAGAAATCCGCCGTCTTATGCTCAAGCAGTTCTTCCGGAATCTCTGTCAAAAAACGTGAAGGACGCGACATCTCCGTCCGCCCGTAAATCGTTCGCTGACGTGCATAGGTAAGATAAAGGCGGCGTTCGGCACGTGTAATTCCTACATAGCAGGTGCGCCGCTCCTCCTCGATCTCCGTATCGTCAAGCAGGGTACGAGAATGTGGAAAAAGCCCCTCCTCCATGCCTGCCATGAATACAGTCGGGAACTCCAGCCCTTTTGCCGCGTGGAAGGTCATGAGCGTCACGTTGCCGTCCGACTGTTCCGTCTCGTCCACATCGGAGATGAGTGAGATCTGCGCGAGGAAGTCCTCGAGCCCGTTTTCCCCTTCCTCGGCACCGTCCTCGAAGTTCTTTGCCACACTGATGAACTCGCGCAGGTTCTCGAGGCGATCGTGATTGTCTTCCTTTGTGTCATCCTCGAGGGCTGCGGCATAGCCCGACTCCTCGATGATGTCCTCGACAATATCGTGAAGGGGGCGTGTTCCCAGCTGTCCCATATATGTAAATATGAGTGCAGCAAAATTCTCGAGTTCGAATTTCACCTTCGCAGAGAGCTTTGGTATTGTACCAATCAGCTGTGCATCTGTGATCAGCTCAAAGAGTGAGATGCGATATTCTGCCGCCTTTTCCATCATGCGTCCCAGTGTGGTCTGTCCGAGTCCTCGTTTGGGGACGTTGATGATGCGGAGGAGGCTCAGAGTATCGCGTGGATTGTAGATGACGCGCAGATATGCAATAATATCCCTGATTTCACGGCGGTCATAGAAACGCATCGCACCGACCATTGCATATGGAATTCCCGTCGCATAGAATGCCTCCTCGATATTGCGGGATTGTGCATTCGTTCGGTAGAGAACGGCGATGTCTCCATATTTCGCGTTGAACATCGTATGAAGACGCTCCACCTCGCGCACAATGAAGGCTGCTTCGTTTTTTTCCGTACTTGCCTCGTAGACGATGAGGGGATCACCCGTTGGATTATCCGTCCAGAGATCCTTCTTTTTTCGGGTCAAATTGTTATCAATCACTGCATTTGCCGCAGCAAGGATATTCTTCGTCGAGCGATAGTTTTGCTCAAGCAGGATTACCGTCGCTTCTGGATAGTCGCGTTCGAAGTTCAGGATGTTGCGCATATCCGCACCGCGCCAGCCATAGATGGACTGATCCGCATCCCCAACGACACAGATATTCCGATGTCCCTCGGCAAGCAGTTTCGTGATCGCATACTGCGCGCCATTCGTATCCTGATACTCATCCACGAGGATGTATTGAAATTTCTTTTGGTATTTCTCGCGTATTTCCTCATTATTTGACAAAAGTTCCACCGTCAGCATCAGGAGATCGTCGAAATCCAGTGCATTGTTCGCTCGCAGTTTCGACTGATACAATTCATAGATCTTCGCTACTTGCTCCGCAAAGAAATCTGTTGCCTGCGCCGCAAATGTCTTAACATCAAGGAGACGGTTCTTTGCATCTGAGATATGCGACTGCACAGCACCCGGAGCAGTGTGTTTCTCATCGATATTTAGTTCCTTGAGACATTCGCGGATCAGCCCCTTCGTGTCCGAGGCGTCATAGATGACGAAATTCTTAGCATAGGTACCAAGATGCTCGATCTCCATACGCAGGAAACGAGCACAAAACGAGTGAAATGTACTCAGCCAGACATCGCGTGCAGAATCCCCAATCAGTGTGTCGACGCGGTCTCTCATTTCACGCGCTGCCTTGTTCGTGAAGGTGATGGCAAGTATACGGTACGGTGGAACAGCATGCTCCAAGAGATTTGCGATACGGAAGGTCAAGACACGTGTCTTACCGGAGCCTGCTCCTGCCACGATCAGGAGAGGTCCCTCAAGGCATGCTACGGCTCGCTGCTGTGGCTCGTTCAGCCCTTGAAACAAATCCATGAGAACTCCTTTTACTCCAATAAGAAAGGCGGGGCCGCCGTAATGGCAAACTCCGCCCCTGCTGTCATATGGTGATATACATTACGTCTTGATCCGTTTGACCGCTTCCGAGAGCGGCGGGATGATCTGCTTCTTGCGTGACATGACACCGGGCAGATAGAGATGAGTACCGCTCGTATCTTTGCGGAATGCCTCTCCGATCAGTGTGCGCGGTGATCCTGTGAAGAGAAGATAGGTCGCCTCCTCGAGGATATCCGTAATCATGACAAGGCTCAAATCGAAGCCCTCTGTATCACAGATGGCCTTCATCGCAGTAAGCAGCTCATCCTCCTTTGCCATAATTTCCTTCGTATCCATGACGGAGGTCTGGCTGACAATGACGCGATAGGCACCGATTGTGAACTCTTTGAGATCGTTGCGTACAATCTCCATTGGTGACATATTGCCGGTACTCGAGCCTGCCTTAAGCATTTCCAGACCGTATGTGTTGAGATCAACATTTGCGATATCCGCCAAACGCTCTGCTGCTGCCTTATCTTTTGGTGTACAGGTTGGCGACTTGAAGAGGACAGTATCCGATATAATCGCCGAGAGCAGAAGCCCCGCAATTGATGGCGGAATGTCAATATCGTTTTGCCAGTGCATGTTCGAGATGATCGTTGCAGTGCAGCCGACCGGCTCTGCATGTGTATAGATCGGCTCACTGGTGCTGATTCCGCCGAAGCGATGGTGATCGATAATTTCAATAATCTTTGCTTCTTCGATGCCCTCGACCGCCTGATTGCGTTCGTTATGATCCACGAGGATGACTTGTGCCGGCTCTGATACCACCAGTCGGTCACGGCTCACAAGGCCGACGATACGTCCGTTTTCAATGACGGGATAGTTGCGGAAATTGGTTTCCTCCATCGTCCCCTTGATATCGGAAAGGAGATCAAGCGGTTTGAAACAGACGGGATTATCATGCATGATCCGTCGGACTGGTACACACTGATTGATAAGCCGTGCCACAGTATAGGTATCATAGGGAGTTGAGAGCACAAAGACGCCACGCGCCTCCCCCAAGGCTTCCACAGGAACACGTCCGTCTCCTGTTACAATCAGACAGGAAATTCCCTGCTGAATGCAGGAAAGAATCGTTTCCGTATGGCGGTCGCCAATGAGTACAATATCATTTTCTTTGATGAGTTTGTGGATCGTCTCCATACTGCCGGCCGCAATACGAATCTGCCCCTTGATGGTTTCCCCTTCTTCTCCTGAGACGAGGACGTTGCTGTCCGTTGCGCGGATGATGTCGCGATACCGAACGCGCATATCCGAGAGATTTGTCATGCCAAGCTCTTGGAAATAACGTTTTGCAAGGTCACTGACCGAAACAATGCCGACGAGGATCCCCTTGCTGTCTGTTACGGGAATTGAGCGCAGATCGTTTTCTCGCAAAACCTCTCCCAGATTTCGCAGTGTGTCATGCTGCCGGACGACGATCTTGCAGTCCATCGCAATATCTTTGACGCGCGGATAAAGATCTGGGATGAGGAGCGGTTGTTCTACATGGAAATACTCAAGCGCGAACTTTGTCTCCTTATTCACCTTACCGGCACGTGCGGCAATTGCATTGAAACCCATGGCCTGCTTCAGATGTGCATATCCGACCGCTGAGCAGATAGAATCTGTATCCGGATTGCGGTGTCCAATGACATAAATCGGCTTTGCAACGTTCAAGATGATACCTCCCTATTGCGGCTTCCACACGCCGCATATCTTGATTACCATTATAACATACTCATTGAAGTGATTCAATTTTTGCAAAAATAAAAAGATGTCAATAGATTGGACTACTGACATCCATATATTCAATTTTATGCTTCGAAAGCAGATTTGATCTGATTGACTTTCCAGCCATCTTTCATTGCGTAAATCTCAAGAACATCGAAACGGCAGAGATGATTCTCCATGTGGTGTGTATGCAAATAACAATATGCTGTTTGTATAATTTTTTGCTGTTTCCTATAGTGAACTGCTTCTGCAGGAAGACCATAATGCGAACTGCGGCGTGTTTTTACCTCGATAAAGACTAAAGTGCCGTGATCATCTGCGATAATATCGATTTCCCCAAGCTTTGTTCGATAATTGCGAGTGAGAATATGGCACCCCTGTCGCCGAAGATATTCAACAGCACAGGTTTCCCCCTGATCGCCAAGCGTTTTATTGCTCATGATGATCTCCGATCGCCCGCATGGCGGTCAATCCGGTAGACATGGGCAAGCACCTCCGCAATCGTGCGATAAAGTTCCGGCGGAATCTCACGGTCAATTTCGAGTGCCATCAGCATATTGACAAGGGATTTGTTCTGATAGACGGGAATGCCGTTTTTACGTGCTTCTGCAAGGATACGGTCGGCAACGAGCGAACGCCCTTTTGCCGTAACGCGCGGTGCTCGGTCATTCTTGACATCATATTTGATCGCGACGGCACGCTGCTCCTGTTCCTGCTCTTTTGGTATAGTATCGACAGGAGAAGTTTCGTTATCCCATCGTTCCGCCATCTCTCACCCATCCTTGTGTCTGATTTTGATATTCATATGGTACAATCCGGTGCATTTTACGTAACGAGTGCGCTGGTGGTATGAGACTTAGTTTGTAAAGAAACGCCGCTCACCGATGGCTCCAATTTGGATGCCTTCGATGATGAGCGAGGTTCCATCTGCTGTATCTCGTATGGCGTCTTCTGCTTTACGAAACTCCCATGCA
>ERZ772940.478-NODE-478-length-18230-cov-28.1351_pt1 | contig 18230 bp, 17 predicted proteins | sample MGYA00511682_ERZ772940 | MGnify/ENA primary metagenome ERZ772940 (study PRJEB29015, sample SAMEA2737922) | human oral metagenome | biome: human oral; feature: human-associated habitat; material: dental | place: China | collected 2031 ... | reverse complement strand
TGGTGCTGTCCAAGGAGCAGTTCTCCTCGCGGATGGAGGTCTACCGCTCCGGTGGTCTGCCGCCGGCCTTCGATCCGGCACTGGGTGGTGGCTCCCTCATGGACCTGGGCATCTACCCGGTCAGCCTGGCCATCCACCTCTTCGGTGAGCCGGACCGGGTGACGGCCACCGGGACGCTGCTGGAGTGCGGTGTGGACGCACGGGGCACGGTGGTCCTGTCCTACGACTTCGGTGAGCACGCGGGGCTGGAGGTCGTCTGCCTGCACTCCAAGACCTCCCCGGGGACACAGTCGAGCTTCGCCGGGGACCATGACGTGCTGAGCATTGATGACTGCCAGTGGCCCAGACGCATCGAGCTGCGCGGCCCGGCGGCGGAAACGGGCGCGAGTGAGGATCTGTCGGTCGAGCGCGGCGTCCAGGCGCCCGGCCACCAGCTCGCCTACGAGCTGGCCGAGGTGTGCCGCCTGCTACGTGCCGGCGCGCGCGAGTCCGATCTGCACCCGCTGAGCCGATCCGTGGCGGCGGTCGGGGTCCTGCAGGAGGCCCGCCGCCAGGTGGGGGTACGTTTCCCGGCCGACGAGCAGGGCTGAGCCGCCCCGGTGATCTTGAGACCCCCACCGAGCACCGGCAGGGGCTCGACAGTGGGATGATGCCCCTATGGCATCGACTTCTCCCGCAGACACTCACCCGTCCGACGAGGCCCCCGCCTCCTCGCAGGAGGCCCCCCAGTCCTTGGCGGCGCGAGGCTCCAACCGGTCCCGCCAGCCCGACAACCAGGCCTTCCGCGACTTCATCGGCTCGGGGTGGGGCCCGCGCCCCGAGGGTCTGCCCGCCCGCAGCGAGGCGGCCCCCTGGGCGGCGGCCCGGCGTGAGGCCCTCGGCAGGCTCTTCCCCGGTGAGCGTCTGGTGCTGCCCGCCGGCGCGCTCAAGGTGCGCAACAACGACTGCGACTACCGGTTCAGGCCCCACAGCGCCTTCGCCCACCTGGCCGGCACCGGCACGGACTTCGAGCCGGACGCCGTGCTCGTCCTGGACCCCCTGACCGCGCCGGGTCAGGATGCGGGCTCCCCGGGCCACGCCGCCGACGCCGCCGACTCCGACAACGCCGACGCCGCCGACTCCGACGGCGCCGACGGCGCCGACGGCGCCGCCCCGACGCATGAGGCGGTCCTCTACTTCCGGCCCCGGGCCTCGCGCTCCAGCCAGGAGTTCTACGGCGACCCCCGATACGGCGAGCTGTGGGTGGGCGTGCGGCCCTCCCTGGAGGAGGTCGAGGCATCCACCGGCATGCGCTGCGCCCACATCGACTCCCTGCCCGACGCACTGGCCAAGGACGCCGGCCCCGACGCGGTGCAGCTGCGCGTCGTCGCCGAGGCCGATGAGTCCGTCACCGCCCTGGTGACCACCACGCGGGAGAAGGTCGGGCTGCAGACCGGCCAGGGCGCCGCGGAGGTGGACGCCGGTCTGGCCGAGGCCACCAGCGAGCTGCGCCTGATCAAGGACCCCTGGGAGATCGACCAGCTACGTGCCGCCGTCGCCGCCACCAAGGCCGGTTTCGACGACCTCATCCGCTCCATCCCCCGGGCCCGTGGCCACTGGCGCGGTGAGCGGGTCCTGGAGGGGGCCTTCGGGGCCAAGGCCCGCGAGGAGGGCAACGGCCTGGGCTATGACACGATCGCCGCGGCCGGCAACCACGCCAACACCCTGCACTGGATCAACAATGACGGCGCCGTCGAGCCCGGCCAGCTGGTCCTGGTGGACGCCGGTGTCGAAGTCGACTCCCTCTATACCGCTGACGTCACTCGCACGATCCCGGTCGATGGTCGCTTCACCGAGGCTCAGCGCCGGATCTATCAGGCGGTTCTCGACGCCGCCGACGCCGCCTTCGCCCGTGCGGGCACCCCGGGCTGCCGCTTCAAGGACGTCCACGCCGCCGCCATGGAGGTGATCGCCGCCCGCCTGGAGGAGTGGGGGATGCTGCCCGAGGGCGTGAGCGCCGCCGACTCCCTGGCCCCCGAGGGCCAGTACCACCGGCGCTGGATGGTTCACGGCACCAGCCACCACCTGGGCCTGGACGTCCACGACTGCGCCCAGGCTCGCCGCGAGATGTACATGGAGGCCGAGCTCAAGCCGGGCATGTGCTTCACCATTGAGCCGGGGCTGTACTTCCGCCAGGACGACCTGCTGGTGCCCGCCGAGATGCGCGGCACGGGCGTGCGTATCGAGGACGACGTCGTCGTGCGCGAGGACGGCAGCGTGGAGCGCCTCACCCAGGACGTGCCCCGCACTGTGGAGGAGGTCGAGGCCTGGGTCAGTGGGCTCATTGCCGGCTGACTGCCGACTGACTGCTGGTCACCCCCTTGCCCCTCATCGTTACTCGCAGATAGCATCGGCGTATGACGATGAAACATGGGCTGCTGCCCGAGGACCGACCCCAGGACCACGGCGCCGTGCGCGAGGCCTCCACCGTGGCCTCCCTGCTTGACGTCCTGGGGGACGCCACCCGCCTGGCGATCCTGCGTCACCTCCACGGTGGCGAGCACCGGGTGGTGGAGCTGACCGAGCACCTGGGCCTGGCCCAGTCGACCGTCTCCCAGCACCTGGCGATCCTGCGCAGCGCCGGTCTCATCTCCAGCCACTCCCACGGGCGGGCCAACGTCAGCCGGATCGAGAACCCCGAGGCGATCGAGCAGGTCCTGGCCGCGGCCGAGTCCCTGGCCGCCACCATCTGCGCGGACGGAGCGAGCCGGAGCAAGGAGCCACAGTGAGCACCCCAGCCGATCACGAGCCCCACGACCACTCCCCCAACCGCTCCCACGGTCACTCGCACAACCATGGCGCCGGGGCCTCGCGCGGGCGGCTCCTGGTCACCCTGTGCCTGTCGGCCACCGTCCTGGTGGCCGAGATCATCACTGCTCTTCTCACCGGCTCACTGGCGCTGCTGGCCGACGCCGGGCACATGCTCACCGACGTCGCCGGTCTGGCCATGGCCCTGACGGCCGCGCACCTGTCCGCGCGTCCGGCCACGGACCGCTCCACCTGGGGCATGCGCCGCGCCGAGGTCATCGGGGCCGCGCTCCAGGCGGGCATGCTCGCCGTCGTCGGGCTCTTCGTGGCCTTCAAGGCGGTTCACAACCTGCTGGTGGCCCCGCAGGTCGAGGCCTCCGGCATGCTCGTCATGGGGGTCATCGGCCTGGCCGCCAACGTCATCGCGCTGCTGGTCCTCTCCGGCGGCCGGGGGCATGACGGACACGACGAGAACCTCAACATGAGGGCCGCTCTCCTGGAGGTCCTCAATGACGCCCTGGGATCGGTGGGCGTCATCATCGCCGCCGCCGTCGTGGCCCGCACCGGCTGGACCCGGGCCGACGCCGTGGCCTCCCTGCTCATCGCCGTCCTCATCCTGCCCCGGGCGGTGACGCTGCTGCGCTCTGCCCTGGCCGTCCTCATGGACTTCACCCCCCGGGAGCTGGACCTGGCGCAGGTGCGCTCGCACATGCTCGGCATCGACCACGTCGAGGAGGTCCACGACCTGCACGCGTGGACCGTCGCCTCGGGCATGCCGGTGCTGACCGCGCACGTCGTCGTGCGCGACGAGTGCCTGCGCGACGGTCACACCGAGGAGATCCTCGACCGGCTCCAGCGCTGCGTGGCCGAGCACTTCCCGGTCAGAATCCAGCACGCGACCCTCCAGCTCGAGCCCGTCTCGCACCTGGAGCACGAGACCGCCTACTGCTAGGCCGGGTCAGGTACGGCGGTAGCGTTTGCGGGTCGGCTCGGGAATGTGGGCCGGTTCCCCGCCCTCCAGGTACTCGCGGGCAAAGGCCAGGGCGCTGGCGAGGCCCTCGAGACGCTGGGCGGCCGTCATGGACCGGGTGGTCACCTCGACGACGACCTGTCCTCCACCAGCCTCGAAACCGGTGGCCACCAGGTGCTTGAGGACCCCGGCGCAGTCCTGGTTGCCCTGCCCGGGCAGCAGGTGGTCGTCCAGGGGCCCGGGCACGCCGTCGGTCAGGTGCAGGTGACGCAGCGTGGGCCCCAGCGCCCGGGCCATGGCCAGGGCGTCGGAGCCGGAGGTGGCGGCGTGGGAGATGTCCAGCGTCACCGACTTGTAGCCCTGCCCCACCGGGTCCCAGGTGGGCGAGTAGGCCTGGAAGTCGCGCGTGGAGTGGGCGTGGCGGGGCCGCCAGGTGAACATGTTCTCCACCGCCAGGTGGATGCCCGTGGTCGCCTCGCGCTGCGCGACCCCGGCGATGAAGGAGCGCGCGTAACGGGTCTGCCAGAAGAAGGGCGGGTGCAGCACCACCGTGGGCGCCTCGAGGTAGTGGGCCAGCTCAATGGAGCGGTCCACCTTGTCCCACGGATCGGCGCCGAAGACCCCGCGGGTCACCAGCAGCGTGGGGGCGTGGACGGCCAGCACCGGCTGGTCGAACTTCTCCACCAGGGCCGCCAGCCGGGTGGCGTCCTGGGACGCCTTCTCACTCCAGACCATGATCTCGACACCGTCGTAGCCCAGTTCCCGGGCGATGGCGAAGGTGTCTGGAACACTGCCGGGAACCACGCAGGCGGTCGACAGCCCCACCGGAATGCTCATTGTCGCGCTCCCTCGTCCCTCAGCACCGGTCAGCCCTCGTTACCGGAGCCGGTCTCATCGCCAGTCTCCTGCGACGACTCCGAGGCCCCCGGCTCCTTGCGATCCCCCGATCGCGAGGGGCGCAGGAAGGGGTCGTAGTCCTCGGCAGCGGCCGGGGCACCGGAGGCGCGTCCGGCCAAGGTGGTGGAGGTCCGTTCAGGAGCGTCGCTGCCGGGCTGCGGCAGTCGCACCCCGAAGCGGGGCTGCTCGTCGGGGCGCGATCCGAAGGCGGTGGGCCCGGGAGCCTCCTGCCGTGCCCGACGCCGCTCCTGGGAGCGCCGCAGCGCCCCTCCCCCGCGTGCAAGGTTGCCCGGGACATCGGCCAGGGCCTGGCTGGCCTCGTGAATCTCACGGGCGGCGATGATCGAGTAGCGCGAGGCCACGACCTGGCTGATGGAGGTGAAGTCGCGCCGCCCTCGGGTCAGGGCGTAGCTGAAGAGCTGGAAGACGATGCCCCACAGCACCCCCAGCAGGACGCAGGCCCAGAAGTTGAGCCTGGGACCGCTGCTGCCGGCCACCGACATGATGATGCCGAAGAACATCCCGATCCACAGGCCGTTCATGGCCCCCGACATCGCTGCGCGTCCCCAGCTCATGCGTCCGGTGATGCGCTCGACCTGACGCAGGTCGGTGCCGATGATCGCCAGATGCTGAACCGGGAAGCCCTGGTCCGACAGGGCATCCACCGCCCTCTGCGCCTCGGGGTAGGTCGCGAAGGAGGCCACTTCCTCCCCCTGGGGCATGACACCACCACTGGACGAGGTCAGGGAGGACAACGGGCTCGGATTGGCGTTCATGGGGGCTATCGTCGCACGCGCGGGCACGCGGTACGGGCCCATCGGCCGGCAATCACGCCTCAGGCGCATAGGCTTGGCTTGTGGAGAACACCAGGACGCGCACGACCACCAGGGTTTTTGTGGCCCGCCTCATCGGCACCTCTGTCTTCGACCCCTTGGGCGATGCGGTGGGCAAGGTCCATGACGTCGTCGTCCTGCTGCAGATGCGTGGAGAGCCCAGGGCCGTCGGCTTCGTCATCGACGTCTCCAGCCGGCGTCGCGTCTTCCTGCCCTTGTCGCGGATCACCGCGATCAAGCCCGGAGCCGTCATCACCACGGGCCTGATGAACATCCGCCGCTTCACCCAGCGCCATGTGGAGACCCTGGTCGTCGGCGAGCTGCTGGACCGGGTGGTCACCATGCGCGACGGCTCGGGGACCGTCACCGTGCGGGACGTGGCCATCGAGCGCGACCGCGGCATGGACTGGAAGGTGACCCGCCTGTTCGTCCAGCGGGCCTCCTCGGGTCCCCTGGGCCTGCGCCGCGGGGAGACCTTCACGGTGCGCCCCGATGAGGTCAGCGGCCTGGCCGACAGCGCCGACAAGCAGGGCGCCACCGCGTTGCTGGCCACCCTGGAGGACCTCAAGCCCGCCGACCTGGCCGACGTCATGCGCGACCTGCCCCAGGACAGCCAGATGCGCGTGGCCGCCGAGCTGGCCGACGAGCGCCTGGCCGACGTCCTGGAGGAGCTTGGCAACGAGGACGCCGTCGCCCTCCTGTCCCGCCTGGAGGCCGGTCGCGCCGCCGACGTCCTGGACGTCATGCAGCCCGACGACGCCGCCGACCTGGTCGCCGACCTCCCCCAGCTCAAGGCCACTGAGCTGCTGGGCCTCATGGAGCCCGAGGAGGCCGAGGACGTGCGCCGCCTCATGGCCTACGACGAGTACACCGCCGGCGGCCTGATGACCACCGAGCCGATCATCCTGCCCCCCGAGTCGACCGTGGCGACCTTTCTGGCCCAGTCCCGCAAGGCCGAGGTTCCTCCCGCCCTGGCCGCCGTCGGCTTCGTGTGCCGCCCACCCCTGGAGTCCCCCACCGGCAAGTTCGTGGGCATGATCCACTTCCAGAGGGCCCTGCGCGAGCGCCCTCAGCGCCTGGTCGGCTCCATCGTGGACACCGACGTCGACTCCGTGCGTCCCGAGGACTCCATCGGTACCGTCACCCGTCTGCTGGCCACCTACAACCTGACGGCCCTGCCGGTCCTCGATGACGCCGGGCGCCTGCTGGGCGCTGTCAGTGTCGACGACGTCCTGGACCACCTCATGCCCGACGACTGGCGCGTGGCCGACGAGGCCGTCACCGACGAGACGATCGAGAGGGGAGCCAATGCCTGACCAGCTCGACCAGCCCTTGCCCGACAGCCGTCTGCGGTGGCTGCGCAGGACGCATCCGACCCACGCCTCGCGTTCCGACGGCTTCGGCCGCTTCGCCGAGGCCACCGCCCGCTTCATGGGCTCACCCCAGTTCGTGCTCTACATGTCGATCTTCGTCGCTGTGTGGATCGTGGCGAACCTCGTCCTGGTCAAGATGCAGCGGGCCTGGGACCCCTACCCCTTCATCCTGCTCAACCTGGCCTTCTCCACCCAGGCCTCCTACTCGGCCCCCCTCATCATGCTGGCCCAGAACCGGCAGGACGACCGCGACCGCGTCACCGCCGAGCAGGACCGCCAGCGCGCCCAGCGCAACCTGGAGGACACCGAGTTCCTCACCCGGGAGATCGCCGCCCTGCGCCTGGCCATGAACGACGTCGCCACCCGCGACTTCGTGCGCAGCGAACTGCGTGACATGCTCAGCGAGATTCTCGCTGAGGAACGCCTCACCCGTGAGGAGATCGCCGAGTTCCAGGACAGCGGTGACGACGAGCCCGACGCCGCACCGGGGCAGCGCACCGCCCACTGAGAGCGTCTCCCGCCCCCACGTGGGGCTCGCCACCTGTCGTGGCACTCCGGGGCGCCCCTAGGATGGACCCATGACGCAACCGACTCATGACGCCGTCATGGAGGCGCTGGCCAGGGTCATCGACCCCGAGCTGCACCGCCCCATCACCGACCTGGGAATGGTCTCCTCCGTTGACATCGCCGAGGACGGCGTTGTCAGTGTCGAGGTGCTCCTGACCGTGGCCGGGTGCCCCCTGAAGGACACGATCACCGCTGACACCCGTCGCGAGGTCAGCACCGTCGAGGGCGTCACCGAGGTCCAGGTGAGCCTGGGCGTCATGAACGACGAGCAGAAGGCCGAGCTGCGGCGTCGCCTGCGCGGAGGGGCCGCCGAACCGGTGATTCCCTTCACCCAGCCGGGCAACCTCACCCGCATCTACGCCGTCACCTCCGGCAAGGGCGGGGTCGGCAAGTCCTCGGTGACCGCGAACCTCGCCGCCGCCATGGCCGCCCAGGGCCTGAGCGTGGGCGTAGTCGACGCCGACATCTACGGCTTCTCCATTCCCCGCATGCTGGGGGTGGACCGGGTGCCCACCCAGCTCGACGGCATGATCGTGCCGCCCGTGGCCCACGGGGTGAAGGTCATCTCCATCGGCATGTTCGTGGAGGACAAGCAGCCGGTCGTCTGGCGCGGCCCCATGCTGCACCGCGCCGTCCAGCAGTTCCTCTCCGACGTGTTCTGGGGCGACCTGGACGTCCTGCTGCTGGACCTGCCGCCCGGCACCGGCGACGTGACGATCTCCGTGGCCCAGCTGCTGCCGGGCGCCGAGATCCTCGTGGTCACCACCCCGCAGACGGCCGCCGCCGAGGTGGCCGAGCGCACCGGCCTCATCGCCGCCCAGACACACCAAAAGGTGGTGGGCGTCATCGAGAACATGTCCTACATGCCCCAGCCCGACGGCTCACGCCTGGAGATCTTCGGCTCCGGCGGGGGCAAGATCGTCAGCGCCTCCCTGAGCGAGACCCTCGGCTACGAGGTGCCGCTGCTGGCCCAGCTGCCGCTGGACATCCGCCTGCGTGAGGGGTCCGACACCGGCCTGCCGGCCACCGTGGCCGAGGACGGCAAGCCGGCCGCCGACGCCCCCGCTGCCCTGGAGCTGTCCGCCGTGGCCCAGCGCCTGACGCACCGCTCCCGCGGCCTGGCCGGCAAGAGCCTGGGGGTCACCCCGGCCTGACGCCGGCCCCGCGCGTCCCTCTGGCCGAGGTCAGAAGTCGACGGCGATACGCGCGGCCTCGGCGCGAGTGCGGGCGGCGGCGTTGGCGGCGCGCACGATGTCGCGCGGGGACAAGGGCCGCACGCGGGTGCGGGTGTCATCGCCCGCCGCGGTGGAGTCCCCTGCCTCCTCACCGCAGGCAGCGGTCTGCGGCTCGACCAGGCTTGCCGGGACCTCCACCGGCTCCGACTCAGCCGACTGGTCGTCCTCCTCGGTCGCCTCCGACTGCTCGGCGGCGTCGCTCTCCTGGGACCGCTCGCCCTCGGTCGCCTTCGGCACGGTCTCATCAGACCCGTCAGCCGACTCGACCGGCTCAGCCGACTCGACCGGCTCAGCCAACTCGGACACGGTCTCGGCGTCGCCCGCCTGCTGAAGCACTCCCCGCGGTGGGGTGGAGACTGCCTGCTGCTCAGCGCTCTGCAGGCGCTCTGCGTTCTCGGCCCCCTCAGTGCTGCTCTCGGAGCTCGTGGGGCTCTCGCTGTTGTCAGCATTGTCGGCGTCGTTCTCGGCCAGCCGCTCCTCACGCTTGGCCTCGATCTGCTTGCTCAGCGACGTGGCCCGATCCTTCTTGACCACATCATTGACGGCCTGAGCGGCGTCGTCGGAGATCTCCTTGACGGCTGAGCCGACGGAGCGGAAGGGGTGGGCGAGGTCCTCGCGAATGGCGTCAATGTCCTCCCCCAGGGCGTCGCGCACGATCTTGCGAGGGTCGTACTGGCGCGGGTCGAGGCTGGACAGGTCCAGGTCGGCCATCTCAGGGCCGACCTCCTCGGCGATCTGGCTGCGCGCGTTGTCCAGGAACACCCTGAGCTGACGCACCATCTGCGTGAGCTTGCGGGTGTACTCGGGCAAGCGCTGCGGCCCCACCACGATCACCGCCACCAGGATGATGACGAGGAACTCATTTCCGTTGATGCCGAACACGCCGCTCAGTATAGGGAGTCCTGACCGCCCCGGTCCGCCTCGGTTCGCCTACCGGCGGACTCACCCAAGCGAGCGCCCTTCCGCCTATCGGGCCGAACACCTGGAACAATGTGGCTTGAGGGGTGCGCCTGGCACCCCGCAGCAGAAGAAAGGCTCACAGTGAGTGCGGACAAGACGCTGAGCTGGTCCTACACGGAGGACTTCACCGCGGAGGACGAGGCCACCGCCCAGGCCCGCATACGCGGGCTCGAGCTCGGCATCACCCCGGTGTCCTCGGGGACCGGAGCGGCGCTGCGGATGCTGGCCGCCTCAGTGGGGGCCAAGTCCGTGGCCGAGGTCGGCACCGGCACCGGTGTCTCGGGCCTGTGGCTGCTAGGCGGCATGGGGACCGACGGGGTCCTCACCACGATTGACGTCGAGCCCGAGCTCCAGCGCGAGGCCCGCCGCGCTTTTGACGGAGCCGGCTACCCCTCCTCGCGCACCCGCATCATCCAGGGGCGGGCCTCGGACGTCATGCCCCGGATGGCGGCCCGCTCCTACGACATGGTGGTGCTCGACGTCGCCCCGGAAGAGGCCATCCTCCTGGCCTCCAACGCCCTGCGGATGCTGCGCCCCGGCGGGGTCCTGGCCGTCACCCGCGCCCTGTGGAACGACCACGTGGCCGACCCGGCCCGCCGCGACGTCACCACTGTGGCAGCCCGCGAGCTCGGTAAGGCGCTGCGCGCCTCCCGGGCCCTGCTGACCACACTGCTGCCCGTTGGGGACGGCCTGCTCGTCTCCGTGCGTCAGACCTGACCGCCAGCGGGGCGGAACGAGGAAGAGGGTCGGACCCGCATGGGGTCCGACCCTCTCTCGTGAGGCTGGGTGACTCGGCCACCGGCTACTCGGCCCCGAGGACCGAGTGGTACCGGCTGCCCCGGGGTGCCTGGATCGCTCAGATCTTGGCGTTGGCCAGAGCCTCTCCGAGTGCCTTGACCTCATCAGCCGTGATCTCGAGGACGAGTCGACCACCGCCCTCAAGCGGAACCCGCATGATGATGGCGCGGCCTTCCTTGACGACTTCGAGGGGGCCGTCTCCGGTCCGGGGCTTCATGGCAGCCATGTGCTCACCTTTCGTCAGTGCTGCGCGGGCACATCGCCGCGCGACCTGTCATATTCTACGACATTCAAGGTGCGACGTTCGATGATGGGTCCGCCATGACACGATTCACGCACCCGCCCGGCCATCACGCAGTCGGCGGGCAGCACTGACCACATAGTCCACGGCGGCCTCGGCGTCGTCGGCAACATGCAGCAGGTCGGGGTCAGCCGAAGAGATCATGCCGCGCGCGACCATCGTGGTGCGCAGCCACTCCAGCAGCCCGCCCCAGTAGCCGCTGTCCACCAGGACGATGGGGAAGGAGGAGATCTTCTGCGTCTGGACCAGGGTGAGGGCCTCGAAGAGCTCGTCGAGGGTCCCCATTCCGCCGGGCATGACGACGAATCCGTCGGAGTACTTGACGAACATGGTCTTGCGGGCGAAGAAGTAGCGGAAGTTGACCCCGAGGTCGACGTACTCGTTCATGCCCTGCTCATGGGGCAGCTCAATGCCCAGTCCCACCGAGGTTCCACCGGCCTCGTGGCACCCGCGGTTGGCGGCCTCCATCATGCCGGGGCCGCCTCCGGTGATGACGGCGTAGCCGGCGCGCGCCAGCCCGGCGCCGACCTCCATGGCCACGCGGTAGGTGGGGTCCTCGGGCTTGCTGCGGGCCGAGCCGAAGACGCTGATGGCCGCCCCCAGCTCCGCCAGCGCCCCGAAGCCCTCGACGAACTCCGCCTGGATGCGCATGACCCGCCACGGGTCGGCGTGGAGCCAGTCGGCGTCGGCGTCACTGCTCAGCAGGCGTGCGTCGGTGGTCTGGGTGGGGATCTGGGTGCCGCGCAGCACCACTGGTCCCTTGCGGTAGGACTCGCGTGTACTCATGGCGCCATGATCCCTTAATCCTGGCCAGGCGGCGACGTGTTCGACGCTCAGGAGCCAAGGACACATGGGAGACAAAAGTCCCAGACATTCGCTCCCGCCACCCACTTCCTTCTCGACATCAACACACCTCTCAGGACTCTCAAAACAACCTCGAATTATACCGTCAATTTAATTCAAGAAATCTTATCTTTAGGTATGTTCCGTCATTCTGGTGACTGAATTCTCCTTGTGTTTGGAAACACCAGTGAGGAGCGTCATTGTGAGCGTTTCCAGAAGTTCTGGCGCGGTACCGTCACGGATATGACCCGAGGCCCTGAAGATGTGTACGACGACGTTGCCGTGGACGCGTGGATCCAGGACGATCCGGATCCCGTCACTCGCGCCGAGCTCACTGAGCTCCTGAGCGCCGCCCGCTCTCATGGCGAGCAGGCCCAGGCGGCTCGCAGGGCACTCAGTGATGCCTTCAGCGGCACTCTCGCCTTCGGCACGGCCGGCTTGCGCGGCCGCCTGGGCGGCGGCCCCAACCGGATGAACCGGGTCGTCGTCATCCGCGCCGCAGCAGGCCTGTCCGCGTACCTCAAGGACCGTCTCGGTGAGGGCTTCAGCGTCGTCATCGGCTACGACGCCCGCCACAACTCTGAGCAGTTCGCCCGCGATACGGCCGCGGTCGTCACCGGCGCGGGCGGACGGGCCACTCTCTTCGAGTCGCACTGCCCCACCCCGGTGCTCGCCTTCGCGCTGCGGCGCCTGGAGGCCGACGCCGGCGTCATGGTCACGGCCTCGCACAACCCGCCGCAGGACAACGGCTACAAGGTCTACCTGGGCGGGCGGGCCGTGACCGACTCGGGGCAGGGAGCCCAGATCGTTCCCCCCTATGACAGCCAGATCGCTGCGGCGATCGACGCCGTCGGCCCGGTGTCCTCCGTACCCCGCCCGCAGTCGGGCTGGGAGACGGTCGACCCGCAGATCCGGGAGGAGTACATCGAGCGGGCCGCTCAGGCTGCCCGGATGACGGCCCCCGCCCCGGTGAGGATCGTGCTGACGGCGATGCACGGCGTGGGTGGGGCCACCTGCCGGGAGGTGCTCGCGCGAGCCGGGTTCACCGACGTCGTCGAGGTGGCCGAGCAGTTCGAGCCGGATCCGGACTTCCCGACGGTCGCCTTCCCCAACCCGGAAGAGCCCGGGGCACTGGACCTGGCGCTGGACAAGGCCCGGCAGGTCGATGCGGACCTGGTGATCGCCAACGATCCCGACGCTGATCGTTGCTCGGCGGCGATCCCGGACGAGGACGCTCCCGGTGGCTGGCGTCAGCTGACAGGCGATGAGGTCGGCGCGCTCCTGGGGGAGCAGGCCGCCGAGCTGGCCGCTTTCGCCGGCAACGGGGTCCTGGCCTGCTCCGTGGTCTCCTCCCGCCTGCTGCGCCGGATCGCCCAGTCCCACGGCTTGGGCTTCCGCCGCACCCTGACGGGTTTCAAATGGATCAGTCGGGAGCCGGGCCTGGTCTTCGGCTACGAGGAGGCACTGGGGTACTGCGTCGATCCCGCCGCGGTGCGGGACAAGGACGGTATCTCCGCCTCGGTGCGGTTGGCGGTGCTGACCTCCGTGCTCAAGCAGCAGGGCCGGACCTTGCAGGATCTGCTCAACCGGCTCGCACGCGAGCACGGGCTGCACGCCACGAGCCCATTGAGCATGCGGGTCGAGGACCTCGACATCATTACCAGCACCATGGAGCGCCTGCGTTCGGGCGGGGCACCGGCCAAGCTTGCCGGCTCCCCGGTCACCACGACGGTGGATCTGCTCGACGGCGTCTCGGACGGTAACGGCGGCACCCTGCCCCCCACGAACGGGCTGGTGTGGGTGACGGCCTCGGATGACCGGGTGGTCGTGCGCCCCTCGGGGACAGAGCCCAAGCTCAAGTGCTACTGCGAGGTGATTCTGCCGACGAATGGCACTCCGGTGGCGCAGGTGCGCAAGGCGGCCGCTGAGCGCCTGGAGGCCATCAAGGCCGACCTGCGCGGCGTCCTGGGGATCGCCGCCTGAGAGCCGGCCCCGGCCCTGCCGCGAGCCTCGCTCCGGCGTCGCTGGGAGCACCCGCACGGGATCGGCGGGCTTCAGCCCCGGCGTAGCAGCGGCACTCGCACCCAGACTCCGCTCATCACGGACCAGTGGACCAGGGCCGAGACCAGGTAGACCACCCCGGAGGTCACCGCGATGACCCCACCGGCGGACAGGCTCAGCTGCACCGCGATCAGCAGCCCGGCCAGGGCCGAGACCGCCCCCAGCACCGGGGCACCGATCAGCAGCTGGCGCATGGTGCGCGTCCACGGCGCCAGAGCGGCCGCGGGCGCGGCAATGAGCGCGATGGGCAGAATCGTGCCGACGGCGGGAACGAGCATCACGATGGTCAGGGTGATCATGACCATGACGGTCCCCTCGGCCCAGGCGGGGTTCAGCCCGCTGGCGCGGTACCCCAGCGGGTCGAAGCTGTAGAAGGTGAGGAACCGCCCGCCTACTAGGAGCACGAGGATCGTCATCGCCAGGACGACTCCGACGGCGATGACATCGACGCGGTTGACGTTGAGCACGGATCCGGCCAGGAAGGAGTCCACCTTGATCGGCAGCGGGGCGAACCACTTGTTGAGGAAGTAGCCCAGGGCGAATCCGAAGGTGAGGACGACGCCGGCTGCCGACTGGGAGGAGATCCCGGGAACCTGGGAGAGGCGCCGCATGAGCCAGATCATTGGCAGGCACATGAAGGCGGCTCCCACCAGAACCAGCGTGGACAGGAGGGTGAAGTCGGCGCGCTGGCCGAGGACCGCCCGCGAGAACCAGGCAGCAGCGACCACACCGACGATCGCTCCGGGGAAGGTCGCGTGGGTGAGTGACTCGGTGAAGAAGATCCGGCGATGGACCAGTGCGAGCGCGCCCACGAGCCCGGCCAGCAGTCCCATGAGAACGACCTCGATGATGGGCAGCAGGAGGATGTCGAACCCGATCCTCATACTCGGCTCCTCTCGGCCACCGGGGTCACGCCGCTCGCCGAGTCCTCCGCTCCCCCGGCGCGATCAGTGGTGGCCTCCGCACCCGCCGTCGTCGAGGCCGCCGCAACCGTGACCGGCTGCGCCGAGTGATCGCGGTGGCGGATCCTGTCCAGCCGTTCGCGCGCGGTTGAGACGCCGACGGCGAGCAGGAGGATTCCGGTCATCACCAGGGCCACGGTGGCCTGCGGGGAGATCGGCTTGTCGAGGGTCTCGGGCAGGACCATGAGCAGCATCCCGAGGTATCCGCCGCCCACACCGACGGCAATGGCGACAACGACCATGGTGCGCACCCGGGAGGCGAGGACGCGCGCCGTCGCGCCGGGGATGACGAGGTAGCCGATGACCAGGAGGATGCCCACCGCGGTCGAGGCGGAGACGACCGCGGCCGCGATGGCGGTGTTGAGGACCAGGTCGAGTGCGAGGATCCTCAGCCCGGAGGCGCGGGCACCGGTGCGGTCGAAGGCGTAGGCGACCTGCTCCTTCCAGGTCGCCGCAATGAGCAGCAGCGCGACGGCGCATACGATGAGCGCCTGGGCCAGGCGCGCATCGGTGACCTCCAGGAGGCGGCCGAACATGAGGGCCTCGAGCTGGCCGGACATGTCGCCCTTGGCCAGGGACAGGATGAGCCCGACGGAGAAGAAGCTGGTGAGGACGACGGCGGTGCCGGCCTCGGAGGCCTCCCCCCGATGCGAGCGGTGCGAGACGATGGTCAGCACCACGGCCGCGGCGACGGCGACGACGGAGGCCGCCGGGATGATCGCGTCGATCCCCCAGTAGACGGCGCCGGCGACGATTCCGGGGAAGACGGCGTGCACCATGGCCTCGGCGCTGAACTCGGCGCTGCGCAGGTTGACGATGACGCCGATGACGCCGGCGACGACGCCCAGAAGCACCACCATCACCAGGGGGCGGAAGAGGAAGGGGAACTGAGCCAGCTCCGTGAGCCCGGGGACGTTGACGGCCGCCAGGCGCAGCTGCTCGAGGGCCTGGCTGAAGAGCGTCATCGCGTCACTCATGACCGCTCCTGCGTGTCCACGCCGGAGCGCAGCCCCAGCAGCCGGGTGGTGCCGTGGCCGCCGTAGGCCTCATCGATGTAGCGGGCCACGAGCACGTCGTCGCGCGGCCCGAAGGCGATCTGCCGTCCGGCCAGGAGGGCCGCCTGCTCGCAGGTCTCCTGGGCCAGGACGAGGTCGTGGGTGGAGATGATCAGGGAGATGCCCTGGTCCTTGAGGTCGGTGATGATGGACAGCAGGGCCTCGCGGTTGGGCTGGTCCAGGCCGTTGAAGGGTTCATCGAGGAGGATGAGGCGGGGCCGGGCGGCCACGCAGCGCGCCACGAGGACGCGTTGCTGCTGGCCGCCGGACAGGGTGCCGAAGCGCCTGTCGGCGCGGTCGGCCAGCCCCACGCTCTCAAGGGCCTCCAGCGCCCGACGACGGGCCTCGGCGCCGGGGCGCCGCAGGATGCCGAGCTGGGAGTACATGCCCATCTGGACCACCTCCCGCACGGTGACGGGGAAAGTGGGGTCGAGGTCGCTGAGCTGAGGAACGTATCCGACCGACCCCCGGGGCGCTCTGCCCGGTGCCGCCCCGTTGACACGCACCCGGCCCCTGCTGACGGTCACCATGCCGAGCAGTGCCCGCATGAGTGTCGTCTTGCCCGAGCCGTTGGGGCCCACGAGGGCGAGGGCCTGCCCGGCCGGGACCCGACCGGTGATGCCGGTGAGCACGGTGGAGGAGCCGTAGGAGAAGGAGGCGTCCTCCAGGGTGACGACCGGCTCGGCAGCAGCGGTCGGAGTGGTCAAGGTAGTCATGTCTGGAGTGCGATCACGGGGGCCGGTCATACGTTCCTCACTTGACGTCGGAGGCCTTGGGGGTCCACTGGGCGAGGTCGGCGGGGATCTCGGTGACCGTACCGCCCCAGGCCTTGGTGAGGTTGGAGACGTTGTGGAGGATGGAGCCGATGTAGGTCTCGCCGTCGGATCCGGGGGTCCCCAGGGAGTCGCCGTAGAGGGCATCGTCACCGATGACCGCCTTGACGCCGGCGACCTCGGCGACCTTCTGGATGGACTTGGGGTTGTTGGAGTTCTCAGCGAAGATGGCCACGGCCCCGGAGGCCTTGACCTTGTCCGCGGTCTGCTGGATCTTGTCGGCGGTGGCGTCCTGCTGGGCGTTGAAGTCGGACAGGGCGGCGCCCTCGAACTTCACGCCGAACTCCTTGCTGAAGTAGCCGAAGGCGTCGTGGCTGGTGAACAGGACCCGCTTGTCCTGGGGCACCGAGCTGAGGGAGCCGGCGGCCCACTCGTCGAGCTTCTTGAGCTTGGCGACGTAGGCGTCCACGTGGCTGCGGAAGACGCCGGCCTGGTCGGGGGCGGCCTTCTCCAGGGCGGCACCGATGTTGGTGACCTGGACGATGGCGTTCTTCGGTGAGGTCCACACGTGCGGGTCGAAGCGGAACTCGGGCTCGCTCTCGCCCTCCTCCGGCGGGAAGGGCCACGTGGCGACCTCGACCTTCGCACTGCCCCGGTCGACCTTGTAGGGCTTGGCCTCCTCCTTCTTCTTCTGGGCGGCCAGGTCATCGACGTCGGCGGCCCCGGCGACCCCGGAGGTCACCACCATGGTGCCCTTGAAGCCGGTGGAGTCGACGGCGGAGTCCAGGAAGTGCTCGAGGTCGACGCCGGAGATGAAGAAGAGATCCGCCTCGGACAGGGCCTTGGACTGGGCTGTGGTCATGTCGTGCTCGTGCGCCGAGGCGTTGGGGGCCAGCAGGCAGGTGAGCGTGAGGTGGGACGTGGCCTTGGCGGCGTCGGCTCCGAAGTGCTGGGTCTTGCCGTCCGCGCCGGTGCGGTCGAAGGAGAGGTCACTGGAGGCGTCGCCGCTGGCGAGCTGGGTGATGTAGTCGCAGATCTGCGTGGTGGAGGCGACCGCCTTGACCGTTCCCGCGGCGTCGGTCGAGGTCGAGCTGTGACCGCAGGCAGCCAGGGCGGGAGCGGACAGAGCGAGACAGGCGAGCGCCGCGACGCTGCGGCGACTCATACTGGGGATGGTTCTCATGGAGCCGAGTATAGTTTCGGGAACCCGAAATTTGGCAAGTTGAGGTGATCCTTCCCGATTCGTGCCGAGTGGGGACGTCGACGGGCCCGGCTGCTGTACCGGGCCCGTCAGTGATGCGCGGTGATGTGCGACGACGCAGAGTTCCCGTCAGTCGTCCAGCCCCTCCAGGACGGCGGCGCTGGCGGACAGACCCAGGCGGTTGGCGCCGGCCTCGACCATGGCCAAGGCGTCGGCGGAGGTGCGGATGCCGCCGGAGGCCTTGACGCCGAGGCGGTCTCCCACCGTGGCGCGCATGAGGGCGACGGCGTGGGTGGAGGCGCCGCCGGCGGGGTGGAAGCCGGTGGAGGTCTTGACGAAGTCGGCGCCCGCGGCCTCGGCGGCGCGGCAGGTGGAGACGATCTCCTCATCGGTGAGGGCTGCGGACTCGATGATGACCTTGAGGACGGCGCCCCGGCAGGCATCGCGCACGCCGCGGATATCGGCCTCGACGGCGTCGGCGTCACCCTCCTTGACGAGGCGGAGGTTGACGACCATGTCAATCTCCTCAGCGCCCTTGGCCAGGGCGTCGGCGGCCTCAGCGGCTTTGACGGAGGTGGCGTGGGCGCCGGAGGGGAAGCCGCAGACGGTGGCCA
>ERZ772940.476-NODE-476-length-18280-cov-25.4204_pt1 | contig 18280 bp, 12 predicted proteins | sample MGYA00511682_ERZ772940 | MGnify/ENA primary metagenome ERZ772940 (study PRJEB29015, sample SAMEA2737922) | human oral metagenome | biome: human oral; feature: human-associated habitat; material: dental | place: China | collected 2031 ... | reverse complement strand
CAAGAAGCGCCTCGAGGAGGGCGACTTCGGCGGCGAGCTGGGTCTGTGAGCCAGCGCTCAGCCCGCTAGGCCGTCAACGGGGCCCCGCACCACCACGGTGCGGGGCCCCGTTGTCTTGCCCACCACTCGAGTTCCGCGCTCAGACGCACGACGAGCGACTCATCTCAAGACACCGGCGCGACGAGCAAGAGCAGGACCGTCTGCCCGAACGCGGGGCGCTCTGCCGTCCCAGGACACCGGTACGGTGGGCGAACCCGGCCTGGTTCTCGTTGCTCGCCTCCCCGGCGGGGGCCGGTGCGACTACCCGCGGTCGCCTGGATAGCGCCTGGCCTGTACTGCACGAAGGTGGGGCGCTACTGGAGGAGGGGCGGGGGTACTCCAGGTGGGTGGGGCCTTCGTGCAGTACGCACAACCCTTGGACAGTGGATCCCCACCCTCGTGGAGTGGGCCACCCTACGACGTAGGCGGCCAGGGCTGGTGTTTCACCGACTCCTCCGGGCCCCACAGGGCAGGAGTCGGAGGAGGCCTGGCAGGGGGAAGGTGAGGCTGGTCCCCGAGGTGAAGGTGCCCGGCTTCGCTGCCACGACCCTACGAAGTCGATCCCGCCGACAGCCCAGTGTCCACCGTGCTGACATCAACGAGCCTGCCGTTGAAGCACCCCCTGAAGGTCGTTGAAATTCTGCGGTCTCTCCCCGGCGTGCGGCGCCGGTGCGGGGTTGATGTCAGCGCCATGGACACCGACGGTTCTCCAGACCTTATCCATCAGCCCACCGTTGTCTCCAAGGCAACCTGCTCACCCCGAGCGAGCGCCCCTGCGAATGCCTCAGAAGCCATGACGCTCACATGGCTCAGGAGTGAGGAGGTGCGACGCGCCCGGCCCCGTCCGCTCAGGCTCAGGACTCCTCGGCCGTTGTCGACTCACTGCCGGCGAAGGGGATCCCAGCCAGGCCGACGACGCGGCGGGCGAAGTCGATGCGATTCTCCGTGGAGCTGAACTCACCCGCCAAGGGGCCGTCGAGGAGCAGTGAGGCCAGGCCGTGCACGCCGGACCAGATCAGGACCTCTGCCTCGACCTGAGCACCATCGTCCATGACGGCCTTCGCCAGACGGGCCAGCTCCTGACGCGCACGCTCACCAGCCTCCACCACCTCCGGGAAGCGCTCGGGATCGCAGACGTCGGGTCGGAACATCACCCGAAACACCCCGGGGTGACGTAGCGCGAACTCAACGTAGGCGTTTCCCGAGGCCACCAGGACCGCATGCAGATCCGCGACCCCAAGCCCCTCGTGTGCCACAGCGAGCCTGTCCGCGAGCTCATCGAAGCCCTCACACACCAAGGCCGCCAGGATGGCCTCACGGTTTGCGAAGTAGTGGTAGGGCGCCTGGTGCGTGCAGCCGGCGCGACGCGCGACCTCCCGCATGCTCAGCGCACTGGGGCCGGATTCATCGAGGAGCTGTCTGCTGGTTCGCAGCAGCTCGGAGCGCAGGTCCCGGCCGCCGCGGCGCCCTGAGGCGCCTGTCGATTCAGAGGTCATGGGAGGAGTCTAGAACCGAACTACTAGACAGTGTCCAGTTGGCTGCTATGCTGACTTGACACTGTCTAGCACGTGAGGGGTAAGAATGTTCTACGACGTCATCGTGATCGGCTCGGGTATCGGAGGCCTGACGACCGCCGGCCTCCTGGCGCGCGCCGCCGGCAAGCGAGTTCTGGTCCTGGAGCGGCATACGGAACCGGGCGGACTGACACACACCTTCCGGCGCGACGGCGCCTCCTGGGACGTGGGGGTGCACTACATCGGTCAGCTCGACCCCGGGAGCCAGGGCCGCGCCTACTTCGACTACCTCTCCGGCGGCGAGCTGGAGTGGAACCGCATGCCCGACGCCTACGACAGGTTCGTCTACCCGGGCGTGGACTTGCGCGTCAGCAGCGATCCGGTTCGGTACGAGCGCGATCTGGTCACCGCTTTCCCTGACGAGGCCAGAGCCATTCACCGTTACTTCCAGGACATTCGCCGGGTGACACGGTGGGTGACGCTGGGCTTCGTCCAGGGGATGGTCCCCCGACCTGCGGCCTCGCTGCTCAGAGCCGCCCAGCGCCTGGGAGGCCGAAGAGCCACTCAGACGACGAAGGCGTATCTGGATTCCCACTTCCGCTCCCCCAGGCTCAAGGCCGTCCTGGCCAGTCAGTGGGGGGACTACGGCCTGCCGCCGTCCCGATCAGCCTTTGCCGTGCACGCGCTGATCGTCTCCCACTACCTCCAGGGCGCCTGGTTCCCCCGCGGCGGCAGCGCTCGGATCGCCCGCACCTTCGAGAAGGGCATCGAGCAGACCGGAGGCGCTGTCCGCGTCGCCCAGGAGGTCACCGAGATCCTCACCGAGAACGGGAAGGCGGTCGGGGTCCGCGTCATGGACCACCGCGGCGCCCAGGTACGCGAACGCGTCTACCGCGCCCCGGTCATCGTTTCCGCCATCGGCGCCTCCAACACCTTCAACCGCCTGCTGCCCACATTCGGAGAGATCGGGCGGCGCACCTGGCCCGTACGCCGCTCGCTGGAGCACCTGGGTACGGGCACGTCCGCGGTTACCGTCTTCCTGCGCCTGCGTGACGACCCACGCAGCATCGGCATCGATGGCGGCAACATCTGGGTCAACCGGGACCTCGATCACGAGGGCGCACAACGGTGCAGCGATTCGTTGCTCACGGGGCACCCCCGTGACGTCTTCGTCTCCTTCCCCTCCCTGAAGTCCGGCGAGTCCCCACATACCGCCGAGCTCATCTCCTTCTGCGACGCGCGAGCCTTCCGGAAGTGGGCCGAGCAGCCCCGAGAAAATCGCGGCCCCGAGTACTTCGCTCTCAAGGAACGCATCGCCCAAGGCATGCTGGAGCTGGCTGAGAGCGCGGCCCCGGGGCTGACCGCACTCGTGGACTACGTGGAAACCTCCACCCCTCTGACCTACGAGCACTACACCGCTCATCCCGCCGGGGCCTTCTACGGGCCTCCGGCCACTCCGCTGAGATACCGCTCCCGCCCCCTGGGGCCGCGCACAGCCGTCCCCGGTCTGTTCCTCTCCGGCCAGGACGCCGGGAGCGCCGGCATCATGGGAGCCATGATGGGCGGAGTCGCAGCCGCGTGCCAGGTCCTTGGGCCCCGTGGGTATCCCACCATCGCCTCCGCCCTGCGAGGGAGGCCCGAGGCTCCTGAGTCTCGAGCAGTGCACCCACTGCCCGAGGGCAAGCACCGCGCTACCCTGGTCTCCAAGCGGCGGCTGACTCCCAGCGTGTGGGAGGCGGTGCTGCAGCTGGACGGCGGGATCGACCCGTGGGCGCCGGGGCAGTTCGCCCGCCTGCACGTGGGTGACAACGCCTGGCGTGACTACTCGATCGCGGGGCTGGAGGACGATCGCCTTCGGCTGCTCATCTCCACCCGGACAGGCGGCCGAGGCTCCCAGTTCATTGAGAACGCGGACACGGGCACGCAGACAGTGGTGGAGCTGCCCCTGGGTGGATTCGAGCTCATCGACTCGGGCAGGCGCCGCCTGTTCATCGCCACTGGCACCGGAATCGCACCCATGCTGGCCATGTTCGCTCAGGCTCCCGGCCTGGAGCGCGACGCCCTGCTCTTCGGGTGCTCTCACCAGGACGAGGACCTCACCGCCAGGATCAGCTCCCCCATGCCGGGGACCGTCGTACGCTGCCTGAGCCGCCAGGAGGCGCCGGACACGTTCCACGGACGAGTCACCCAGGCCCTGCCCGCGCTCGCCCATGACCTCCGGCTCGATCCCGACAACACGGACGTCTACCTGTGCGGTTCGGCGGCGATGGTGGCAGACACACGAGACGTGCTCGAGCGCGAGGGCTATGCGTCAGTCCTGACCGAGCCGTACTGAGCGCCGCGCGGGCCGTATCCGCCCCGGTCATCGAGCGTGCCTGGCGGGTGGTGCACCTTGAGGTCACTCCACGGCTCGAATGTCTGCCACGCGCCACGGCTCCGGGACGACAATGAGCACGACCCGGCGGGGCGCAAGGGCCGGAACCGTCCGAGTTCCCGCAGGTCCCGAACGCGTTGAGGCACTTTGGGACAGCGTCACCTGCATCGCTCTCGCGCCGGGCCACTGAGCCGCTGCGTCGTCAGGCAGCGCCACCTCAGTGACCTGGCTGATGGAGGTGTGCAGCTCCCCGGCGCCTTCACCGGAGTCGAACAGCTCGGTGAGAACCTGAGTGTCGGCCTGCGCCGCGGGCGACCCCGGTACCGTCGTGGCTGCCAGAGCGGTGGCATCGCCGGCCATGAGAGCCCGGTCTCGAGCCGCGGACAGTCCGACGACGACACTGGCCATGTCTGCGCCCCCGCTCCCGCCAGGAGCCGCCGGTGTCGACGCTGTTGCGGCGGGGTTGCTGGTAACGGCGGGAGAGGGGCTGCCTGTGGGAGGGGCACCGGAGCGGGCGGACGCCAACAATCGCTCTGGGCCTGACGGGCTTGCAGCTGCGCCGAGTGCCCACACGGGCCTGTGCGCCACCAGGGCTTTGGCCGGCCCCCAGGCAGCCAGGCAGACGGCCACCAGCAGCAGCGCCGCGAGCCCCCAGGTGCGGTTGCGTCTGCGCCCCGTTCCTGCCCTTCTCCCCCAGCGTATGGCTGCGGGTACTGCTCCGGTGCGGTGAGCGGTACTGAGCTCCTTTCGGGGCTCGCTCTTCGTCCTCGGTCGAAAACCTGCCCTCGCTTTGGGCCTGAGCCTGGAGCCGACCGTGCGAGTCGGGGTGCGGGCCGCTGCTCGCAGGGAGCCGGCAGCCAGGCGGGCGCCGTCGGGCAGCTCGATGGGTGAGGTCTGCCCCAGCTGAGGCGCTCGGGCCGCAAGGTCCCGGGCAGTGGGACGGTCGGCGGGGTCCTCGGCCAGCGCGTCCGTCATGATTCCCGCCAGGCGCCGGGAGGCGGTGCCGCCCTGTCCCGCGCACTCGGTCAGCAGACGAGCCAGGGCGTAGACGTCACCGGCTGCGGACGCCGGGGCACCGGCGAGGCGCTCCGGCGCCGCATACTCCTGCGTCCCCGTCTCCATGACGGAGCCCAGCAGGTCGACGAGGACCGGATGTCCGTCAGTGGTCACCAGGACGTTGCCGGCCGATACGTCCCCGTGGGTCGCTCCGTGCTCGTGCAGGTAGGCCAGTGCCGAGCCCAGGACGTCCAGGAGCGTGGCCAGCCATGAGATGTTCAGCCGTCCGCGCGCCCCCAGGACCACGTCGAGTCCCGCCCCTTCGATGAGGTCCATGATGACGCCCGCCCGGTGCTCGGGCAGCGAGACCACCTCCCGCACGGTCACCAGGCCGGGATGGCGCAGGACGCGCAGATCGGCCAAGCGCCGCAGGACTAAGGCTCCAGCACGCCCGCGAGGCAGGTCGACGACCCGGATGACCACATGACGGCCCTGCGCGTCGAGCCCACGGCGAGGAGCACCGGGGGCGGTGGAGCGCCCCATGACCTCACCAATGGTGTAACCCTGCTGCGACAGGGTGCTGAGCGCCGAGTCGGGAATGCTCGGCTCCGCATCGGAGGGCGGCAGCGAGGCTCGGCGGGGGGAGCCCGTGCGGCGAGGCCGGGGCCGACGTCGAGGTACGGGACGGCGCCGGGGCCGGGCACGCTTGGAGGCACCCTCTCCAGGGCGGTCGGCGGGGCGGGGGCACATCGTCGGGCTCATACACTCCATGATCATCACGGCGCTCCCGGATGACCAGCCCTTTCGACCAGCCTGTGGATAACTCGGGCTCCGGTGCCGGTTGTGGTCACGTAGACTGCGCCCGTGCTGCGTGAGGACATGGGGCTCGGTTCCCGGCTCATCCCCTTCCGTGAGGGCTGGCAGCGGCAGAGGGTTCTCCATAGCGAGGTCGTGGAGGGACGGCGGCCCTCCACGCTCCTGCTCGTGGAGCATGAGCCGGTCTACACCGTCGGCAGACGGGCCCACTCCTGGGAGCGGCCCAGCGCCGACGTCGTCGAGCCGGGTCACGTACCGGTGGTCGACGTGGACCGTGGCGGCAAGACCACCTGGCACGGGCCGGGCCAGCTGACCGTCTACCCGATCCTGCGCCTGACCCAGCCGATTGACGTCATCCGCTACGTGCGGGCACTGGAAGCCGCGGTCATCGAGCTGTGCGGCCTCTACGGCCTGGAGACGGTCCGCGTCGAGGGCCGCTCCGGGGTCTGGCTGCCCGCCGATCCTGAGACTGTGGGGAGGGCCGGCCGCCCCCCGCGCCCAGAGCGCAAGATCTGCGCCCTGGGGGTGAGGGTCGCCCGTGGCGTGACCATGCATGGGATCGGCCTGAACGTCGACCCCGACCTGGAGGCCTTCTCCCTGGACCGCATCATTCCCTGCGGGATCGACGACGCCGGAGTGACCTCACTGGCAGCGGAGACCGGCCGGCACCTGGCGACCGGCGCCCCCGCAGAGGCTCTGGTCCGCGCCCTAGAGAACCACCTGGCCCCCTTGGTGGCGGATGCCACGTGACAACATGCCCCACTCCTAGGTCGGAGGTCCTATAAACCCCGGGCGAGTACTAGACTCCCGATGGAACCGTCGTCGGCGAGGAGAGGTAGACGTGAGCACCACCGTGGCCCCTGAGGGACGCAAGCTCCTGCGGGTCGAGGCGCGCAACGCCCAGACACCCATTGAGTCCAAGCCCGACTGGCTGCGCACCCGCGCCGTCGTCTCCGACACCTACCAGGAGGTCCGCGGCCTGGTGAGGGAGAAGAGCCTGCACACGGTGTGTGCCGAGGCGAACTGCCCCAACATCTACGAGTGCTGGAACGACCGTGAGGCCACCTTCCTGGTGGGCGGCGAGATGTGCACCCGGCGCTGCGACTTCTGCGACATCGCCACCGGGCGTCCCACCGAGTACGACGTCGACGAGCCCAGGCGCGTGGCGATCTCGATCAAGGAGATGGATCTGCGCTACGCCACCGTGACCGGGGTGGCCCGCGACGACCGCCCCGACGGCGGCGCCTGGCTCTACGCCGAGACCGCCCGCCAGGTGCACGAGCTCTCACCGGGCACCGGGGTCGAGTTGCTCATCCCCGACTTCAAGGGAAACCCCGACGCGCTTGAGGACGTCTTCTCCTCGCGCCCCGAGGTTCTGGGCCACAACCTGGAGACAGTCCCGCGCATATTCAAGCGGATCCGTCCGGCCTTCTCCTACCAGGGCAGCCTCGACGTCATCACGGCCGCCGCGGAGGCAGGACTGGTGACCAAGTCCAACCTCATCCTGGGCATGGGCGAGACCCGAGACGAGATCGAGGCGGCCATGGCCGCCCTGGTGGAGGCGCGCTGCGACATCCTCACCATCACCCAGTACCTGCGCCCCTCCAAGCTGCACCACCCCGTTGACCGCTGGGTCAAGCCCCAGGAGTTCGTGGACCTCAGCCAACTGGCCGAGGAGATCGGGTTCGCCGCTGTCATGAGCGGTCCCATGGTGCGTTCCTCCTACCGCGCCGGCATGCTGTGGGGACGGGCCATGGTCAAGCGCGGCCGCCCCATTCCCGAGCACCTCTCGCAGCTCGCCGAGCCGGCCACCGCCCGCCAGGAGGCCTCGGCCCTGCTGGGAGCCCATCCCCACCTCGCCGCCGCCTGCTGACGACTCGGCACGAGTCACGAGTCCCAGGCAACCGGCCGGATTCCCGGCGTGCGCCGGCCACGCTGACGGCGAGACCGTGTGTGCCGGCGCACCGCCGTCGTCTATGGTGTGCCCGTGAGCAGTGCCCAGTCCCCCCAGCCGAAGAAGAAGCGCCGGCTGGCTCAGTACCTTCAGAACATCAAGGACTCCTACACGGTCTCGCGGCGAAGCTATCCGTGGATCGGGTGGGCGATGCTGGCGGTACTCGCCACGTGCCTCGCCCTGGGGGCCGCGATCGCCCTCGGCTACGGCCTACACCTGTGGTACTGGCTGGTTTTAAGCCTCATGCTCGCGTTTGTGATCAACATGGGACTCCTGACGTTCCTGGTGCGCCGCGCCTCCTACAGCCAGCTCGAAGGTCGACCGGGGGCCGCCAAGGTCGTCCTCGATCAGTTCAGTCGGGGCTGGTACGTCGAGTCCGAGCCTGTGGCCTTCACCAAGGACCAGGACCTCGTGTGGAGGCTGGTGGGACGCCCCGGGGTCGTTCTCGTCGCCGAGGGTCCGAGCACCCGCACCCGCCGCATGCTGGCCGAGGAGGAGCGCAAGGTCCATCGGCTGCTGTCCACCGTCCCCATCCACACCCTTCAGGTGGGCACCGACGCCGGGCAGGTGCGTCTGACCGACCTGTCCAAGACGCTGCGTCAGCTCCCGACCAAGCCCACATCACTGACTGACAGCGAGATCACGCAGGTCTCCAAGCGCCTGACGTCGATGGCGGGCAAGAACCTGCCGATTCCCAAGCACATTGACCCCAATCGGGTCCGCCCCGACCGCCGCGCCATGCGCGGTCGCTGAGTCACTTCCCCAGGCCACCTCCGTCTCCCATCACTCAGTGCCCAACGGGCTCGAGGAGCTCGGCGACGAAGGGACGAAACACTCAAGCAACACTGACGCCATTCCTTTGTCACGGTAGCGTCAATATAGTGGCCATAGTGGCCGTTGTCAGCCGCAGTGCATACGCGTGGAGTATGTGCGCCGTTCCCACTTGGAGGAGATATGTTCAAGGACGCATCCGAGGCACTGACGTTCATCGAGAAGGAGAATGTCGCGCTGGTCGATGTGCGGTTCTGCGACCTACCCGGCGTCATGCAGCACTTCACTATTCCGGTGGCCGCCTTCAAGGATGAGGCACTCACTGACGGCCTCATGTTTGACGGCTCATCAATCCGGGGCTTCACCGCGATCCACGAGTCGGACATGAAGTTGGTTCCCGATGTGACCACCGCCTTCCTGGACCCGTTCCGCGAGGAGAAGACCCTGGTCGTCAACTTCTCGATCGTCGACCCCTTCACGGACGAGGTCTACTCCCGCGACCCCCGCTCGATCGCCGCCAAGGCCGAGGACTACCTGCGCTCCACCGGAATCGCCGACACCTGCTACATCGGCGCCGAGGCCGAGTTCTACCTCTTCGACTCGGTGCGCTACGAGTCCTCACCGGCCGAGTCCTTCTACGCCATCGACTCCTGCGAGGCGGCCTGGAACACCGGCCGTGAGGAGGAGGGCGGCAACAAGGGGTACAAGACCGCTTTCAAGGGCGGATACTTCCCCGTCTCACCCAATGATCAGATGGCCGATATCCGCGATCGCATGGTCCGCACCTGCCTCGGCTCCGGACTGGAGATCGAACGGGCCCATCACGAGGTCGGCACTGCCGGGCAGCAGGAGATCAACTACCGCTTCAACTCTCTGCTCGCCGCGGGCGATGACATGATGAAGTTCAAGTACATCATCAAGAATGAGGCCTGGCGCAACGGCAAGACGGCCACCTTCATGCCCAAGCCGATCTTCGGCGACAACGGCTCGGGCATGCACACCCACCACTCGCTGTGGAAGGACGGCAAGCCGCTGTTCTTCGACGAGCGGGGCTATGGTCAGCTCTCCGACCTCGCCCGCTGGTACATCGGCGGAATCCTGGCTCACGCCCCGGCGCTGCTGGCCTTCACCAACCCGTCAGTGAACTCCTTCCACCGCCTGGTCCCCGGCTTCGAGGCGCCGGTCAACCTGGTCTACTCGGCCCGCAACCGCTCGGCCTGCATCCGCATCCCGGTCACCGGCTCCTCCCCCAAGGCCAAGCGGGTGGAGTACCGGGTGCCGGACCCCTCCTCCAACCCCTACCTGTGCTTCGCCGCCGTCCTCATGGCGGGAATCGACGGAATCCGCAACCGCATCGAGCCCCGTGAGCCCATCGACAAAGACCTCTACGAGCTCGCCCCCGAGGAGTACTTCGACATCGACAAGCTCCCCGACAGCCTGGACCAGGCCCTGGAAGCGCTGGAGGACGACCACGACTTCCTCACCGAGGGGGACGTCTTCACCCCGGATCTCATCGAGACCTGGATCGAGTACAAGCGCACCAATGAGATCGAGCCGCTGCGGCTGCGCCCTCACCCCTACGAGTTCCAGCTCTACTACGACCTGTGAGCCGCTGACCCAGCTCAGACGGCGGCCCTGAGCCTCCTACACACGAGGCTCAGGGCCGCCGTCGTGCTGAACGCCACCCTCCCGGCTTGCATATCTATACTGTATTGCGGATATTCTTTCTCCGTCTTGATCCATGCCGAAGAGGAGATCCCACGATGAGGATCCGCCAACACGCTGCCCTCGGGCTGGCAGCCACAGCCTGCCTGGTCCTCAGCGCGTGTACTAACGCCGCTGACTGGAACGCTAACCGGAGCTCGCAGATCCACTCCTTCGACACCTCGTCGATCCAGGCGCAGCCCGACATCATCGCCAAACTCCCTCAAGGTGCCCTTGAGGACGGTGTCCTCGACGTGGCCGCCTCCACGGACTACGCACCGGCCGAGTTCCTCGACCCCTCAGGCAAGGCCGTGGGCTACGACGTTGACCTGACCAACGCGATCGCCGCCGTCCTGGGCGTCAAGGGCACGGTGCACACCGCCGAGTTCGACTCCATCATCGCTTCGGTCGGCTCCAAGTACGACGCCGGTATCTCCTCCTTCACGGTCACCCCCGAACGGATCGGGGAGGTCAACATGACCGCGTACATCAACGTGGGCTCGCGATTCAACGTCCAGGCAGGCAACCCCAAGGGCGTCGAGACCTCCGACCACCTCAAGCTGTGCGGTCGGACCATCGGCGTCCAGGTGGGAACCGCCCAGGAGACCACCATGCGCGACGCCGCCGAGAAGTGCGCCCAGGCGGGCAAGCCGGTGCTGTCGGTGCGTTCCTACTCCAAGCAGTCCGAGGCCACCACCGGCCTGGTGGGCGGCACCATCGACGCCACCTACTCGGACTCCACCGTGGCCGGCTACGCCGTCGAGCTGACCGACGGCCAGATCGTCACCCTCGGTGACATCGAGGACGCCGCCCCCCAGGGGGTGGTGACCGCCAAGGCCGTTCCGCAGTTCACCGCCGCGATCCAAGCCGCCGTCCAGTACCTCATGGACCGGGGCATCTGGCAGAAGATCCTGGACAACTGGGGCGTGAAGGACGCCGCCCTGACCACCGCAGAACTCAATCCCGCAGTGAAGGAGTGAGCCGTGAGCGCCTCACCCACCTCTGAGGACGACAAGGTCGTCCTCAACAACCCCAAGCCCGTCCCCCGCCCAGGGACGTGGATCAGTGCCGCGATCGTCACGGTCCTGGGGGCCATGCTCATCCACGGGCTGGTCACCAATGAGAAGTTCCACTGGTCCACGGTCTGGTTCTTCCTGCGTGAGGTCCACGTGGTCAAGGCCGTCGGCTGGACGCTGCTGCTGACCTTCATGGCGATGGCCATCGGTATCGTGCTGGCGGTCACCACAGCGATCCTGCGCCAGTCCTCCAACCCGGTCCTGCGCTGGGTGGCGCTGGCCTACCTGTGGTTCTTCCGCGGTACCCCGATCTACACCCAGCTGGTCTTCTGGGGGGCGCTGTCCGCGCTCTACCAGAAGCTGAGTCTGGGAGTCCCCTTCGGCCCCGAGCTGCTGACCTTCAAGACGACGACGGTCTTCACCCCCTTCGTCGCGGCGGTCCTGGGGCTGGGCATCAACGAGGGCGCCTACCTCTCCGAGATCGTCCGCTCGGGCCTGAACTCGGTGGACAAGGGCCAGAGCGAGGCCGCCGGGGCCCTGGGCATGAGCAGGGGCCAGATCCTGCGCAGGATCGTCCTGCCGCAGGCGATGAGGGTCATCGTCCCGCCCACCGGCAACGAGACGATCTCCATGCTCAAGACGACCTCCTTGGTGCTGGCGGTCCCCTTCACCCTGGATCTGACCTTCGTCACCAACTCCTACGCGTCGCTGACCTACCAGATCATTCCGCTGCTCCTGGTCGCGGCCATCTGGTACATCATCATCACCTCGATCCTCATGGTGGGACAGCACTACATCGAGCGCTACTACGGCAAGGGCTTCGACTCTGACAAGTCCTCCGGTCCCTCGGGCCGGGGCCTGTCGGCCCGCCAGCAGGCCATCCTCGATGCGCACACCACCAAGGACAGTCCTTTCCTGGAGGTCACCCCATGAGCACATCCGCCCACACCGCGGCCGGGACGCCCAAGGTCGAGATCAGCGACCTGCACAAGTTCTTCGGTGAGCTGCACGTGCTGCGGGGCATCGACTTGATCGTCCCGCCCGGCTCGGTGACGGTCCTCATCGGCCCGTCGGGCTCGGGCAAGTCGACGCTGCTGCGCTGTATCAATGAGCTGGAGTCCATCGACGCCGGCCGGGTCAAGGTCGACGGCGAGCTCATCGGGATGCGTGAGGTCGAGCGCGGTGGTCGCACCGAGCTGCACGCCCTGTCGGACAAGGCCCGTGCCGCTCAGCGCGCCAAGATCGGCATGGTCTTCCAGCGTTTCAACCTCTTCCCCCACATGACGGCTCTGCAGAACGTCATGGAGGCACCGGTCATGGTCAAGAAGACTCCGAAGGCCAAGGCCCGCGAACGCGGCGTCGAGCTGCTGGAGCGGGTGGGGCTGGGGGATCGCCTCGACCACTACCCCTCCCAGCTCTCCGGTGGTCAGCAGCAGCGGGTGGCGATCGCCCGGGCTCTGGCGATGGACCCTGAGCTCATGCTCTTCGACGAGCCGACCTCGGCCCTGGACCCCGAGCTGGTCGGCGAGGTGCTGCAGGTGATGAAGGACCTCGCCGCCTCCGGCATGACGATGGTCGTGGTCACCCACGAGATGGGCTTCGCCCGGGAGGTCGGCGACCAGCTGATCTTCATGGACGGTGGCGTCATCTGCGAGTCCGGTGACCCCGTCAAGGTCCTGGACGACCCGCAGGCCGAGCGCACCCGGGCCTTCCTCTCCTCGGTCCTGTAGCGCGGGCCGGTCAGGAGGCGGCCCGGTCCCAGGCCCCGTCATCCCAGGAGGTCAGGCTCCACCCACCACCGGGATCGCCGTCGACGACGGTGATCCCGGTGTTGTGCATGGGGTGGTCGGCGACCCACAGCGGGTCCACGCCGCCTCCGGCGGCGGCCCTCAGGGAGGTCCACAGGCGCAGCGCGGTGCCGTGGGAGACGAGCAGGGCCGCTGAGTCTCCCGCCCGGGCGGTCTGCTCGCAGATGCGGCCGACGGCCTTGTCGAAGCGTTGAAGCGTGTCGTGCCCGTCCTCCGGGGATCCGGGGATGCGGCAGGCGGGGCGCCCCGCCATCCAGGCCCGGGTAGTGTCCACGTAGCAGGCCACCGAGCGCGCGTCGGTGTTCATCTCCAGGTCGGCGGCCAGGACCTCACGCAGTCCCGAGTCGACGGTGGCGCTCAGGCCGGTGGCGGCCTCGATGGGGGCGATGGTCTGCCTGGCGCGCAGGATCGGGGAGACCCACAGCGACCCCAGCCCCTGAAGCAGGCCGGCCTTGTCCAGACGGTCCGGCAATCCGTCGGCCTGCCCCAGCCCCACCTCATCCAGGGGATTTCCGGGGAAGGCGGTGTCGAGTGCCTGCATGACATTGGCCTCGGTGCGACCGTGGCGTACGAGAATGAGCCTCACGGCGGCAAGTCTGCCAGGTTCGCAGTGCGGGGACCCAGGGCGACAATGCGATCCTCATCGCCTAAAGGCCCGTGTCCGGTGCGATCTGTGCCCGGTCAGCTCCAGGGGTAGGGCCCCTCCGGCCGCCTTCTGGTGGCACGGGGGCGGCCGGCCCGCCTGGAGCCCTTGGAACTGGCGCTCTTGGAGGCTGCCGCCCCAGTACCCCGACGGGACTGCGCGCGAGGGCTCCGGGCCGAGCCTGATGAACCCGGCGGCGGTGACTCCGAGCTGTGCGGCTGAGCCTGCGAGGCGGTGCTCGACGGCGTCGATGCGGTGGAGCCCTGGGCGTCGGCGTCGGCGAAGACGATGCGCTCGGCCACTGCGCGCGCGTGGCGGGCGCTGCGACGGTAGAGGTCCTCAAGCTCTCGCTCCCTGCCCGCACCCAGGCCGATGAGGCGCCCCACCAGGCGGATCTCCCGGATCTGGATGGGGAGGACCTGGGAGCGCGGCCCCGAGGTGCGCCCGGTTCCCAGGACGATCGCTGAGCGCAGGCGGCTGGCCAGGATCCAGGCCGCGACCAGCTCTCCCCCGCCGTCCGCGCTCAGCACCCCGGCCTGGACCGCGGCCTGGAGGGCAGCGACGGTCGAGGTGGTTCGCAGCTGGGGTATCCGACCGGCGTGAGCGAGCTGGAGCACCTGGGCGCTCCATTCCACGTCACTGAGCCCACCGGGGCCGAGCTTGAGGTGGCGGGCCGGGTCAATGCCCCGGGGCAGGCGCTCGGCCTCTACCCGGGCCTTGATCCTGCGGATCTCCCGCAGGTCCTGGGGCGCCAGACCCTCCTGCGCCCAGCGCAGCGGGTTGATGAGCTCCTCGAAACGCCGGCCCAGGTCACGGTCCCCGGCGCAGAAGCGGGCGCGCAGCAGCGCCTGGCGCTCCCACAGGGCGGACCAGCGGCCGTAGTACTCGCGGTAGGCGTCCAGTGAACGGCTCATGACGCCGTTGCGGCCCTCGGGCCGCAGGTCGCAGTCCACTTCAAGGGGGTGTGGGAGCGCTGAGGCCAGAAGCCCCATGACCTGCTTGGCGACGGCCTCGGCCTCCTGGGCGGCGGCCTCCTCCCCCGCTCCGTCGCGGGCCTGGTGGACGAAGAGGACATCTGCGTCTGAGGCGTACCCGATCTCGCGACCTCCCAGGCGTCCCATGGCGATGATGGTGTGGCGGGCGCGGGCGGCCTGCCAGCACCCGCCTGCGTCGGGCCCCGCGGAGACTGCCTCCACCCCGTCGCGCTGGGCGATGACCAGCCCGGTGGCCACGGTCAATGCCCCGGTCAGGACCGCGTCGGTGGCGTCGGAGAGGATGGAGGCGGTGCGTTCGGGGTCGATGCCGTCCAGGCAGTCCGCCAGTGAGGCGCGCACCTCCTCGCGGGCGCGCACTCTCAGGATCGCCTGGACCGCCTCGAGCGCCTGCTCGGTAAGGGCCGTGTCATCGGGGCCGGTGAGGCTGCGACGGCGCAGGACGGCGGCGACCTCCTCCGCCAGGGCGCCGGATCGGCGGGGGGCGAGCTCGTCGTCGTCGTCGAGCCAGGCGATGGACTCGGGGAACTCCGCGAGGCGCTCGGTGGCCCAGTGGGCGCTGGAGAGGACCTGGCACAGCCGGCGTGCCGCCACCGGTGAGTCCCGCAGCATGGCCAGGTACCAGTGCGAGCCCCCGATGGCCTCAGACAGCCGCCGGAAGGAGAGCAGACCGAAATCAGGGTCGGCTCCCTCACCGATCCAGCCGATGATGACCGGCAGCAGCTGGCGCTGGATCGCGGCGCGACGGCTGACTCCCTCGGTGAGGGCCTGGATGTGACGCAGGGCCCCGTCGGGGTCCGTGTAGCCGACGGCGATGAGGCGCTCGCGCGCCGCCTGAGGGCTCAGGGCCATCTCGTCGGCGCTGAGGGCGGCCGCGAAGGCCAGCAGGGGACGGTAGTAGATCTCCTGGTGGAGGGCCCGTACCCGCCGGCGCAGGTCTTTGAAGTCCTCCCACAGGCTGTCTGCGTGACCCAGGCAGTTGCTGATGCCCCGCTCGATGCGGCGCAGGTCCTCCTCCTTGTCGGGAAGGTTGTGGGTGCGGCGCAGCCGGAAGAGCTGGCTGCGATGCTCCAGCAGTCGCAGGGCCTTGTAGCAGCCGCTCAAGGCCGCGGCGTCGGTGCGACTGACGTATCCGCCCGCGCTGAGAGCGTCGAGGGCCTCCAGGGTGCCGCGTACGCGCAGGCTCTCGTCGGAGCGACCGTGGACGAGCTGGAGGAGCTGGACGGTGAACTCGACGTCTCGCAGGCCCCCGGGCCCGAGCTTGATGCGCCGGTCCGTTCCGCCGCGCGGCACGGACTCCTTCTCCACCCGGCGCCGCATGGCACGGGCGTCCTCCACGAAGTGCTCCCGTCGGCTGGCCTCCCACACGTAGGGCGCCACGCCCTGCTCGTAGCGGGCGCCGAGCTCAGCGTGGCCGGCACAGGCCCTGGCCTTGAGCAGGGCCTGGAACTCCCAGGAGGCGGCCCACCTGCGGTAGTAGGCCAGGTGGGAGTCAAGAGTGCGCACGAGCGCGCCGTCCTTGCCCTCGGGGCGCAGCGCCGTGTCCAGTGGCCACAGAGGCGGCTCGGGCGCGGTGGCGGAGACGACGTGGGCGAGCTCAGTAGCCAGGTGCGTGCCGACCTCCACGAGGTGCTCCTCGCTGATCGGCTCGTGAGCGCCCTGCGGCTCGTGGGCGGGGCCGACGACGTAGACGACGTCGACGTCCGAGATGTAGTTGAGCTCGCGGGCCCCGGTCTTTCCCATGGCGATCACGGCGAGGGCCACCTCATCGGCCTGCGGTCCGACGGCGGCGCGGGCGATGAGCAGGGCCGCGTCCAGGGCGGCATCGGCGAGGTCGGTCATGCGGCGACAGACGGTGGGGACGTGCTCGATCGGGTCGGCGCTGGTGAGGTCATCGGCGACGATTGCCGTGAGCCGGTCCCGGTAGGCGCGCCGCAGCGCCGCGGTCGCCCGGCTGACAGCGCGGTCTCCCGGGTGAGGGGGTCTCTTATCGCTGTCTGTGGGGGCGGCCTGCGCAGGGGCGGTCTGCCCCAGCGCGTCGTGGACCGCTCGTTGCAGCGCCTCGCCGGGACCGGCCTCCTCCGGGGAGCTCCACGCCCTGCGCATCCCGAGCGCCGTGAGGCGCTCGGGATGCGCCACGAGGAAGTCGCCCAGGGCCTGCGAGGCGCCCAGGACCGCGAGCAGGCGGCGCCTGTGCTCACGCGGCCCCGCGGCCGGATCGTTCATGATGCTGCGTAGAAGTGTTGCCGGCGTCGTCGTGCACCCGGGCTCGACACCGTCTGCGGACGCCAGGTCACCCGACTCGGCTGCGGCCGCGGCCTCGGCGAGTCGGACGAGGCTGAGCAGAGCCATGTCGGGATCGGCGGTGAGCGCCAGGGAGTCGATGAGCTCCTCACGCGCCGGTCCGAGTCGCACGTCAGCGGGCCGGCCGCCTAGCCGCCTGGAGTGGTCCGCTGAGGCGCGCCCGCCGGGGTCACCCGCCTCTTTGGCGTCGTCGTCCTGAGCGTCTTCCGGCAGGAAGGGCAGCAGCGCCGGGTCACCCAGGAGCTCCCCGGCACGGGCGGCATTGTGGAATCCGGCCCGCAGCAGCAGGGTCCTGGGCGAGGAGCTGTGCCGGGAGGGGGAACCGATCGGTGTCCGCTTCTCGCTGCGGTCTCTCACAGCTGTCTCCTGCTGCGCTCAGGCACGAGGGAAGAACTGGCCGATCTCGAAGTCGGTGACCTGGGCGTCGTAGGCCCGGTACTCGCGGCGCTTGTTGCGCAGGAAGAACTCGAAGGTGTCCTCACCGAAGGTGTCCGCCACCAGGTCGGAGCGCTCCATGGCGGCCACCGCGCTCTTGAGCGAGGTGGGCAGGGCGTGGATGCCCAGCGCCCTGCGCTCCATCTCCGACAGGGCCCAGACATCGTCCTCGGCCTCCGGGGGAAGCTCGTAGCCCTCCTCGATGCCCTTGAGACCCGCGGCCAGAATGACCGCATAGGCCAGGTAGGGGTTGGCCGAGGAGTCGATGCCACGGAACTCCACCCGCGTCGACTGGGCCTTGCCGGGCTTGTGCATGGGGACGCGCACCAGGGCGGAGCGGTTGTTGTGGCCCCAGCACACGTAGCTGGGGGCCTCGTCCCCTCCCCACAGGCGCTTGTAGGAGTTGACGTGCTGGTTGGTGACGGCTGTGATCTCCGAGGCGTGGTGCAGCAGACCGGCGATGAAGGAGCGACCGGTGGCGGAGAGCTGGTACTGGCCGGCGGGGTCGAAGAAGGCGTTGCGGTCACCCTCGAACAGGGAGAAGTGCGTGTGCATGCCCGAGCCGAACTGGTCGGGGAAGGGCTTGGGCATGAAGGTCGCCAGGCAGCCCTCCTTGAGGGCCACCTCCTCCACGACGGCACGGAAGGTCATGATGTTGTCCGCCATGGACAGGGCATCAGCGAAGCGCAGGTCGATCTCGTTCTGGCCCGGGCCGCCCTCGTGGTGGGAGAACTGCACCGAGATCCCCATCTGCTCGAGCATGAGGATGGCTTGGCGGCGGAAGTCGTGGGCGGTACCCCCGGGCACGTGGTCGAAGTAACCGGCGTCGTCAGTGGGGCGGATGCGCCCGTCGGCGTCACGGTTGACCAGGTAGAACTCGATCTCCGGGTGGATGTAGCAGGTGAATCCGGCCT
>ERZ772940.465-NODE-465-length-18583-cov-27.446_pt1 | contig 18583 bp, 15 predicted proteins | sample MGYA00511682_ERZ772940 | MGnify/ENA primary metagenome ERZ772940 (study PRJEB29015, sample SAMEA2737922) | human oral metagenome | biome: human oral; feature: human-associated habitat; material: dental | place: China | collected 2031 ... | reverse complement strand
CTCGTTCAGATCGCACTGGTCACCTTCGCGATGGCGTTGAGGAAGACCTCGGTCAGCGTGCTGCCGGCCACCGTCCACAAAGCCACGACGAGCCCCGCGGTCATGAGGGTCACCAGGACCCAGCCAGGGACGTCACCGCGCTCATCGCGCAGATCGATCCGGGGCGCACCGGCGGCACGCCACGACCGGGAACCTGTCTGAGTGCGGTGGGGTGAGGGAGGGATGAGGCATGTCATGACTGCTCCTTGCTGTCGGGCGGGAATCTGGGTGAAAGGACGATGGATGGTCGGGGTCCACGGGCGCAGGAGGGTGATGGATACTCTTCACACCCCCAGCCTCAGGACGAACAGCCCTGGGAAGAGAGCGAAGACGACGGTGATGGGCAGGACCAGGAAGACCACGGGAACCATCTGGGCGATCTCCCGTCTGCCGCCCTCCTCCATGAGGTCCTGACGCGCCGCCTCACGCACGTCGGTAGCCTGGGAGCGCAGAACCTCAGCCAGTGGTGTGCCGCGCTCAAGAGCCACGATGACCGCCTCGCACAGGCGGGTGACATGGACGGAGCCGACTCGCCGCTCCATACGGTCCAGGGCGGTAGACAGGACCGTGCCGGAGCGGATATCGGTCAGAGTGACGCCCAGCTCGTCAACGAGGTCGCCGCGGCCCAGCGTGACGATACGCTCGATGGCCGACACCGGGCCCTGACCGGCCCCCACCGCCAGGGCCAGCAGCTCGACGACGTCGGGCAGCTGCGCCTCGATCCGTGACAGCCGCTTCGCCACGGCCCGGCTGAGCCACCAGTCGCGGGCAGCGGCCCCGGCCACGGTGGCCATGAGGCACAGGAGGATGAGCGCGGGCACGTTGACGGAGCGGACCAGGGCCGCCAGGCCTCCTGCGGCCAGGACGAGCAGGAGCGCCGTCGTCGACCACAGGACCTGCTGGAGGCGGAACTGGTCGACCCCCAGAGATGACCCTGATCGCGTCAGGCGACGCCGGACCGAGCCGGCCGACGAGCCCAGGGACTCCATCAGTCTGCCCAGGCTGAGAGCGCCTGCCGTGGAGGCCATGAGCAGGCCGATGACGGTGCGCCCGTCGGAGGTCGGCCCTGCCGGAGCGGCCAGCAGGCCGGAGGTCGTGGGCCGGCGGTGGACGTAGGGCTCCAGGCGGGCCATGAGTGTGGGGCGGCGTCGGCGGAGGGCCGAGATGACGCTCAGGACGCCCACGGCCCCCAGCAGCCCGGCGAGTCCTCCGGTGAGCATCGCGTTCATGGGGTTCATCGCAGTGTCCTGTCCTCCTCGGGCAGCCGCCCCAGGCGCAGCATGAGCCGGTAGGCGATAACCGAGACGACGGCTCCGGTCAGGAGAATGACGGCTCCGGCGGTGGTGGCGTAGGCCGCCGCTGCCTGAGGCCGGGTGGACAGCAGCGCCAGGACCAGCCATGGGGCGGCGACCGCGACCTTGGCACCGTTGACGGTCCACGACTGGCGAGCCTCGAGCTCGCCTCGGGTGCGCATGTCCTCGCGCAGCATCTGCGACAGGGAGCGCAGCAGCGTCCCCAGGTCGGTGCCGCCGACCTCGTGGGCCAGGCGCAGGGCCTCAACGATCCGGTCGGCGACCGGGTCGGCGAAGCGGGCCTTGAGCCGGTCCAGGGAGCTGTCGAAGCGGGCGGAGGCGGCGTAGTCGGTGGCGAAGGCCCGGAACTGGGGGCGGACGGCCTCCGGGCCGCGCTCACCGAGGTTGGTCAGCGCCTCCGGCAGGCTCATGCCCGCGCGGACGCCGGAGACGAGGGTGTCGACGGCCTCGGGCCACACCTCGCGCAGGCGGGTACGGCGGTTGCGCGCTCGAGAGGAGATGATGAGGAAGGGGATCGCTGTGAAGATGGCGGTGAAGGCGAGGGCCACCGGCCAGGCCCGGGACATTCCCAGGAAGACCAGGCCGATGAGCAGCCCCAGCCCGATCGACCCCAGGACGAACATCGTGGGGCTGGTGCGGCCGGCGCCGGCCTGGACCAGGATGTCGGCCAGGCGACGGGAGCGCCTCGAGCGCCACTGAGGCGGCTCGGAGGTGCAGGCCATCCAGATCAGGAGCAGCCCCACACCGCCCAGGAGCCCGGCGACGGCGCCCATCAGTAGACCTCCTGGGAGCCTGCGGGCCGGGAGCTGAGCAGAGCTGTCAGGTCGTGACCGGCCCGGTTGAAGCGCTCGGCGGCGTCGGGCGCTCCGGCACCCCGCACGAGGCTGCCGGTGGGGTCGCGGTGGAAGACGTCGGAGAGCTCGATGATGCCGTTCTCAACCCGACCGGACAGGGCCGCGACCTCTCTCACGGTGCGGCGCCCACTGCGATCCAGGTCGAGGTGGACGACCAGGTCGATGGCGCTGGCGACGGTGGGGACCACGAAGTCGCTGGAGACGTTCTCCCCCGCCAGCAGCGGGAGGGTGCAGATCTTGATGACGGCCTCCCGGGCGGAGTTGGCGTGGATGGTGCACATGGATGGCAGACCCGAGTTCATGGCAATGAGCAGATCGAGCGCCTCGGCCTCTCGGACCTCTCCGATGAGGAGGCGGTCGGGGCGCATGCGCAGGGCCTCCTTGACCAGGCGCCGCAGGCTGATCTCACCAACGCCCTCGAGGTTGGGCGGCCGGGTCTGCATGGCCACGCAGTCCCGGTTGCGCAGGGCAAGCTCGAAGACCTCCTCGCAGGAGATGACCCGCTGTGCGCCCGGGATCGCTCCGGCCAGCGCCCTGACCATCGTGGTCTTGCCGGCCTGGGTGGCGCCCGAGACCAGGATGTTGAGGCCGGCCTGCACGGAGGCGTCCAGGAAGGCGGCGACCTGGCTGGTCAGCGAGCCCATGCGCACCAGGTCGGCGGTGCGGGAGGCACGGGAGGTGTGCTTGCGGATGTTGAGGGCCCAGTGCTGGGAGGTGATGGGCGGGATGACAACGTGAAGCCGCTGTCCCCCGGCGAGCTGGGCGTCGACGAAGGGGCTGGACAGGTCCAGGCGACGCCCGGAGGCCCGCAGCATCCGCTCGACCAGAACCGTGAGGTCCTCACTCTCCAGGATCGTGGTGGTCAGCTCGGGGCGCCCGGAGCGGGCGACGAAGACGCGGCCGGGGGCGTTGACCCAGATCTCCTCAATGGACTCGTCATCGAGATAGCCCTGCAGCGGACCCAGCCCCGCCATGGAGTCGAGCACGTGGGTGCGCGCCCCCTTGGGATCGATGAGCGGCGGGACGAGTCCGGCGTCGGAGCGGCGCAGATAGTCCTCCTCGGCCTGGGTGACGAGCTGCTCCAGGTCGGAGGCGTCCTTGAGGGGGTCGATGCCGCGAGCGCGCACCAGCTCGCGAACCTCCGTCAGGAGAAGATCGGCAGCGTCCATGATGCCTCTCAGCGTGGGAGTCGTATGAAGAAGAGTGACGATGATGTGAGGACCGGCCTGGGGCTCTGCACTGAGCCGTAACACACCGGCCGGACGGTGACCATTGTCACGGATCAACTCTAGGACACCTGGTCACGAAATGGCCACCACCTCGGCAGAACCTGTGGATAACGTCGACCTTCTGGTACATTCCTCAAGCTGTTGCTCACATCCCTGGACGTTTGCCGCCAGCGGACGGGCGCGGCTGTCCTGCGAGACATAGGACCTGTCGCCTACGGTTGGACCATGTCACAGCCTCCGCAGTCCCCGGACGCCCCCGGCACCACTGATGTCGACGGCGGTGCCGACAGCCTCACCGACGAGGTGACCCCCGACGTTGAGCGCGCTGCGGCTCCGACGGCCGGCGATGAGGACAGCAACCAGCAACAGGCTGAGCACTCCGATCAGCGATCCGACGAGCACGACGAGGACAACGAGGACTATCGTGCGCCCGTGGTTGTGGCCCCGCTGCCGGGGGCCTCGGCCGAGCCGCCGCAGAGCAGCACACCGGCCCCACGGGCCCAGCCCGCCGAGACTCCTCGTCCTCACCACACCGCGCTCTCCCTGGCGGCGATGGCGAGCGTCGCCGTCGGCGGCCTCAACCCGACTCGGCTGGCGCTTCCGCAGTCCGAGACCCCGGAGCGGCACATCATCGGCGTCATCGACACCCAGGGCCGCCACTGGGAGGTCCATGAGGCCCGCACCGATGCCGTGGGCGCCTCCTTGGAAGCTGAGGCCGAGGTGCTGCGCCGCATCGGCCGGGTCGTTGACGACGGACGGCTCTCCTTCGACGTTCCTCGCGTCGCCGGGTCCCTGCGCCAGAAGGACGCGCACATCCAGGTGCGCTCCCATGTGGAGGGCAAGCCGATCCCGGTGGAGACGCTCCGACCGGGGCCGGGGATGTCGGCGGGCCTGGGCAAGGCGCTCGGTGAGATCCACGAGCTGTCCATGACGGTGATCTCCGAGGCCGGCATGCCGGTCTACGACGCCGAGGAGGTGCGTCGGCGCTGGCTGAGTCTGCTGGACGACACCGCCGCGACGGGAAGGACCCCACCGGCGCTGCTGGGACGCTGGGAGCAGGCCCTGGAGGACACCGCCCTGTGGCGCTTCCGCCCCACCGTGGTCCACGGCGACCTCGCTGAGGAGAACGTCCTGGTGGCCGGCGGCACGGTGGTGGCGGTGCGGGGCTGGTCCCAGGCGCATGTGGGGGACCCGGCCGAGGACCTGGCCTGGGTGTACTCCTCAGCACCGGTGGACTGCCTGGACTCCATTGAGGACGCCTACGACATCGCCCGCTCCGAGGGCGTTGACCGCCACCTGCGTGAGCGCGCCGAGCTGGTCAGCGAGCTGAGCCTGGCGCGCTGGCTGCTGCACGGGGTGAGGACCGGGGACAAGCCGGTCATCAATGACGCGGTGGCGATGCTGGAGGACCTGGCCGCCCAGGTGGGTGACGCCCCACTGGTGGAGCCGGCCACGCCCCGGCTGGCGCCGGTACCCGGGGTCCGCGAGCCGGCTGAGCCCGACGCCGTCACCAACCCGGTGGCGATGGTGCGCGTCGACGACGAGGAGAGCTGACGGGCGCACCGCTCACGAGCCTTCACCCCACTGTCAGGGCCGCCTGGATCTGCTCGATGCTGAGCAGGCCCTCGGCGGTGAGCTCATCGACGCGTCCTCCGGGGTAGTCGACGTAGACGTAGGCGGCCCGTACCGACCCGGTGGGCACGCCCTGGGAGGCCGCCCAGGCGTGGACGTAGACGCTGAGCTGGTCCACGGGCACCTGTCGCCGCCCGGTCTTCCAGTCGACGATGAGCCACCCGGAACCGTCCGAGCGGCAGAAGACGGCGTCCATGCGGCAGCGCAGGGTGGTGGCGCCGATGGTGATCTCCCGGTCGGTCTCGGTCTCGGCCAGGACGTAGTCCTCCAGGAGTGGCAGGTTCTCGGCAGTGCCCAGCCAGCGCTCGATGCGGTCCCGGTCCTGGGGTCCGAGGCTGTCGGGCACGCCCGCCTGCCCCAGGCCGAACAGGGTGCCGCGTGCGCTCAGGCGCTGGGCGACGGCGTCGTGGAAGACGGTTCCGAGCCGGCCGGCGGCGCGGGGCTCAGGTGGGAGCGGGCGACGCAGGTCGAGTGCGAACTGTCGGCGGTCGGCGCGCAGGTCGTCCAGGCGGGTGGCGGCCAGGTGCTCGGGAAGGCGGACGGCCGGCCCGCCGGACAGGGCCCGGGTGCGCTCAGCCAGGAGGAGTCCCGCCTCGAGTCGCCACCGCCGCACCGTCTCGTCGTCGGGCTGGGTTTGAGTGGGCGCCTCCTGGGCGGGGCCGGTTCGAGTCATGGCCGCGGCGACCTGGGCGGCGGCCACATGCCGGGCCCGGCGCACAGCGGCGAGCCGGTCGGCGACCGGGGCGGCCTCTCCCTCGGCCTCCGGGGCCTGACTGTCCAGGCTCTCCGCTGCGTCGGCGTCGAGGGGCCAGGTGCCCACCTGGGTCAGGGCGGTCAGCGGGTTGGGGCGGGACTCGTCGAAGTCCACCCAGCCGTTCGCGTAGGGAGGCAGGAGGTCGCGCCGCTGGAGCTCGGTGAGGAAGCGTGAGGGCCGGCGGGGCTTGGAGGCGGTCTTGGACAGGTGGGAGCCGGTCAGGAGGAGCTCGTGGCGGGCCCGTGTGAAGGCCACGTAGGCCAGGCGGCGCTCCTCGCGCAGGCGCTGGCGCCCGAGGGCCTCCTTGTAGGCGCTCATCGTCTCGGTCAGGAGAGGCTTGTCCGTGACAGCCGGGTCGAGATCCCCCACGGTGAAGGGGGGCAGGTCGCCAGCGTCGGCCCGCAGTGGGAAGGGGAAGGTGGAGGTGGAGCCCATCCAGCCGGTCTCCGTGACGCGAAGATCGTCCTTGACGGCGCTGGTGTAGGAGGGGAAGACCTGCTCGTCCATGCCGGGCACGGCGACGACGTCCCACTCCAAGCCCTTGGCGGCGTGGATGGTGAGGAGCTGGACCGCCCCGGGCGAGGGCTCGACCTCGGGGGCGCTCATGGCGTCCTCGTGCTCCTCGGCGGCGTCGAGCCATTCCAGGAAGCCGGTGAGGGTGGGGGCATCCGTGTCGGCGGCGAAGGCCCGGGCCGCCTCGTGGAAGGAGTCCAGGGCGCGGTGGCCCATCGGGTGACCGACTCGGGCGGCGATCTCGATGTCGAGGTCGAGTGTCTGCTCGGCCAGGGCCACGAGGTCGGGCAGGGGCAGGCAGATGGCCTCCCGGATGCGTCGGATCGCCCGGGCGGTGCGCAAGGCGACGGCCCGCCCGGCCTCGGTCAGGTCCCGGACCGCGGCGGACTCCTCCTGCTCTTCTCGCGCGCCGTCCTCATGCCATCGCAGCAAGGTGTCCAGGGCCTCGCTGAGCAGTGGGGAGTCGGTCTCGGCCTGGTCGCCTTCGGTGGTGGGGCGAGTGAGCTCGCGGGCCAGCGACGCCAGGGCTCGCAGGTCGCGGGCGCCGATACCGAAACCGGTCAGGAGCCTGACCACCCGGTCCCCGCGCTCCGGGTCCGAGGCCACGGTCAGCAGGGCGCGGACGTCGGCGACCTCGGGGACGTAGAGCATCCCGCCCAGGCCGATGATCGTGTAGGGCAGGCCGGCCTCCTCCAGCTCGGCGGCAATGGGATCCATCTGTGCCCGGGTGCGGCACAGGACGGCCATCTCGGCACTGGGTGACCAGCGCTCGGCAAGGAAGGCGACCACCGTGCGAGCCTCCTCGGCGGGGTCCTGCAGGAATGCCCCGAACGCCGCCCCCGGCTCCAGGCCGAAGGCTGCGGGGCGGGCCCGCAAGGGGGCGACGGTGAGGTGCTCACCCACCGGGTCCCCGTCCTCGACGACGCCGGAGCGCAGGGGCGCGGAGACGACGTTGGCGACCTCCAGGATGGTGGAGTCGTTGCGCCAGGAGGTCGACAGCTCCAGGACGGGGGTGGCCTCGGCCGCTGAGGTCCCGAACTTCAGGAGGGCGGTGCCGGTGGGGTTGAAGCGCTGGTGGAAGGTGTCCAGGGCTGCGGCGCTGGCTCCTCGCCACCCGTAGATGGCCTGGTGGGGGTCGCCGACGGCGGTCACCCCGGAGTCGGCGAAGAGGGCCGACAGGAGCCGGACCTGGGCCACCGAGGTGTCCTGGAACTCGTCGAGCAGGACCGCGGGGTACTGGGCCCGCACCTGGGCGGCGGCCTCGGGGACGGACTCGGCGATGGTGCAGGCCAGGGCGATCTGGTCACCGAAGTCGAGCAGGCCATGGTGACGTTTGTGCTCATGCAGCTCGGCGACGACGTCGAGCATGGCCTCCCACTCGGCCATGACGGCGGGCGCCTTGCCGACCAGGGTCTTGCAGCCCTTGATGGCGGCCAGGGCGGTGAGCTGTTCGGACAGGTCGGCCAGGTCCGTGGCGGCCTCCTCGATGGTCAGCAGGTTCTGGCTCAGGGAGTCGGCCAGGACCAGGGTGGCGCTCGCGTTGTGGCTGAGGCTCTCGTTGGGCAGCGGGAGCGTGCGCGCCTCGAGCAGGGAGGTGACGATCTGCCAGGAGCGGGCCTGGGTGATGAGGGTGGAGTCGGGGTCCACGCCGATACGTAGTCCGTGGTCGCGCACCAGGGCGCCGGCGAAGGAGTTGTAGGTGGCGATCATCGGCTCACCACAGTCGGCGGCGTCAGCGGTGCCCCCCACTCCCCTGTCGTGCTCCGGACCGGTGGCCGGGAGCAGGCCGGCCGCGCTGAGGCCTGCCAGGCGGGAGGCGACGCGCTGGTCGAGCTCGGCGGTGGCCTTGCGGGTGAAGGTCAGTCCCAGGATCTGGTCGGGGCGGACCTGCCCGGTGGCGACCAGATAGACGACTCGCTGGGCCATGGTGGCGGTCTTGCCCGAGCCGGCTCCGGCAACCACCAGCAGGGGGCTCAGCCGGTGGGCGATGACGCGCGCCTGCTCCTGGGTGGGGGTGTGGATGCCGAGCGCCTCCGCCAGGGCCTGCGGAGTGAGCCGGCGTGAGCCGACGGGGGTCATGAGACGACCCTCCTTCCCTCGACCTGGACGGGGCAGGAGTCCTTGACCCGGCAGGTGCGGCAGTGCTCACCGGTGCGGGCCTCGATCACGGGGCCCACTCCGGCCACGGCCGCGGCGGCCACGAGGTCCTCAGCCCAGTACTCCTCGCCACTGCCGGCAGCACCGATCATCTCATCGTCGTCAGGCGTCTCCGTGGGCTCCTGCGCTGGTTCCGGGGCTGCGGGGCTGGGGTCGAGGGCGGCGCCCGGCGGAGCCAGGACGTAGCCGTCTCCTGAGCGTTTGGAGGGCTCCTTGCCCAGGAGCACGAGGGCTCCGCCGACGACGTCGAGGCCCTGCGAGCTCAGGGCCAGCCGGTAGGTGGCCAGCTGGGGGTGGCGCTGGACGTCCTTGGGGACGCGCTGCCCGGTCTTGAGGTCGATGACGCGCACGGTGCCGTTCCGGCCGGGTCCGGCGGAGTCCTCCGGGTCATCTCCCGAAAGGCCGCCGAGGTGCTCGAGGCGGTCGATGCGCCCGGAGATCGTGACCGGGACGGCGTCGCCACCTTTCGTCGGTTTCCACAGGCCGGCCCGCTGGTGGACCGCGGGGCTGAGGACACTCAGGGGGATGTCGACGTCGGCGCGCACCGGCTGCTCGACGTCGGCGCGCACGCCCAGGGCGTCGCAGTCAGCCAGGTAGGCGTCGAGGCGCTCGATCATGGCGCGGGCACGGTCTGCAGCCAGGCCTCCCTGCCAGGTAGCGGGGTAGCCGAGGTCGGTCAATCGTTCCTCGAAGGCCTCGCGCAGAGCCGGACCGCGCAGGTGCTCGCTCTCGGCCCGTTCGGCGACCGCGTGGACGAGGCTGCCCAGGGCCTGCGCGTCGCTGGCGGGGGCCGATCCGCCGCTGCGGGTCAGGAACCACTTGAGCGGGCAGGCGGCCAGGCCCTCGACGTCGGAGGGGCTGACCCGTATCCGCTCGCCGGCGGTGATAAGAGGGGCGGTGGAGGTGGGGCCGGTCGCGCCGATCCAGGTGGCGGGGTCGGCGCCGGACACGCCGTGGCGGGCGAGGTCGGCCAGCAGGTCGACGGCGGCCCCGGCGCGGCGACGCTCGGCATCGGTGGCCGTCTCGAGGTTGCCGCAGACGGCGGCGTGACGCAGCTCCCCCACCAGGCCGCGCAGGGTGAGGTCGCCGGTGTCGGGGGTCAGGAGGGGGGCGCCGTCGGCGTCGGTCAGGGCGATCCCAGCCTTGTGGGCGATCTCGGTCAGGAAGGGTGAGGGGGCGTGCTCGGCGTCGGCGGTGGCGGTCAGCAGGAGGCGCCGGGTGGCGCGGGACAGGGCCATAATGAGCATGCGGCGCTCGTCGGCGCGCACCTGTGCCCGGGCGGCGGCCACGGCGCCGCTGCCGCCGGCCCCGTCCGTCGGGGCGCTGACGCCTGCGCTCAGGCGGCCGGTGACGGCGTCGACGAGCAGGCCGGTGCGGGTCAGGGAGTCCCTCAGGCGCAGGTCCGGCCAGCGGTCCCGCTCCAGTCCGACGACCACGACGAGCTCCCACTCCTGGCCCGCGCAACCCGCCGGGGTCATGACGGCCACGCCCTCCGGTCGCCGGCCCTGTGGGGCGACGGAGTCCGAGGGCAGGACCTCGGCGTCGAGCTCGGCCAGGAAGCTGGAAGCATCCTGGCCCGGGTGGCGCTCGGCCCAGACCTCGGCGCGTTTGAACAGGGTGGTGACGACGTCGAGGTCGTGCTCGGCGGCCTCGGACAGGAGTGATCGCACGGGGCTTGCCGAGGGCAGCAGGGCGGTGTCGCGCCAGGCCTCGGCCCGCTCGGAGGCCTTCCAGGCGGCCCACAGCAGGGCCTCGACATCGCGCGGGACGTCGGCTGGGGTCTTCCCAATGACGCCGCGCAGGGCCTCAAGGATCCTCGCTGCGGTGAGGAGCCGCTCCGCCTGGGCGCTCAGCGGCTGCCCGTCCAGGGACCGGGCGAAGCCGGAGGCCTGCTCGGAGTCGGCCAGCAGGGCCAGGAGGGCGGCGTCGCCGCCGATCCGGGGCCCGGTCCCAGCAGCAGGAGCGACAGCGGGAACGGGGGCGGGAACGGCTGTGGGACCGGTGGAGGTCCCGACCTCACCGGGCTCGGCCGCACTGGCGCGCGGGGTTGCGGCCGGCGGGGCCTGGCGCAGCCTGCGGCGCAGTCGGCGCAGGTCCATGGTGGTCAGCCCCACCAGGGGGCTGGTGAGGAGGTTGATGGCGACGTCGCGCTGAGGCGGTTCACCGCGCCCGCCCAGCTGGTCGCGGATGGCGGCGCGCACAATGTTCAGGAGCGCGGCCGCGGCCGGTTCTGCGCGCAGCAGGACCGCGGGTGTGCGGGAGGCCAGGGGCACGCCTCGTCTGCGCAGGTCCCTGGCGAGGGTCTCGGCGTCGGCGGCGCTGCGAACGATGACCGCCATCTGAGACCAGGAGGTGCCGTGGTGGACGTGCTCGAGCCTGAGAGCCCGGGCGACGTGGGCATGCTCCTGCCAGGCGGAGGAGGCCAGGATCACCTCGACGCCGGCCGCCGCCTGCGGGCGCTCAGCGTCGGGTCCTACGGAGGAAGGCCTCTGCGAGGACCCTGCTGAGGACCGGGGCGCCAGTGTCGTCTGCCGGTGGGCCGTCGTGCCGGTCACCGGGACCCGGGCGCTCTGGTCGCAGATCACCGCCGAGATGGCCGGGTTGCCTCGGTAGCAGGTGGTCAGGCGCAAGCGGGTGGCTGCGAGCCCCGAGTGGTCCTCGGCGGCGATGAGCAGGCTGGGCGTGCCGCCGCGGAAGGTCTCCACGGCCACGTCGGGGTCCCCCAGCACCACGATCTGCGCCCGGTGCCCGTCGGGGTTCGGGGTCGCCAGGGCCGTCAGGAGCCTGGCGGTGGCGGCCGTACAGTCCTGGTAGTCGTCCACGAGGACGAGGTCCGGGACGGGGCGGGGGACGGTGACGGCGTCGGCGCTCCAGGAGCTCAGGGCCTCCACGGCTCGGTCCTGGAGACGAGCCGTGTCCATCTTGCGGGTCTGGGCCCTGCGCTCGGCGCTGGGCCGCCCCTGCGCGTCCCAGGTGCGCAGAAGCTGGGCGGCAGGCCCCCAGATGGGGACATTGAGCCAGCGTCCCAGGTCGGCCAGGTCGTCGGCGCTGACGCCGAGCTCTCCGGCGCGCGCCAGGAGGTTGCGCAGCTCGGAGCGGAACGCCCGTGACCCGATGGCCTCGGCGGGGAGCCCGGGCCAGGTGACGGTGCTGATCATGGAGGCCAGGGCGGAGTCCTCCTCCGCACCGGCCAGAAGCACCGGGGGCGGCAGCGGGTCGGGCCGCATGGTCAAGGATGTGGTCAGGATCGTCAGTGCGAGGGCTGCGGGAGTGCGCACTCGGACGACGCCGTCGCCATGGCCCTCACGCAGCAGGTGGGCGGCCCGGCCACGCAGCCAGTCGGCTCGCACACGGGTGGGGGCCAGCAGGATGGCGTCGCGGCCGCCGGCGACCGCCTCGGCCAGCAACCGCAGGGCCAGGGACGTCTTACCGGTCCCGGGTGCCCCCAGGACGACGACGTTGGAGCCCTCGGCCACGCGGTCCAGGACCCGCTGCCCATCGGCGTCGGCGGCGGGCAGCTCGGCCGCCTCGGCGGGCGGGAGGAGACGGACGGGGTCCTGGGGCATGGGACCATCTCACCACGGGCCACCGATAGGAGCGCGCACCGTTAACGGATCGTCATCGGTCGTGGGCCCACCACTCGGGAGCGCCGACGGCGCATGTTCCGCGTGGCGCGAAACGCCGCGGCTCCTGGGGCGCGCGAAGGGTCGGCGCAGCCGCGGCACCCTAGGATCAAGCCAGGTTCACGCCCCTCTCCCCGACGGGCTATGCCGCTCAATACGGCACACAGACGATGCGAAGGAGCCCCATGCAGGTCACGATCGGAATCAAGCACGCCAGCCGCGAGCTCTCCCTGGAGACCTCCGACTCTCAGGAGAAGGTGCTGGCCGCCGTGGCCGACGCCGAGACCAAGGCCGTCACCCTCACCGACGACAAGGGCCGCAAGGTCTTCGTGCCGGCCGGCTCCCTGGCCTACGTCGAGCTCGGTGAGGCCGAGCCCCGCCGGGTCGGCTTCGGTATCTGAGTCTCTCCCCCACGACGAGCACGCACAGGGCCCAGGTCTGGCGGAGCGTAGCCACACCGTTCCACAGCTGATCTGGGCCCTTGCCGTTCCGCTCAGCGTCCTGCGAGGAGGCTGAGATTCATCTTCCTGGATATCCAGGGACTCGGCTGGTAACCGTGAGCCAGTTCCCTGTCTTGTCCCCCATTGGCTACAAGACCGGACGGAGCGCGGGACTCGGCCACATCCGGGCGCCCCGATACCGGGCCGCCCCAGAGCCCCTCACGTCGGAAAACGGGCCGGTACAGTCGCTCTTATGAAGTCACCTGTGCTCGCGGCTACGTGCGCCGTCTTGTTCTTCATCAATGGCGTGCTGCAGCTGCTGCTGGCTCTGGGACTTCCCTTGGGCCGGTTCGTCTTGGGCGGCGCCTATACTGTCTCCCCTCTCCTCCTCAGGCCGGTCAACCTGGCACTCTTCCTGGTCTGGTTTGGCTGCGGTCTGGCGTACCTCAGGTACGGCGGTCTGATACGCCGCCCTCTGCGTGATCGCACCGCGCGTAGCATTGTGTATGTCTCGACCCTGTGGCTGTTCATCGCCTCGGCGTTCAACCTCCTCATCACCACCAGCGAGTTCGAGCGCTATGCCACCGGGACGCTGTCGACTGTTGCCTGTATCCTGAGCATGTGCCTTGTATGGCGCCGCGACCGGATCCGCCCGTGCAGGATCGGTCCCCGGCGTTAGGGTGAGGTGCGTGGATCACCAGGACAGCCAGCGGGGCCTGCTCGCCCAGTGGATTGAAGAGTCCAGACGCATCGTCTTCTTCGGTGGTGCCGGGGTCTCGACCGAGTCGGGGATCCCCGACTTCCGAGGCGCCAAGGGCTTCTACCACCAGGACCGGGAGATCCCCCTGGAGCAGGTCCTGTCCATCGACTTCTTCACCGTGCACCCGCAGGCCTACTGGGAGTGGTTCGCCCAGGAGAACGCCCGCGAGGGCGTGACCCCCAACGCGGCCCACCGGTTCGTGGCCGATCTCGAGCGGGTCGGGAAGCTGTCGGCCGTGGTCACGCAGAACATTGACGGCCTCCACCAGCGGGCCGGCTCCGAGCGGGTCCTCGAGCTGCACGGCAACTGGTCACGCCTGATCTGCACCGGCTGCGGCGAGCACTTCACCCTGGACGACGTCGACGACGCTCGCTCCGGCGAGGTCCCCCACTGCCCCGTGTGCGCCTCGGTGCTGCGCCCCGACATTGTGTTCTACGGGGAGATGCTGGACAGTGAGGTCATGGAGGGGGCCGTGCGGGCCATCTCGGAAGCGGATCTGCTGATCGTGGCCGGAACGAGCCTGGTCGTCTACCCCGCAGCGGGCCTCATCGACTACTACACCGGTGAGCGCCTGGTCCTCATGAACGCGACTCCTACGCCGTATGACTCCCGCGCCGACCTCGTCATCCGTGAGCCGGTCGGTCAGGTCTTCGAGGAGCTGGGGCGCAGGAGCCGCCGGCCCTAGCTGATCCCCTGGTCCTCGAGGTCCACGTAACGCTCGGGCGCATCGGCCGCGTTGAGGGTGGCGGCGTAGTCGGGCACCTCGCTCTGGAGGGACCGGTCCGTGCGGCGGTAGCCCGACGACGGGAACGAGGGCTTCTTGGGGAACTTCCTCTTGGGACGTTCCACGTGCTCGTAGGGAATGGACTCCAGCAGGTGGTGGATCATGTTGATACGCGCCTTGCGTTTGTCGGCGGACTCCACGACGTGCCAGCGCGCGGAGTCGATGTCCGTGTGGACGAACATCTCGTCCTTGGCCCGCGAGTAGTCCTCCCAGCGGGGCAGAGCCTCCAGGTCGGTGGGTGAGAGCTTCCAGCGTCGCATGGGGTCGGTCATGCGCGACTTGAAGCGCTTGTACTGCTCCTTCTGAGGAACGGAGAACCAGTACTTGCGCAGCAGGATGCCGTCGTCGACGAGCATCCTCTCGAAGACCGGGCACTGCTGGAGGAAACGCCGGTGCTCCTCCGGGGTGCAGTAGCCCATAACGTGCTCGACGCCGCCGCGGTTGTACCAGGAGCGGTCGAACAGGCAGATCTCGCCGGCGGCGGGCAGGTGCGCGATGTAGCGCTGGAAGTACCACTGGGTGCGCTCACGCTCAGTGGGCACGGGAAGGGCGACCACGCGCGCGATACGCGGGTTGAGGTACTCGGTGATGCGTTTGATCGCCCCGCCCTTGCCGGCCGCGTCACGGCCCTCGAAGATGACGACGACCCGGGCTCCAGTGGCCCTGACCCACTCCTGCATCTCGACCAGCTCCGCCTGCAGCCTCAGCAGCTCGGCCTCGTACAGGGAACGGTCCATGGTGGGGTGCTTCTTTGCCATACTTCAGTTTCGCACAGCACGTCCCCGTACGCACGGTAACCGTCAACGGAAACAGGAGCAGAGGAGCCCAGTCCTGGGAAGGACCGGGCTCCTCTGGAGTCGAAAGCCTCATACGAGTCGAAGTTTCGCTCAGCCACGCGCTCGATGAGGGCCTCGAACATCTCGTCGAGCGGCACCTCTCGCTCCAGATCGTTGACCTCGAACGCGCGGATGAACCCTTGCTCGGGACTGAAATCGGCCAGGAGAACGAAGAACCCCACCAAGACGGCGTAGGGAAACCGGCGGTGCAAGGTAACGTCCTCAATTGAGGATGTCAGCACGACGGTTCGTGAGGTTCTTCTAATAGTTCAAGGTCTTTCCATCACGGAAGAGAATGGGGTTTGACCGAGATCGCTGCGATTAAGCCAGCCTCATCGGTCGCCCACGTGACATCAACCTTCTTGGCACCGATTCCGCCAGCCATTCGTCGCTCCGTGCCGCCGGAATGGCCTGTCCTGGGATCACGAGGGAGTGGGAGTACTCCATCCATCCCTCGATTTCTCATCTCACCCGCCAGGGCGACGGCAAGGGCGTCCGAGACGTTCTGGTTGAAGTTCTTCTTCGTGGACTGTGGTTCGGCGTCGTCCGGCTTGGGACCGCATGACTCGTGGGCTTCCAAGAGGCGTGACTCAATCCTGGACACTGCGACCACGTGCCTTTCTCCGGTCAGCGAGCTGGTCCCGCGCGTCGCGGACCGCCTTGACGGTCTGGTTGCTTAGGGAGAGGTGATCGACGAGGAGGACCTCGTCAACGAGTGACACGGCTGCGGTGAGGTCGCCAACATCGAGGAGGTCGGCGACGGTGTCGCGGATGCTCTCGAGAGCCGGCTTCGCAGCTGCGAGCGTCGTGGGCGACGGGGTGAGCCACTTAGCCGCCTCGCCGGGCTCCATCTTGAGGACCCCGCCTCCGTAGGCACGGCCCGTGATCTCAGCGGAGAGCATCGTGAGGGAGTTCAGCGAGGCAAGGGGCAGCAGCTCACGCCCGAGCTCGCGGTTTCCGGGGGCGAGGTAGACGCCGTGGACGGAATTGAGGTGATACGCCTTGGCCTCGTTGCTGACCATCTGGACCGTGTCGGCGTTCATGTAGGTCAGCAGAAGGTCCGCGGGCTTGAGCAGGGGAACCTGCCACCACACGCGGCGGACGCGGCACTTGTACGCATTGTCGACGCCCTTGGCGATACCGGCGTCGAGGTAGGCTCGAGCGCCGTCGGAGAGCGCCCCTTCGCGGGGGTAGAACAGTCGGGTTCGCTTGCCTTGCGCACCTAGGCGTCGCATGTCCGCCGACGTCAGGGTCAGGCCACGGAGGTGGTTCGACCCAGGCGGGGAGAGCGTGAGCGTCTCGCTACGGCGCAGACCGGCTTCCTTGACCATGGCGGGGGTCATAGCGAAGTAGGTGTTGCGTCCGGTGACCATGCCCAGCCTGAGACTCCCCCACGTCGCAAGGGCGGTGAAGGTTCCAACTGCCGCGGCATCGACGAGAGCGGCCGTTGCGTCAACGGAGACGACCCCACCCGACCACTTACCTGCAGGATCCGCAGGTTCCCAGGTGAGGACGGGACCGAGGTCGTCGAGGGCGTCGGCGTTGGTGACCTGGCGGAAGGACATCGTCGTGGAGGTGCCCTCGTCATAGCCGGAGGCGAGAAGGAGCACGGCCTCGGTCTCAGCCTCAGCGAAGACACGTTCAGTGAACGTGACAAGCTCGATACCGGTGAAGTGGTCGAAGAGGAACTGGCGCACCGGTGCGGCGTAGTTGGCGTTGAGCAGTTCGGCTGGCAGGACGAAACCGAGGCGGCCGCCTCGGGCCAGGTGGAGGGACGACGCGACAGTGAAAGCAGCCCAGGCTGAAGCGAGGCCCGAGAGCGCCACGCCGCCGCGCAGAGCTGCGGACTGGGCCTTGGCTCGTTCCCGCCCGGAGAAGTCCTGGAAGCGGATGTAGGGCGGGTTGCCGATGACGACAGTGAACCGTTGGTTCACGGGGCGGTCGAAGAAGTCACCGACCTCGACGACGACCTTTCCGCCGGCTTCCGTGACGCGCTCGATTCCGACCTCGGCGGAGTAGGCGTGTAGCTCAGAGCCCCAGACTATCGGTTCGCCGTTGCCTAGATCGGCGAGGCGCTCGACAGCGTGAGTGAGGAACTCGGCGTCCCCCATGGAGGGTTCGAGGACCGTGTCGCTTGAACTCAAGATCGCCCAGTTGGCGATGAAGGCAGCGATAGCCGGCGGGGTGAAGAACGCCCCGCGGGCCTTGCGCACCTCCGAGACGTCGTCCGACGCCGTCATACTCATGGCCTCATTGTCCTGACCGGCGGGGCAACCGCCAAGACGGCGAGGCCGGCGGCATCGGCGTCGAGGGTGGGGCCGGAACGTGAGTCAGGGGCGCCGGAGGCCGTGTCGGTGAAGACGTGGGTGCAGTCGGCGGCGTTGAAGGCGTCGAGCTGCATGTCGAGGGAGTGGTCCGCGGTGCTGACCCGCACGTAGCCAATGGTGGTCACCTGCGACAGGAGTACCGGTGGCTGAGCCAGCGGTGGTCGACATGATGGTTTTCCCTCAGGGCGCAGGGATCGAGGTCGGGACTCGGATCGCGTTGAGGGCCTCCTGGATGACATCGACGAGCGAGTCGGCGTTGGGGAAGGCGGGGCGGTCACGCCACGCCAGCAGGCCCTCCAGGCAAGCGCCCGCCAGGGCCCGGGCCTGTACGCGGGCGCTAAGGGCCTCAGTGGGTAGCTGCTCGGCAAGCGTCGTAGTCCAGGCCGACGACTGCGCCCACAGGGCCTGCTCGAGCGCTGGAGTGGAGGCCACCAGCTCGACCCTGGCAGCAAGGCTCTCCAGCCAGTCCTCTTCCTCGGCCGCGAGCAGCGCGGCTCCCGAGCCCTCCGCCTCGGCCGGCACCGTGTCCATCGCCTTGGCAATCCCGAAGGACTGCGCCAGTCCCACCCCTACGCCAGCCACCACCAGACCCCACTCCAGCATCTGGGCGCCGCAGCCCAGAGCCGAGCGAGCCGCCAGCCCCAACCCGGCCGCGACCAGCGCCAGCGACATCGGTGTGAACACGCTGGCCCCCACCCCATGAGGACCCGGGCCGTCATCAACCAGCCCACCGACCCCGACGTCGCCCCGACCAGGGCTCCGGCCACGACCGCTCCTAGATGATTGTGTGCTGTCTCTTCACTTCTGGGACATGTGAGTGTCGTGGCTTCTGAGGCACTCGCTCGGGCGGGAGTCCGGGGCGTGCTGGTGGTCCTGGAGGTGACGATGCACGGAGGGAAGAGGCCTGACGGGTCGCTGGTGTCCATGGTGCTGACATCAACCCTGCATCGGTGCTGCACACCGAGGAAGAACCGCAGGATTCCAACGATCCCCGCTGGGAACATTGACGGCAGGCTGGTTCATGTCAGCGCTGTGGACACCGGGCCGCGCAGGAACGAGTCCGAGGTCCTTACGGCAGAGCCCGGCGCCTCCGCCACAGGTCCTCCTCCACCGCCCCCTGACCGCCGTGTGCGCTGGGGCCTGGAGGCCATGGTTCGACGCCTGCTCCGCCTCGAGTCGGCCCGAGTCGGTCTACTCCACGAGGGTCGGGATCTACTGACCACGGGTTGTGCGTACTGCACGAAGGCCCCACCTACCCGAAGTACCCCCAACCCTCCTCCAGTAGCACCCCACCCTCGTGCAGTGCATCCAGACGACACCGG
>ERZ772940.463-NODE-463-length-18621-cov-291.393_pt1 | contig 18621 bp, 23 predicted proteins | sample MGYA00511682_ERZ772940 | MGnify/ENA primary metagenome ERZ772940 (study PRJEB29015, sample SAMEA2737922) | human oral metagenome | biome: human oral; feature: human-associated habitat; material: dental | place: China | collected 2031 ... | reverse complement strand
TTTTTGGGAAACGGGGGCGCGGGCGCGCACGCGTATACCCCATCTCGTCCATTCGTGTCAAGCTATCCTACATGTGAGCTCCCTCGCATTTTATATCCTGTCATGAGTAGCACAAATTGGGTGATCCTCCTCACGTCCTCTCGGCGCCGTCGGTCTCTCATCCATTCGGGTGTCTCTCGGCGTCTCTCTCTTGCTGGCATGCCCCAAATCGTCCCGTAATGGCTGTTTTCGCGGCCTCTCCTCCCCTCGCTGCTAGGGTCGCTTGGGTGGGGGCATGTCGGGCTCTCAGAATTGATTCTCGTGATCCTGGCGGGTGCTGTCGTGTCTGGTTGCCTCTTGTGGGGCGTGGTATCTCATGTCTCGCCCCGAGGAATGTGTCTCACGTCACCCCCTCTGTCCTTGACTCCGTCCTCGCTCTCGGGCTATACTGGATACATCACCGAGGGAGAGGCCCTCGGGATAGCTCGAAAGGATCGGAAAATGAGCTACACGAAGAACGCTAGGATCGCCGAGGAAGTCATGGAGTCCACGCTCGGGGCCAAGACTCTCGCGGGGACGCCCCTCTACCAGATGGCCGGCCTGAACGTCAACCCCCGCAGCGATGGCTTCACGGTCGAATGGGAGGTCAAGCCCGGTCGGTATGAAGCTCTCTACGAGCTCGACGCTCGCGGGGTGGCTCAGACCGAGGATGGCGCGGCGCTCATCTCTTATCAGGAACGCTACGGCGAGCTCGGGGTCGCCTGCGTGAGCGCCCTGCGCAGCGCCGTCGAGGACGCATTCCTCTGATCCCCCGTCCGCCGGCCCCCTCCTCCGGGAGGGGGCTTTTCCATGCCCAGCGATCTCCGTGTGGGGTGTTTCACATTTTCTGACTTGACTGTGGCGCCCGCTTCAGGCTATACTGAATACGTCGGATCGAGAGAAAGGATCATTCCGATGAGTGGAGAGAAAGACATCGCCGCGGTGGAGCGCGTTGCGGCCGGCCTGCATACAACTCTCGTGGCCGAATTCCATTCCCCGATGGGGGGTGTGGAGGTGCGCTGCCAGTGGGTTGGCGAGGATTTCAACAGAGTCGCCCTCGTCGGGCCTGCTGGAGGACTGGACATTCTTGTCACGTCGGTGGTCGGCGAGGAGGGCGCCGACGTGCGCGTGGTCGTCTTCGACTTCGAGGACCGCGGGGCCGGCGACTTCGCCGATGAGGTGCATTGTCGCGAGCTGGGGCGTGTGGCTCGCGCCGTCGCCGCGATCCCCGAGGTTGACAGTGTGTGGCCCGACCAGGCGTGGCCGAAGACGTTCTTTGCGTCCGTCCGTCCTGAGGGGGCCGACTCGTGATCGCCGATATCGTGCTTCTCATGGCCTTGTGTGTCCTGCAGATTCTGGCGGCGGTGGCCGCCGGGGCCTGTGCCCTCGCCTTGCGTGACCAGGTCCGCGCCGGGTTTCTCGTGCCGCTGTGGGCGGTCGCCGGCGTGTGCGTCGTCTCCGTGGGCGGTGCCCTGGCTCAGGTGGCGGTCCTATGAGCGGCCGCCCCGTGAAAATGGCGCCCGAGCTGCGCACCTCGCTCCTGACGGAGGTCGTACTGGCCGCTCTGGGCGTCGCCGCCGAGGGCGCCCCTCCGGTGCGGGTGGAGACGACGGGCCCCTATACGGTAGTGCTGTCGATCGCCGAGTCGAATCTCTGGTACGGCGGTATGAAGCTCGTTCTGGCAACGTGCGTTGGCGGCGTCTCGCAGGCGGTCGTCTCCGCTGTCTGGCGTCCCGACTCGTCCGAGCCGCTGCGCGAGCTCCGCGCGACGTGCATGGAGCGCCTGGCTGGGGCTATCGAGGCCGAGCCGGCCGTGATCGAGGCCGTGCTCGACGAAACCTATGGAACAAGTATTCTCGTGCGCCTCTCCTACGGGAGGGCCCGGATCATCAGGGAGGGTAATAATGGCTAGGAGGGCCCATATGACACAAATTCGCCTCGCGCAGGCGCTGGAGGAGCTCGCCGATCTGGTCGGCGAGGCGATCGACGCGCCGATCTGGGCCTACTGGACGGGCGGCCGTACCGGCTGGCTCATGGTCGACGACGGCCTCGACTCGCGGATCGCCGCCTCGGTCGACTACCGGGATCGTCTCATGACGTTGAATCTCCCGCCCGAGCGGGTTGCCGGGTCGAGCGCGCATCTGCGCGGCTGGCTCGGCGACTGGCTGGCCGACGCCGGGCTCGCCTGGTGTGCCGGCTGCGACGATCTGGGTGATCGGGTGCTGATCGATGTGGCCCGCGACTACAGGCTGGTGTGTCGCTGATGCCGATCCTGGATGACCCGCAGCAGCCCTGGAATCCGGTTCATGATATTCTGCGGCGGCTCGGCGCCGAGCGGCACCGCTCTCGCGGGGAGGCGGTCGACTGGCTGCTGCGGGTGCCGCTGGCGGGCGAGCTGACGGACCTGGCGGCGCCGTGGCGCCAGCTGGTGGCTGAGCGGTGTGTTTTCTGGCTGGAATCGTCCGGGTCGTGGTGGTCGGCGGCGCCGGAGCTAATTGCCGAGGAGATTGCCGTTGCCCGTCGGGAGGCTGCGGCGGTGGGCGCCGTACCCGAGCAACTGAGGCTGGATCTGTAAAGGATGTTTCACGTGAAACCCCCCGGAGTAAATCTCCGGGGGGTTTCTTTTTATTTGGTGTTGGCGGCTGCGAGGCCGACGCCGAGGAAGCCGGCGATGGCGGGCCCGATGAGGGCGGCGGTTTCGCCGGTGACCCAGCCTGCGGCGACGCCGAGCGGGATGAGGCCGGTGAGGGCTCGGTAGGCCCATTTGCGCCAGGGAAGCCACCGGTCGGTGCCGGTCGTGTCGACGATGTCGCCGGCGGCGGCGGGGGTGCCGTCGGCGACGGCGTGCTTGGCGGCCTGGAATGCCGCGAGGGTGCCGGTGTTAGTGACGCCGGTGTCGAGGTGCTTGGGGGTGCTCATTATCCTCCGTAGATGTATCTGTGGCAGTCGAGGTGGTAGTGGACGACGTCGAGGTCGTCTGTGATGCAGATGAGCGGGATAGGATCGCCGCACCCCGCACACCTACAATTAGGCATTCTTTTTGCCATCATTATCCAGTTTGTTAATGATTTCTTCGAGTGCGTGGTGGCTGGCGGCGGGATAGCCGAAGCCGTAGCCCGGCACTTCCAGGAATCCTCGCAGCTGCTCGACGGTGGCCGTCAGCTTGTTGACGGTCTCCTGCAGGTCTCCGAGGCTGTTCTGGGTCGCCTGAGGATATCCGAAACTCTGTTCGGGCACCTTGAGGTTGCTGTAGATCCAGTCAAGCTTATTGGCCTGGTCGGGTGTCAAATCGTCCTCCTCGCTATCGTCTTCTATGAATCGCCTCACGGAGATAATGCTCGCAGACCCGGTGAGGCTCGGATCGGAGAGTCGATGGAAGCGGGGCCCGCGGCCAGGGCCGCCGTGCCCCCATGTATATCCGCCGCCGGCGTAGAGCTCGACGTGGGAGATGCGCCCGGCGAAGGGGCCGGTCGCCCAGCCCATGCAAATGACGTCGGCGGGCCGGAGTGCGTCGAGGTCGAGGTCGCGCCACGTGTGCGTGTAGGCGATGCTGCGCCCCTGGACGGCAATGTTGAAGCTCCGCTCTCCTAGCCGAATGCCGGCGCACTGCAGGTAGGCCTGTGCTATGGTGGAACTGCAGTCCCCCCAACCGTAGCGCTCGGGATCCCTGCGGCGCCAGTCGTTCGTGTAGCCGAAGGCGCTCTCGTGCTTAGCCATCCATGCCACGATGGCGGCCCTAGTTGTCGCTGCTGTGATTTTTATCACATCCCTTCAGTGTTTCCTCCACCTTCCCGAGCCTAGCCTCCACGTCGGCGAGGCGTTCGAGGATCCCCGGGGACGCGGGCACGCCGGGGCGCGCCGCCTCCCCCATAAGATCGTCCAGGAAATGAGAGATTCGTCTCAGATTCGGCATGATTTTCCACACCACCCCCGCGAGGGCAATGATACCACCGAGCCCGAGCCCCGTCAATCCGTCGACGAAACTGTCCACGCTACACCCCCTTGAAGGTTTGAATAAAGCAGTTTCGAGTCTGCGGCTTATCGAAATAGAGCTCTCCGCGATTGTACATGCGCCTGGCCGACGCCAGGAACGAATCACGCGGAGAGCAGTACATCGTGTTCTCCGTGACCAATTTGACTTCGCTCGTAATGCGGAGCTGCTGTTTGGGAAGCTTTTCTTGGCAGTACCATCCGGACTGGCGGGGATCGATCCACAGGGAGAATTCCCCGAGTTCGGTGACGACGGTGCACGCGTAGTCCGAGTAGTGCGGTTTCCTGCCGATGAGGACGCCGTTGTTGTCGACGAAGCGGGATTTCATCATATAGTCCGCATTGTCGCCGCCGACGGACGACAGGAACTTCCCGAACTTCGTTTTCGCGACTTGATCGGCGAAAACGGCGTCGTCGGAGGTGTGAACAGCAATAAATCCATCGTGGTACGTCTCGAACTCGCTCGATGGCACGATGCCGTATTTGATGAAATATGGGTTGGTGATGGAGGCCGCGTTGGCGAGGAAGAGTACCTGGACACGATCGTCCCAGCGGTCGATCGTCGAATAGAAACCCTCAAAGATGTCGGCCTCTTTCGGCAGGTAGCGGGTGAGACCTTCTTCGAGGATGAATTCGTCGAAAATGAGTGTTCCTACCTCACGGAAGCTCATGGACTTGGCTTGGCGTGCTTGGGTGAGGGCGGTGCACCTGCCTACCAGTGCGCCGGTTTTGGTGCCGTCGTCGACCCAAAGGGAGTTTTGGCGCACGGTGAACTCGTGGTCGGGGAAGCGTTCGGCGATGTCGGCCATGAACGTCTGGAAGGCGGCTTTTTCGCCTTTGTGGCGCCGGAGGTAGACGAATTGGCTTCCTCTATCGATGAAGCGGCGCAGGGCTATTTTTTTGGCGCCGTAGGTTTTCCCGGTGCCGCGGGCGCCGGTGACGATCGTCCATGGTGCATTGTAGGAGAGGATGGGCCCGAAATTATAGTAGTTGAGGGTCTGTTTAGTCATTGAGGTACCTCTTGACGCACCAGCCTATCCCTCGGGTGTCCCTAATGAATTTCGACAGGCTGTTCTTGTGGGGGCCGGGCACTTCGCCGTGGAGTCCGCCGCCGTGCCCCCACGTGAGGTCCCCGCCGGCGTACATTTCGACGTGGTCGACGCCGACGCGCCCGGATCCCCAGTCGTAGAAAACAAGGTCGCCGGGTTTTATGAGCGCGAGTTGCTGCGCACTGATGCTTTTCGCCGTGTTCCAGTTGATGACGAAGGAACCGTGCCCACTCGCGCTCTGCGCGACGGTGTTGCCGCCGATGTCGATGCCGCAGACGTCGAGGTAGGCGCGCCGGCACGTCGACGAGCAGTCGCCGACGCCGGACCGGTCAGGGTCAAGCCTGCCGGCGCCGTTCGAGTAGCGGAACTTGTTCTCGCGCGACGCCATCCACCAGACGAGTTTCTGGCGGGTTTCCGAGGTGCCGGGGGCGAGCTGGCCTCCGCCGCCGCCGGTGCCAGGGCCGCCGTTCTGCCCGCCGGGCGTCGTGTCGGTCGGGGGCGGGGTGCCGGCGCCGCCCGGGCCGGCGATGTACTGGCCTTGGCCGTTGGGGGCGCATTGGACGATTTTACCGTCGGCCATGTGCGCGATGGCAACGTTGCCGACGGCCTCTATCCTGGAGAGCGTCCCGGCAGTGGATCCTTGTTGCTGGGGGGCGTTGGTGTTGCCGCCGGGGTTGCCGCCGGAGCCGTCGCCCTGCGTCGGGCCGCCGGGCGTGGGTGCGCCGGGTTCGACGCCGTCGACGCCCGAGGAGTCCATGTTTTTGATGATGGTGTATGCCGTGTTGTATCGGTTGCGGTATTTGCCGAGGACGGGCTCGGACAGGAGCGCCGCGTGCCAGCGGTCGAGTGTGGCGCCGCCGATCTGGTTCGCTATCCGCAGGGCGCGCCTCGGGGATTGATGGTAGGCGACAAAGAACATGATCATCGACTGTGTATGCTGGTCTTTGTCGATGCCGCACCGGCCGGCGACCTGCACGTAGGCTTCTAGGTCCTCAGCCATTTGTTTTTGCTGTACTTTGTAGGCGGCGCGGAGGACGGGTTTGACCTGGCCGTCCCAATAATTCGGCAGATAGTACGTGGCCCAGTTAATGGAGTTGGCGTTGACGAGCGACTGCAGCTGGGCCGGGAGCTTGGCAAACTCTGACGGCATTTCCTGCTTGATGCGGTTGAGTAGCCCGTAGGCGCGGGGGCCGAACCACTGCCCGATCCCTATCGTAATCGGGTCCACGTGGTAGATGCCGTCGTAGCGCATGCCGGACTCGACGGTGCCGATCGCCTTGATGGCGACAGCCTTGGCTTTAGCATCCCACGCCACAAGCGCCTCCGCTTCACGTGAAACCGCCGCCCACGGATTTCAGGTCCGTGAGCGGCGGAGTTCATAAAACAACAGTGTACCTACAGTGTACTCCACGTGGCCGAGATGTTCAAGTTCCCCGACCACCCTTTCCACGTCTGCAGGTGCTGGTTGGGGTGGATCTGGAAGGGGATGTCTTCGGTGCCGGACGCGCCGCCGCGAGCGCTCCCGTTGACGGTGGCGCGGGGCGCCGCCCACTCGGGAATCATGCCGAGGTCGGCGCCGGTCGCGATCGACTGGCCCGTGATGATCCCGGAGAGCGAGACGAGGCCGCCAGACAGGCGCAGCGTGAGCGGCGTGTCCGAATGACTGGCGCCGCCGGAGAGTCCGATCCTGTAGTTCTGCGACACGGGGATCGGTTCATTGCCATACTGGAGATAATTGCCGGCGAGTGTGGCGAATCGGGTGTCGCCGGTGCTGTTCAAGTGGATTTGCCCCTCGGTGAAGTATTTCGCGTAGCCGAGGCACCAGTACTCGGTTCCGACGTACTCGGCGCCGTAATTGCCGCAGACCTCCTGCATAGCCGACAGGCAGTTCGCGAGGCCGTTCTTCGATCTCGTGAGGATGTGGAGGTTGCTCCACGCCCACACGGCGCTGAAAACGATGATCCTGGCGTTTTTGAAGGCTCGTTTGGCGTCGGAGATGCAGGTGACGAGGCCGTTGTAGATGTCGATCTCCTGCATCGCGTCGTTGCCGCAGTCCGCGATGATGACGTACTTCACATTATCGTTCGAGAACGAGCTGTCGGCGATGGCGCGGTTCATCTGCACCTGGAAATTGTCGGCGCCCTGCGCTATACCCGTACCGCCTTTGGCGAAATTCTTCTCGGTAATGCCCATGGCGCGGCACATGAGCGTCGGCCATTTGCCTTCGACAACGTTGGAGGTGCCGACGATGACGGCGCACAGCTCGGGCGCCGCCGCATTCTTCAGTATATACCGACTGTCGGACTCTTCCTTTGTGTAGCGGTTGGCGACTTTCAGCCCGAGGTCGTCGTAGGCGGATTTCACCTGGCGGGTCGTCTCTGCCTTGGCTCGACTCTCGGCGTCGGCGATCTTCTGATCGATCTGCTCGACAACCTTATGGTCGCCGGCAACGGTGTCTTCCGCTTTTTTAATGCGGATTTCCATCGAATTGAATTTCGTGGTGTCCTCGGCTGCGCGCAGGTCAATTTTGCGCATGTCGCCGTTGTAGTCGCCGCGCCAGGTAGGCTTATCATTGTCGAGGAACTGCGACAGCCCGAGGGCCTCCGTCTTATCGGTGGAGCTCATTAAATGTCCTTTCGTACTGCGTGGGGTGTCGTGGCCTCGGGGTCGAGGTCCCAGCCGCGTGCTTTCCAGCCGATCTCGTCGAGTTGCTTGGCGGTGGCGCCGATATTATCGGCCTCGATAGCGAACCTCGCGGCGGTGCGGAGATTGCTGTACATGCTGGCGAGTGCCTCGGAAAGGGTTTTCGTGGTGACGCCGTCGACCGGGTCGGTGACGAAAACCTTCTCCCCGCCCCTGGCGGCGAGTTTCCTGTAGAGCTCGTCGATGGCGAACTGGATTTTACGATCAGTCTCGGCACGCAGCTGCGCGACTGTTTTATTGACGTTAGCCTCAAGCTCGTTGCATATTTTTATGCACTTGTTGATGGCGTCGACCAGATTTTGGCAATTCCTAGCAACGCGCTCGAGCTTTTCGACGTAGGTGATACCGTCTCGGAATGTGAACGGCGTCACGTTCGTCAGCGGCGTATCCTGAATTGTGAAAAACGGCACATTTTCTACCGGCATTTGTTACCTCCCCCACCAAGGATACCACAGGCCGAAAGGGTATGTCGCGTCGGAGCCAACGTGGGCGTCTCCGGACGAGGCGATCCCCATGAAAAGAGGCTCTAGCTCGGCGACGACCATCTGGTCCACGTTGATCATCGCCTGGCGGTACTCCGCGACGAGCGCGGCGCCGGATGTCATCCTGCCCCGCTGGCCCGACCTGGCGTGCGACTCCGCCATATCCGAGTGACTGGCGTCGGAGGTTGCTTTTTGGTCGTTTTTGCCGGCGGTGCGCCCCTCCGACGTCGTGCCGGTCGTCGCATAGTCGCCCTCCTTGTAGATGGGGCTACCGGGGTAGGCGTGCTCGCGGCCGGCCGACGTCGACTCGCCGGACGACGTCGACTCGCTAGACGACGTCGACTTCTGGCTGCCGCTGCCAGACTGGCTGGCGTCGGTCCACGTCGTCATGTCCACCGCGGAGAGTGGGTCGTACTGCAGTTGAGTGCTCTTGTAGAGCTGGTTGTAGTAGGGCATGACGAGGCGCAGCTTCGCGGCGACCTGCTGCCGGAAAATATCGATCGTCTCGAAACCTATCTCCCGATAGCAAAAGACCTCGTACAAGGTCTCATTAAGCCCCTTTCGGTAAGCCTCGTCGAAGATCGGGTAGGTCTCCACGCCCCAGTCGCCACCGGTGACGTCGACGACATCCCGGAGCAGCATAGTGAAATCAGCTGCCATTAGACCTCCATCTCGCTCGCGACGTCGAGGTTGCCAACGAAGCCCTCGACCATGGCGTCGGTGAGCCGCCAGCTGACGGAGACGTCGAGTCCGTATTTTCTGTTGATCTTCTCGCAAGCCTGCTCGCGCTGGGAGAGCGCCATGCCGCGGAACGCCATCGTTTGCCCGTCCAGGCTGTTGGCTTCGTCTGCGACCATGCGCTCCTTCTTGCCGGGTGGCGCCGCCTGGATCCCGAGCATCATCATCGCATCATTCCAGATAGCTCTACGTGCCGCCAGGTTCTCGGTAACGACTTGCGGGTGTACTTGGTTCGGGATGGTAACGACTTTCTCGGCGATGGACTCGCCCCCATTGGTTTTGATCGTGTAGATGACCGGTTGCCCCTCCACAAGCTGGCGCTGGAAATTTTGCGCCGTCAGCATCTCCGACGGCTCGACGGCGAGGATGAGAGGGTTGCGCGTGTTAGCGAGGTTGATGTCGATGGTGCGGTCGATTTCCGACAACCGCGCCGCGTAGGCGGTCACGACGTCATTGTCCGGCTCATGCATGTCATTGGCCCAGATGGGCACGCAGTCGCGAGACTTGACGTGGCGATTGATCTTGCTATTGGCGTTGAGATAGTAGGAGAGCGGGCGATTGTAGATGTCGCGGTCGCCGCTCGGAGTGCCCGCCAGCGCCGTGAAAATGCGGAAATGCGGATCGAGGGAGAAAACGACCAATCCGTTCTTGTGGAGGGTCATTTCTACATATCGCTCGTCGACAGTGTCTGGCAGGCCTTCCCATTTGAATCTCGCCATGGCGAGCATTCGGAGGGTGCGCCAGTATATGTTGAAATTCATGCCCGTGCGGGCCAGCGCTTCATTCCGCTTGAAGCGCCCCCGCGCGGTCACCATATCGTAGACGTCATCGGCACCTTTCACAGCTGCACCACCTCATATGGGCCGTTTTCGTAGATTTTCATGGTCGGTATTTCCTCAGGGTCCCCCCAGACGGTCGTACCCGACTCGAAGATGCCGCGTATCGCATCGACGAACATCTGCGGGCACCTCGGCGCCTCAATGTGCACATCCGCGAGCTTCCAGTACGTGAAATGCGTCATGAGGTCGAGTCGGTATGCGGCCATGTCGACGTAGCGATTGCAGGCATATCCGTATCTGGCGAAAAACTGGGCGACACGATGGGCGGCGCCCGAGTTGAGGCCGCGAACCCGCAGCCAGACCGCCCATCCCGACGTGGTTAGCATGAAAGCGTCGCCGCCGATTTGGCCCGACGTCGACGGCTGAGTGAGCTGCGTGTCCTGGACGCGCGCATTGATGCCGGCGATAGTATTGGCGTAGTCGCCTTTGGCGACCATGTCGGCGTAGGCGCGGTTCGTGTCGCGGTTATAGGCGGCGAGGTGATTTTGGGCCTGGTTGATTTGGGATGCTAGCTGGTTGGAGATGCCGGTGGAAGCGGCTGCCGTCGAGTTGGCGAGCTCGGTTTGGGCGTTCCGGGCGCCCGTGTTGATATTGTTCGACGCCGCTGCGGTCGCGATCGAGGCGCCGCCCTTCAGGGCGCCCCCGATGTTGCCGCTCAGAAGGTTTCCGACAACGCCGAGACCTGTGTTGGCCATAGAGAGCTTCGTCTGGTCCCACGCGGCATCGTTGGTGATCGCCGTCGACTGAGACCTGGCGGCGTTCGACAGGTCGGTCTGCGCCGTCCTAGCTGCATTCCCGAGATTCGTCGTAGTCGTCGACGTCGCCATCGCCTGGCTCGCTTGGTCGTAGGCGAGCTGGTTACCGGCGAGCGCCTTTTGCTGCCCCCACTCGGCGGACTGCCGGGAAAAAGCAATCGAATGCGCCTGGCTGGCCAACGCGGCGATCCCAGCATTATTGGTGATCGAGAATGTCGGAAAATTGGTGAAATAGATACTGCAGTCCAGGTAGCTGCCGTCCAACGCCCCCTTCTGCGCCGGGCCATCCTTGAGGTAATCTTTCACCCAGCACACGACGCGGGGCGACGGCGGTGCGAAATGTCGCAGGCAGGCGATCGTCGTGACGCCACCCTTCGGCAGATACTCGGGGCGGAGCGTCATGGACTGTCCGGCATAATTGGTGAGCTCTATCCACACGAAGGGCGACGTGAGGAGTTTTGAGTAGTTTTGCTGCCAGTCGGGGTACGCGAGGGCTCCTGCCACTGACAGCATGCCGTCGGGGAAAAACGTTTGCTGACGGCCCCACATGACGGCGCCAGCATGCTGATCGCCCTGCTTACGCGCGCGGACGATCGCAACGTTGTTGAGATCCATTCCGGGGATGAAGTGACTGTCAGGAAGCTCACATTCGTGGCTGTAGACGACGTCAAGGAACGGATGCTGCCCCCCACTATCGCCCCATGGCATAATCTGAATCGATTGGATACCCTGCGCCACCCACGGGTAGAGGCTGCACGACAGTGCGAAAACCTCGAAAGCTGCGATCGAGCGGAAAATAATAATATCGGCACCGTTCGGCAGCCCCTCAAATCCAGATCCTTTGGCGGTGTCAAGGTGGGGGTTTTGCATGTTGCCAGGGTTTCCCGTGAAATCGGTGCCGGCGATGACCATAACGCCACAGTCCTGCAGGGTGGCAACGTTGTATCGCTCGGTCCACTGCACCATGTAATCGGCGCCGAGATCGAGACCCTCGGTCTCGCGAAGGACGTCATGGTTGCGGCCGCGCCACGTGGCGGCCACCGGCAGGTGTCCGCGCTCGACATAGGCGGTGCGCAGCCGGACGTTCCAGCAGTAGGTGGTCCATACATCGAGCTGCAGGGCGAGCTCGATCGTGTCAGGCGCGACCTGCACGACATCGTTGATGAAGTAGTAGTAAACCCTGACGTCGTCGTCTTGCGGGTGAAGGTTGGAGAGTTTCGGGTCCCGCACCCTGATGTAGTTGAATTGCATCGCCTGCGGCCAGGGGATGTCCAGCCTTACTGTTTGCTGTTGAGTGAGGGGCGTGAATTTGTTGATAGTGAGCGATTTGCCGCCTTTACGATGCAGGTAGGCGTCGATTTGTTTGAAATTCTGCCATTTGACGATGTTTCGGTATTGGGCGTCGTAGTCGACGCGGGCGAGGAGCACCTCGCTGCCTGGCCCCCAGCCTGCCCATTGCGGCATGTCGTCACCTCCTATAGGGACGGCCCCGGGGCGGATCGAAAACCCCGGGGCCGTCGGCGAGTACTCGCTCCGGCGTCGGTTGCTCAGGCCGGCGCCTCACTCCGCATCGTCGCCACTTCTAGACGACGTTTACAGTGTATTCTCCATAGGCCTTGCCGTCAAGTCCGGCGATCGTGAGTTTCACCACAAAGCCGGCTTCGCCCTTGGCGATCGAGATCGTCGTCGCGAAGACGTTGACGCCGACCGGGTAGACCTGCGACTCGGCGCCGTCCTCCGCCAAGAGGGCCTTGCGCGAGCGGGTAACCGTGTACTCCTTCGTGGCCTCGGCGAATTTCGCGACGCGCCGTCCGAGGATGTCAATGCCCTTCAGCTCGCTCTTGGTCGCCGGCCACTCCGGGAAGGACGGGCCGCCGACGCCGGTGAACTCCGCCTCCAACTTAGCACCGTCCGCTTCCGCGGCGACGATGATCGGGCCGAGCTCGCGCGGGCCGATCGAGAGGACGCCGGCCCGAGAGACCTGCGTGCGGGAGTCGGTGCCGCGCGCTGTCCAGTTGATGTCCGGATCGGTGCCGCCGCCGGTGCAGGTCGCTTCCAGCTGGTAGTTGCCGCCGCGCACCATGTCCTGCCCCTGAACCTCTTTCGCGCCTTCGCCGTATGCTTTGATGGCGGTGATGGCCGTAACGGGATCCTTGGCGAGGATGCGCTCAGTTTCGCCGCCGGTCCAAAACATAATCGCCGGCACAAAGCGACTGCAGCTGATGATTTCGTGGTGGTGCAGGAAGATGTTTTCCTGGCTCGGCTCCGTCGGGTCCTGGAAATTCAGGTTCTCCAGGAGGGTGTCGGCGACGACGAAGAAATCGCTGTCGACGAGGATTGCCTGGCATCCACCCTGCGGGAAATACTCGGCGGGCACCTCGATGATGTGGTAGGGCACCTCGGCGTAGGGGACGTTGAAAAGCGCCGCCAGCCCCTCGACGTCGAGCGCGGCGTTCGCCTCCGGCGTGATGAACATTACCAGGTTGTCCGGCTTGGCAGCAATCGGGAAGTGGGCCGCATTGTAGTACGGCGACCGGAACTTGAGATTTCCCGCCATCGCCCTCATCTTGCGCAGCGCCAGCCTGACGTCGCGATCGGTGACATCCTGTGCCGAAATGTCGGGGATGTGCGCGTGGTAGAAGCCTCCGCGCCGCTCGTATTCCGTGAAAAGTCGCGACATGAGGAGAAATTCATCCCACTTGTCGGACTCACTCGGCGCCGCCATGATGTCCGAGATGAGCCCGGACATGTCGCCCTCGCCGAGGAAAGCGCTTTTGATGACGGCGCGCTCCACGGAGACCGGGTAGACGTCCATCCGGTTCTTCTCGTGGAAGGAAACGTCGATCGGCACGCGGTGAGTGCCGAAAGCCATTTTCTCGCCGAAACTACGATTCGGGTCGTAAGCTTTGGCGCGGATAAGACCCGTCTGATACTCCTCGATGCCGTTGCCGTATTCGATGAGGCCCCGCTTGAAACGCGCGAGAGGATTGGTCCACGAGTTGTGGCGGGCAACGATCGTGCCGATCTGCGTCATCAGCGCCGTGTAGATAGGATTCCACAGCTGGCGGTGCTGGTCCAGGTAGCGGACCGTCGTCTCCACGCCGGCCTGCGTCGGCGACGGGATGCGTGCCTTGTAGCCGATATTGGCGCCGTTGATAGCGACCTGCAGGAGCTCACCGTTGCTGACGCCAGGTTTCAGAGAGGGGATGTTGGGTGCGGGCATCTATCAGTCCTCCGCGATAATGTCTTCGAGTGTCAGGGATTCAGGGTCGACATCGGCGACCGACGTCTCGGGCGCCTCATCAATTGCGGAGTGCTCGACGATCGCGCGCAGCTCCGTGCACTGGGCGAGCGCCTCCTCGGCGATCTGCCGCACCTCGGAGATCATCTCCGTCAGGTCGGCGTCGATGGCGTCGGACTCCGCCTCCACGACGTCCGACTCGTCCATCTCCTCGGGGGCCGGCGTTTCGTCCGGCTCTGTTTCACGTGAAACGTCCTCTTCAGGCGCATCTGCCATGTATGTCCTCCGATCGGTAGTGGGGGATGCCGCCCCCCGGCGCCGGACGGCACCCAGCCACGGGATCAGGGCTGCGGCCGGTCTCACCCGGGGCTCTCCGCGCGCCCATCGCCGGCGCGCACGGGAGGGGCATCATGTGCGCAGTATATCACACCGCCGACATCTTCGACCAGTCCTTGAGCGTATAGCTTTCTCGGACGTAGGCGGCGCCGCCCGGCACCATTCGGCAGACGCGATTCTCCAGGACGGCATAGGGGCGGACGTCCTCGTAGCGGACGAGCGGCACCAAGTCACCAGAAAGCCCCGCCATGACGGCCATCGACCCGGCGCCGGAGTCCAGGTAGTACTGCTTAGGTCCGACGAATTTCGCCCTATCGAATACGTCGCGCCGGGACCACTGGCCCAGCCCCCCGCCGACGTCGGCGCCGCGAGGCGGCTCGTCCCCGAGGAGGATCACCGAGTCTGTGTCATAATAGAGGAGCCTGTCGTAGTTTGCGTTGGCGACGCGCACGAGCTCCCGACGTCCATAAGCTGTTACGAAAGCCGCCAAAGCAGGGTAGGTGCTGTTGACGTAGCGTTGACTGATCTTGAATGGCTTGAGAATCTCGTCGGTGTGGACGAGGCTCGGACCGTCGTCTTCGCGCGAGTCGACGAGCTCGTAGCCGAGCCCCTGCTCGACCATGAGCGTCCGCGTCGCAAACTTCCCGTACACCGTGTTCAGGGCCTGCTTAGCGACGAGGCGCATCGCCGGGTCCGAGTGAGACTTCATCTCGTACAGAGGTTCGATATACGGCGCTAGGTCCCCCGTCGAGCCCTCATACTCGAAGCACGAGTTCCAGCACCATACGTCGAAATCATAGTAGGTCGTAAGATATTCGTAGTCGACAGAGGTGATCCAGCACGACGTTGAGACGTCGTCGTCCCACACTTTCGTGCCACACTCCGTTTTTTGGAAAAAACACGGCACACCCCATCCCAGCCTGCCCTCGCAGACGACGTTCGCGACCCAGAGCCCGTCCATGTCCTCCGGCGCCCCCTCGTGGTAGTAGGGGCGGCCGACCGGCAAGCGCTCACCCGCCATGATCGACGGATAGAGCGAGTTGACATCCCACGAAGACCCGGCGCCCGTCTCTACGAAAGGTCGCGCCTCCGGGCCGAGGTTGCACAGGCCGGGCAGGTAGGCGGCGCGGAGCATCTCCGACTCGGGGACACCCGTCGGCGCCGGGTAGAGTCCGTCGAAATCAGCGACCACCTCGCGCAGTTTCGCGAAGGCGCGGGAGGCTTGGGTCATCTTCCGCGACGACCAGGCATCGTCGAAGGCGACGGCGGCGGCGAGCACGTCGAGGTAGACGCGCGGCCACGGGACGTCCAAGGCGAGATCCGTCACCCACTGAGGGCGGAGAGTCTCCGCCAGGGCGTCGAAATCCAGTGGCAGGAGAGCCTCGACGCCGCGGATCGACAGCGACCTACCCGGCGCGACGGGGACGTTGAGTGAGAAAAACTGGCCGTCGCCCGTATACAAGCCGGACAGCCGGTCGACAGGGCGCCGGTAGTCGGGGGACCAGGTGATGCCACGCTCGATGTAGTCGGCGACGATACAGGGGCCGACCAGGTCCATGTCCCACGTGTAGGCGACCTGATAGGCGGCGAGGTCGACTTCGGCGTCGGCGAACGTTTCACGTGAAACATAACCATCGCCATCCAGGCCCATGAGGTGGACAGAGACTATCGAGGCGCGCTCACCGTCGTAGGCGGTCTCCACCCACAGGACGCAGACGTCAGATCGCTCCAATTGTCTGTTCGATCGCTTTGAAGACATTCTTATGCCTCCCTCCGTTTCGACCCGTGTTGGGATTGTTCTCCCCCATTTGCACCCGGGAGAAATCCAGTTTCGTCAGCTTGTAGGCGTTGCGGAGATTCTGGGCGAGGGTGGAGTCACGCCAGAGCACCATGAAAGCCGTCATCCCCTTCCCCTTCTGGGCGATCTTCGCTTCCATCTGCTTACGGATGCGCTCGCCCTCCTCGCCGAGCTCGGACGTCATCGACACGAAAGACCTCCACGCCTTGTCCTGCTGATACCTGCGCCCCTCCGCCGACAGGAGAAAATCCAGGCGCGCCATGTGCTTGTCAAACGCCTTCCGGGAGGCATATTGCTTGACGCCGCGGTTGCGGGAGGCGATCGGATCGGAGTCAACGCCCGGGACACCGATATAGCGGGGCGCCCTCCCCTTTCTAGTCTCCTTTTCGGTAAACATTTGCTGCAGCGACATGCCGGTCGACGGATCGACGTAGCGGGCAAACTTGCGCCGCTGGCGGGCCGCCCGTTCGTTCAGGCGCCGCTGGCGATTCCTGAGAATGTCCATGTCCGTCTTCGAAATCACATCACCCTTCTGAGTGCCGTAGAACTGCACCCCGCGCGAGGTGAAGACTTTCATCCGGTTGATATAAGCTTTCAGCTCTTTCACCGACATGCCGCGGATGTCGTCCAGCGACGACGGATCCGGGTGGTATTCGGTGCCACGCAAGTCCACCCCTTGCCTCTTCAGACGGTTGAGCTTCTGCATCGCCCGGCGCCGAGCCAGCGCCGCATCCTTCTGCCACGAGGCTTTCGTCTTAGCCATGATCCCATCCTAGTCGAAGCGGGGCGGCCGAAGCCGCCCCGCGCGAGTGATTTACGTTACGGCCGCCGGCGTCTCGCGGGCGTCCGAGCCGACCTAACCGGCTCCACCTTCCGCCGAGGGGTTGTCCCGAGGTAGGTCGCCGAACGGATCACCAGGTCGGTGCGCACGACACCGTCGGAATCCGTCCACTCATCCAGGGACAGCTGACCAGAAACGGCCACGAGGTCACCCTTCTGAGAGGTGTCAGCGACCGCCTCAGCGACGGCGCCCCATATGGAGGCGATCACCCAGAGAGTCGGGCCGGCGTCCACCCACTCGTCCGTCTGCGGGTCGCGCTTACGGGACGTGTGGGCGATCGAGAGATTAGTGACGGCCAGGCCGTCATTCGAGTAGCGGACCTCCGGCGCAGCGCCGAGGAAACCCTGGATCGTGATATTAGCAGATGTCATTGCGAGTACTCCTTAGAATTGATGGATGGCGGCGAATCGCGCGATCGCGAAACCGGTGCGACCGTCGACGAACGACCAGCGGATGACAACCCCGCCGCAGCGCCGCGCCGGCGGCGCTGTCAACGCGCAGAGAATATGCGATCCACATCACGCCACCGCCAGGTCGAAGCGGAAGCCATGGGTCGTCGACTCCGTCGGTGGGACAACGAGGTCGAAGTAGTCGATATCGGAGCACGCAGAGGCGAGCTCCCACACAACCTCGGAGACTCCGACCCTGATCGGGCCGTGCTCCAGCCAGCGCCTCGACCGCCCCGACAGGTCGGCGACGAAACAGATTCCAGACCAGTCAATGACGTCGGTCACAACAGCCAGCGAACCATACACCTCGAAACCCTTAGCCGTGATCGAGAAATCCACGACCGCGACGACATCCATCGGATAGCGGGCGGTGGCAAGGACGAGACGATTATCGTCATAGGCGGTGAAACAGTTATCGAGGGCAGCACACACGCCTCGAACAGCGTCGGATATGTAAGACATGGAAATCCTCCCCCCAAGGCCGGGGCCGAAGCCCCGGCCGAAGACGTTTAGAAGACGAGCTCAAACGAGAGCGTTTCCTCCCACTCGGAACCCGCCCTCACACGGGCGACCCGAGGAGACCGGACGAGAGAATCGGCCAAATCGAGAGCGAACGTATGAGCCGTGAGCTCAACCCGCTCGCCGGCGGCCACCCGAAACGAGCTGGGCTCGAAATCCACCACATAGACCTCAACCAGGCCGAGAGAGCTGTCGCAGCTGACCAGGAGGATGCCAGAGGCCTCGACCCGGTTCGTATCGAGCGAGAACTCAATCGCCGAAGCCGCGTTCGAGACGGGGCGGGCGGACACATACGGCAGACTATCGTCCTCGTCATAAGCCACCCCCTCGCCCTTGACTGCGGCCACGACCTCCTCGACCGCGATATCGATCGGGAATTCCATTTTCCGATCCTTTCGAGCTATCCCGAGGGCCTCTCCCTCGGTGATGTATCCAGTATAGCCCGAGAGCGAGGACGGAGTCAAGGACAGAGGGGGTGACGTGAGACACATTCCTCGGGGCGAGACATGAGATACCACGCCCCACAAGAGGCAACCAGACACGACAGCACCCGCCAGGATCACGAGAATCAATTCTGAGAGCCCGACATGCCCCCACCCAAGCGACCCTAGCAGCGAGGGGAGGAGAGGCCGCGAAAACAGCCATTACGGGACGATTTGGGGCATGCCAGCAAGAGAGAGACGCCGAGAGACACCCGAATGGATGAGAGACCGACGGCGCCGAGAGGACGTGAGGAGGATCACCCAATTTGTGCTACTCATGACAGGATATAAAATGCGAGGGAGCTCACATGTAGGATAGCTTGACACGAATGGACGAGATGGGGTATACGCGTGCGCGCCCGCGCCCCCGTTTCCCAAAAA
>ERZ772940.461-NODE-461-length-18634-cov-28.7001_pt1 | contig 18634 bp, 14 predicted proteins | sample MGYA00511682_ERZ772940 | MGnify/ENA primary metagenome ERZ772940 (study PRJEB29015, sample SAMEA2737922) | human oral metagenome | biome: human oral; feature: human-associated habitat; material: dental | place: China | collected 2031 ... | reverse complement strand
AGGCCACCCTCGCCCAGCTCTACAAGGTCACCCACCCCGACGGCACCTTCCGCGGGGGCCCGGCCTACTACATCCAGCGTGGCCTGGGGTCCAAGCCCGCGGCTAAGGTCTTCGCCGTCGTCATCACCTTCGTCTTCGGCTTCGCCTACGAGGCCACCCAGGCCAACACGATCGCAGCCACGATGAAGAAAACCTTCAGCATCGAGCCGTGGATGACCGCTGTCGCTCTGGTCGTCATCACCACGCCGATCATCTTCAAGGGCATCAAGTCGGTCGCTGTCGTCTCGGAGTGGCTCGTGCCGATCATGACGGTGGTCTACGCCCTCATCGCCGTGGCCATCCTGGTGCTGCACATCGGCGCGATCCCGGGTGCGATCCTCTCCATCTTCGAGGGCGCCTTTGGAATCAACGCGGCCTTCGCCGGTGTTGCCGGGGGATTCGCCGCCGCACTTCTCCACGGCACCCGCCGAGGCCTGTTCTCCAACGAGGCTGGTGAGGGCTCAGTCCCCAACATCGCGGCCACCGCCACCGTGGCCCACCCCGTGCAGCAGGGATTCGTGCAGTCCCTGGGCGTCTTCGTCGACACCATCGTGGTGTGCACGGTCACCGCCCTCATCGTCCTGCTCTCCGGGGTCTACACCCCGGCAGGCCCCAGCGTTTCCAAAGAGGCAGCCAAAGCGGCTGCGGACGCCGCCAATACCCTGACTTCGGCATCGGTCACCAACGTGCTCGGCGGCTGGGCGCAGTACCTCATGGCCGTCATCATCTTCGTCTTCGCCTACTCCTCGCTCCTGGGCAACTACACCTACGCCCAGGTCAACATGGACTACCTCCAGGGCAAGCAGCACAAGCACTACGCCCTGCGGACCATGATCATCGTGGCCACCGCCGTCGGCTCCCTGTCCACCCTCACCTTCGTGTGGAACCTCTCCGACCTCGTCATGGGAGCGATGACCGTCATCAACATGGTCTCCATCCTCGCCCTGGGAGGCTGGGCCTTCGGCGCCCTGCGCGACTGGGAGGCCCAGCGCCGCGCCGTCGAGGCCGGTGAGAAGGACGAGATCCGTTTCATCGCCACCGACAACCCCTACCTGCCCGGCACGCTCCCCGGAGACGTCTGGGCCGCCGACGGCGCTGCCCACGCCGCCATCACGGAGCGTCGCGCCGCGCTCGAGGAGGCCTCGGGCAGCTGAGCCCAACAGCGCTAGGCTGAGGCCCATGAAGATCGCGCGCTTCTCCACCGGTGACGAGCCCCGCTACGGCATTGTTCAGGGCATGCCCGAGGAACAGACCGCCTCGGGCGAGTCCGAGGGGCACCTCCTGGTCCTCAAGGGAGACCCCCTCTACTCTCTGCCCGAGGCCACCGGGGAAGTCGTCGAGCTGCGTGAGGCCCGGCTCCTGTCACCGGTCATCCCGCGCTCCAAGGTCGTGGGGATCGGGAAGAACTACGCGGGCCACATCACCGAGATGGGGGAGGACGAGCCGCCGCGCGACCCGGTCGTCTTCCTCAAGCCCAACACCTCCGTCATCGGCCCGGATGCCCCCATCGTCCTGCCCTTCTGGAGCGAGGAGGTCCACTACGAGGCCGAGCTCGCCGTCGTCCTCAAGACCCTCGCCAAGGACGTCTCCGTGGAGCACGCCGACGACGTCATCCTGGGCTACACGGTCGCCAACGACGTCTCGGCCCGAGACCGCCAGCGCGCCGAGCCGCAGTGGGTGCGGGCCAAGGCCTTCGACACCTCCTGCCCCCTGGGGCCGTGGATCGAGGTTCCCGAGCCCGGCCGCGAGCCGCTCTTCTCACCCGGCGACGCGATGGTGCGCGCCCGGGTCGACGGCCGCCTCGTCCAGGAGGGGCGGACCACGGACATGATCCGCACGATTCCCGAGCTGGTCGCCTACGTATCGACGATCTTCACCCTCCTGCCCGGCGACGTCATTCTCACTGGAACGCCGGCGGGAGTCGGCGAGATCCGCGCCGGTCAGCGCGTCGAGGTCGAGGTCGAGGGCATCGGCTTCTTCTCCAACCCGGTGGTCCGTCGCTGAGGCAATGTGACTGGTGCTGAGGAGCTGGAGTCCTCGCCCCGATGACGATGGGTGGGGTTCTCGAGGCATGCCCCGGGAACCCCACCCATACCCGGTGAGTACCGGTGTTGCTCATCGGCTCAAGGGGAGCCGAGGGCCCGATCAGGTGTCCTTGGGAGAGCTTCCCGAGCCCTTCTCGTCGCTCTTCTTGTCGTCGCTCTTGGAGTCCTTGCCCGCGCCATCGCCGGATGTGCCCTCATCCATGTCGGCCGGGCCCGGGTCGGTGACGGTCGTGTCCTTCATGAGATCGTCAAGAACAGCGGTGGAGTACTTGTCCTTGGGGCAGATGAGAGTTGCGGTGAGCATGGTCGGCCTCTTGATGGTCGAGAATGCTCTGATGAACTCAGTGGCTTGGTATTCCTTGCCGTCCTTGCCGGTGTAGGTCCAGTCCAGCCTCTTGGTCTCAATGGCGTTTCCAGAGGCGTCTTTGACGGAGGTCGAATCATCCTGTGCGGGTTTGAAGCTCACATGGGTGACACCCTGAGAGAACTTCTGCTGCTCGTTCGCCGCGTATGTTTCTGTGTTCTCGCGGTCAGTGGAGAGCTGTCCGTTGAGGAGGTTCTGCATCGTCACGAACTGGCAGCCGTCGTCGCTGACCAGCTCATTGACTCCTCCGGTATCGCGCTTCGTGTTAGTCCAGCCCGGTGCTGACACGATGATGTGCCAGCCGGCTGCACCTCCATTGACCTCTGTGCCCTCTGTGCTGGAGGAGTCGGAGGGCTTTCCCGACGGCTCCGTGCCCTTGCCCGACTTTTCAGCGGATGATGACGCACTGCTGGAGGCGCTGGGGTGCGCGGGGCCGGACTCGTCCTGGCACGCAGCGAGAGCCGGGACGGCCAGAGCGAGGCTGAGCCCCGCGACAAGGGGGAGTCTGAGGGCCGATCGGCGGCGGTTGGCGGAACGCGCCAAGGGATGCAGGGACGGGGACATGAGGCCTCCAAGGAACGATGAGTCGGGGGTCTTCCCGAACGGGCTGGGGATGTCAGCACCTCTGGTGGAAGCCGCGAGGACTTCCTGGCGGCGACATCATGCTCTCATGGGTGGCACGTTAATTCGCCTGTGTGCGCAGTGCGATGGGGTGAGATCCCCATCTCTCGGAGTCGAGGTCGAATACTTCAAGGTGAGAGGCGGAGGCAATGGGTGTTGACGCCCGTGTGGAAAATACTGCCTACAGAATCTTGCCGCAGGGGGCGCGGTGCTGGTTCTGGCCGCTGGAGCGTTCGCGGCGCAGGCGTCGGCGGCTGGAATGGTGGGAATCCCCTTCAAGGGGTTGCCCACCCTGTTCCCTGAGCGGCACTTGAGGGGACTATCCTGGCCCTATCATGCCTGAACTCAGTGATCACTCATCCGCTGTCCGTCCTGAGCCCGCAGCCGCCTCCGGTATCCCGGAGCAGGGCTCATCGTCCGTGCGCGTGCGTTTCTGCCCCTCACCCACGGGAGCCCCTCACGTGGGCATGGTGCGCACCTGCCTGTTCAACTGGGCCTACGCCCGCCATACCGGTGGCACCTTCGTCTTCCGGATCGAGGACACCGACGCCGCCCGTGACTCCGAGGAGTCCTTCGACGCCATCCTGGACTCCCTGACGTGGTTGGGCCTGGACTGGGACGAGGGCGTGGGTAAGGGCGGCCCTCATGAGCCCTACCGCCAGTCCCAGCGCATGGACCTGTACAAGGAGGTGGCCGCCGAGCTGCTGGCGGCGGGCTACCTGTACGAGTCCTTCTCCACCCCCGAGGAGATCGAGGCCCGTCACCGTGAGCGCGGCGAGGACCCCAAGCTCGGTTACGACGGCTTCGACCGCGATCTGACCCAGGAGCAGAAGGACGCCTTCCGCGCCGAAGGGCGCCTGCCCGTCCTGCGGATGCGGATGCCGGAGGAGGACATCACCTTCACCGACCTGGTCCGCGGCCCGATCACCTTCAAGGCCGGTAGCGTGCCGGACTACGTCGTCGTGCGCGCAGGCGGTGAGCCCCTCTACACCCTGGTCAACCCCGTTGACGACGCCGCGATGGGCATCACCCATGTTCTGCGCGGTGAGGACCTGCTGTCCTCCACTCCGCGGCAGGTGGTCCTCTACCGGGCCCTCATGGACATCGGCCGGGCTCAGGTCATTCCCGAGTTCGGTCACCTGCCCTACGTCATGGGGGAGGGCAATCGGAAGCTGTCCAAGCGAGACCCGCAGTCCAACCTCCTCATCCACCGCTACCGCGGCATGATCCCCGAGGGCCTCCTCAACTACCTGGCCCTCCTGGGGTGGTCACTGAGCGCGGACCGCGACGTCTTCTCCGCCACCGAGATGATCGAGGCCTTCGACGTCCATGACGTCAACCCCAACCCGGCCCGCTTCGACCCCAAGAAGTGCGAGGCCATCAATGCCGAGCAGGTGCGTGCGCTGGGGGAGGCCGACTTCCGGAACCGGCTGGTGCCCTACCTCGCCGATGCCTACCCCGACCCGACCGGAGAGACCGCTCAGGTGCCACTGGTCTCAGCGGACTCCTTCGACAAGCTCACTGCTCGGGAGCAGGAGATCCTCAACGAGGCTGCCCCTCTCATCCAGACGCGGATCCAGCTGCTGCGCGAGAGCCGCGACATGCTCGGCTTCCTCTTCGTGTCCGACGACGATCTCGTCATCGACGACAAGGCCCTGGCCAAGCTCAAGGCCTCGGCCGGAGACGTGCTGGAGGCGGGCATCGGCGCCCTGGAGGGGCTCAGCCCTGAGCAGTGGGACAAGGACCATCTGGAGGAGGCCCTCAAGACCGCCATCGTCGAGGGGCGGGGCATGCCCGACGGCGAGGGGATCAAACCGCGTCTGGCCTACGGCCCGTTGCGTGTCGCGGTGACCGGGCGACAGGTCTCTCCGCCCCTGTTCGAGTCCATGGAGATCCTCGGAAGCAGCTCCACCCTGGACAGGCTGAAGGCTCTTCGGGCCCGGCTCGGGTGAGGTGACTGCACGATGAACTGAGCCGGTGGGGCCGGGACGCGGCGCTGAGTGCGGGCGTCCCGACCCCACCGGCTCAGTGAGTGCAAAGCCGAGTACAGGGCCGCACCAGCCGTCCCGCTCTTCTGCGGGCCGTGCTGGCCGATTACATGGCTCCGGCGTCGATTCCCTGGAGCCGGATGCCTCCCAGAATCGTGTGCCACTGATCCAGCCCGATGAGGGAGCCCTGGGGGCACAGCAGCATGACCTCGACAGCGAACCCCTTCTCTCCCACTCGCCTGTCGAAGCGATATCCATCCATGGGCGTGTTGGGTGCGTCCGAGAAGTTGACGGTCACGGAGAAGGTCTCCTCATAGCCCGGCAAGGTCCCGCTGTCGTCCCGGACGGCGTCCACCGGGTTTGGACCCTGTGTCGTCTGATAATCGGAGAAGATCGTCTGCTGACTCTTGAGAGCCGCCTTGGACTGAATGTCGTCCCCGACTCCTCGGAGGTTGTAGTACCTCTCCTCGGCGGTCGTGGAAATATAGCCGAAGCAGGCGGGGTTGGCGTTGACCGTGTATCCGTCAATAGTCCCGTTAGGGCCGGCCGAGTCCTTCTTGATGCGCTCGTCGTCGTGCGTCCAGACCGACGAGTCCTCATTGGAGACCGTGACACTCGGTGCCGTCCATGTCGTTGCCGAGGGGGAGGGCGTCGACGCTGAGGCGGTCGGGCTCGGTGACTTGGAGGGTGCGGGCGAGCTGGATTCGCTGGCCTCGGTGGAGGCGCCGGCGGGCTCGACGCTCAGCTGCCCCTTGTGGGCGGGGCCGCAGGCGCTCAGCGCCAGGCTGGCTGCGAGGCACATTCCCAGGGCGAGGCGACGAGTCCTGGAGGGGGTGCGGGCGAGGAGTATCTGGCGATGGTGCTGTGCTGAATGAGGCAATGCGGCTCTCCTGGTGGTGAGGAAGGAGGAGGGAAGGTGCTGTGACTCGGTACCGGGACTCATTTATCCCATGGCCCCAGCATCGAGTCCTGCCACTCGTGTCGAGAACAAGAACTGGTGCCATGTATCGGCGGAGGCGAGTTTGTCCGGGGTGCACTCGAGGACGACTTCGCGGGTGACGTCCAGATCGCTGATCTGCCGGAAGAAACGGTATCCCGCTACGTTGTTCGTCGAGCCGTTGGAATGTGTGACAGTGGCTGTGTATTCGATTTCGTATTCGGGGAGCGTTCCATTGTCGTCTCGTACGGCGTTGGCAGAAGTCGGACCTGAGGTCACCGAGAAAGAGCTGTGGTTCGACACCGTCTCCTGCACCTCGGTGGAGGAGGAGAGGTTGTCTCCACCCCTTCTTCCTTCGTCGTGAATTGTTTGGTTTGCTTTGTAGAAGATAATGGCTAGACAGCCTCCTGCGTCGAAGTCGTAGGCCTGGCTGATTTCTGATGATGTCGCGACCGGTCGTTCGAGTAAGTCGTCCTGCCGGTGCCACGTGCCGGTGGTGTCGTTGGAGATTGTGACGTTCGGGGCCGTCCAGGCTGTTGCGGAAGATGTTGCCGATGGTGTCGGGGTTGGTGTCGGGGACGGCGTGTCCGAGCTGGAGGGGCCGGCCGTGGTGGAGGCGCCGGCGGGCTCGACGGTCAGCTGCCTCTTGCGGGTGGGGCCGCAGGCACCGAGGGGGAGGGCTGCGATCAGGGCCAGTCCAGGAGTGAGGAGGCGAGTGCTGCAGGGGCCGTGACCTACGCCGTGACGGTGTCGCATGCGGGTGGGCATATTGCCTCCCAGGAGGGTGGGGGTGAGTAGGAACTAGATGGGAGTGTAGGGGATGCCTCTGGAGCCCCGCTCGGTTGTGAGCGTTCAGAAAGGGGTGTGATGCCGGTTGCCAGGGTCTTGTGAGGCCGTGATCGGGAGAATGAAGGGGGGAGGTGCCTGAGGCTCCTGCTGTGTGTCGGTCTTCACCTCCTGGCGATTTGATGGGGTGGGGATGGGCGTGTAGATTACTGCCCGCTGCCTCGGACGTGATCCGTTCCGGGGTGAGGCCCTTTGGGGTATGGTGTAATTGGCAACACGACTGATTCTGGTTCAGTTATTCTAGGTTCGAGTCCTGGTACCCCAGCGGATCTGACGATCTGTAGCCCCCATCGTTTAGTGGCCTAGGACACCGCCCTCTCACGGCGGCGGCGCCGGTTCGAATCCGGCTGGGGGTACGAGGGTCCGGTTGCTGGTTTCGGCACTCGGACTGTCATAAGCCCCCATCGTTTAGTGGCCTAGGACACCGCCCTCTCACGGCGGCGGCGCCGGTTCGAATCCGGCTGGGGGTACGAGGGTCCGGTTGCTGGTTTCGGCACTCGGACTGTCATAAGCCCCCATCGTTTAGTGGCCTAGGACACCGCCCTCTCACGGCGGCGGCGCCGGTTCGAATCCGGCTGGGGGTACGAGGATCAGGTGCCTGCCCCACCGCACGATGGAGCAGGCACCTCTTGCTTTCTCGCGGCGAGATCTGCTCATGCGAGGGCCCTCAGCCGTTCGTCAGACGGACGCCAGCAGGTCGCTGCCCGTCGTCACGGTGAGCCCTCGCTCCAGCAGCGAGCGCACGCCTCCTTCCAAGGCGGTGAACAGGGCTTCGGAAGGCTGCGTGCGCCCGTCGTGGCACAGCACCACCGACCCGGCGCCGGCAGTGTCCTTGACGGCGGCGGCCTCCGCCGTCGAGGGCGTGTGAACGCTCCACAGCAACAGGTCCATCCTCTTGAGCGAGGCGACCATCATGGCCGGCGCGTCAACCCGGCCGTAGGGAGGCCGCCACAGGCGCGGAGACGGTGCTCCTGCCGCCATGATCGCCTCACGTGTTCGGTCCACCGAGTCGCTCAGCTCGGAGAAGCCCACGCCGTAGACATCCGTGTGCACCCAGTTGTGGACCGCGACCTCGTGCCCCTCGGCGACCTCCCGTGCGATCAGCTCGGGGTGGGTCTCTACCGCGGACCCCAGGACGAAGAAGGTGGCCCGTACGTGCAACCTCGCCAGCATGTCGAGCACGAGTGGAGTCCAGCGGGGGTCTGGTCCGTCGTCAAAGGTCAGCGCCAGCTTCCTGGATTCCCCGCCAGTCTGGAACACCACTCGCGTCCCGAGCGCGTTGCCGGGGCTCGCGGGGCGAGGGGCGGTTCGTGCCGTGGGGGAGAGGTGGGTGTCCCGCCAGTGAGTGACTCCTGCACCGGCGCCCGCGCCGAGCAGGCCCGTTGCCGTTGCCAGGGCGGCTGTTCCCAGGAGGCCTCGTCGGCTCTCGCGAGGAGCGGGACTCGACTGTGAATCGGTTGATGGAGGGGACTCGGTGTCCCTGGCTCCATCATCCGGCAGGCTCGTGGTCGTCACCAGCATATCGTAGAGCGATCCTGACGTGCCCCTGAACTTCGCGTCGGAACGTTGCAGAAGCGCGACGGAATCCAACCGGATCATACCGTATCAATCGATAATCGGGGCATCCTCGGTAGGATGCCCGCGTGACGAACTTTCCCGCGCTGAAGACCCCCGGCCCCCTCGCTGATGGCACCATGCGCATCACTCCCCTGGGGGGCCTGGGAGAGGTTGGCCGCAACATGACCGTCTTCGAGCTGGACGGCAAGCTGCTCATCGTTGACTGCGGTGTGCTCTTCCCTGAGGAGGACCAGCCGGGCGTCGACCTCATCCTTCCCGACTTCTCCTCCATCGAGCACCGCATCGACGACGTCGTCGCCCTGGTCCTGACTCACGGGCACGAGGACCACATCGGGGGCGTGCCCTACCTGCTGCGCCTGCGTGAGGACATCCCCCTGGTGGGAAGCGAGCTCACGCTGGCCTTCGTGGAGGCCAAGCTCAAGGAGCACCGTATCCGCCCGGTGCTGCGCCAGGTCATCGAGCACGAGGAGGTCTCCTACGGCCCCTTCGACCTGGAGTTCGTGGCCGTCAACCACTCCATCCCCGACGCCATGGCCGTCATGATCCGCACCGATGCCGGCAACGTGCTGGCCACCGGTGACTTCAAGATGGACTCCCTGCCCATCGACGGGCGCATCACGGACCTGCGCTCCTTCGCCCGCTTCGGTGAGGAGGGCGTGGACCTGTTCTGCGTGGACTCCACGAACGCCGAGGTCCCGGGCATGGTGGGCCATGAGGGTGAGATCGGCCGGGTCCTGGACAACGTCTTCGCCGACTCCGACGGGCAGATCGTCGTGGCCTCCTTCGCCAGCCACGTCCACCGGGTCCAGCAGGTCCTCGACGCCGCCGCCCTGCACGACAGGCGGGTTGCCCTCGTGGGGCGCTCCATGGTGCGCAACATGGGAATCGCCGCCGAGCGCGGCTACCTCAAGGTCCCCGCAGGCGTCCTCATCGATGCCCGGGACATCACCTCGCTGCCCCCGCACGAGAGAGTCCTCATGGTCACCGGCTCGCAGGGCGAGCCCATGGCGGCCCTGTCCCGGATGGCCCACTCCGAGCACCGTAGCGTCACCATTGAGCCCGGCGACACCGTCATCTTCGCCTCCTCCCTCATCCCCGGCAACGAGAACTCCGTCTTCCGGGTCATCAATCAGCTCATGCGGCTGGGCGCGCGCGTGGTCCACCAGGGCAACGCCAAGGTCCACGTCTCCGGGCACGCCTCCTCCGAGGAGCTGCTCCACGTCTACAACATCGTCCAGCCCCGCAACGTCATGCCCATTCACGGTGAGATCCGTCATCTGGTGGCCAATGGCGGGCTCGCCGTCAAGACGGGAATCGCCCCGGAGCGGGTCATGCTGTGCGAGGACGGCGTGGCCGTTGATCTGGAGGGGGGAGCGGCCCGTATCGCTGGGCAGGTGCCCTGCGGCTACATCTACGTCGACGGCTCCTCGGTGGGGGAGATCGACGAGGCCGAGCTCAAGGACCGCCGCATCCTGGCGGAGGAGGGCTTCGTCTCCGTCTACGCCGTGGTGGAGACCACGACCGGCACGATCCTGGCCGGTCCCCATATCCAGGCGCGGGGTGTGGCCGAGGACGACTCGGTCTTCGAGGAGATTCTTCCCGATGTGACCGAGGCCCTGTCGGCCGCGCTGGAGACCGGCAAGGCGGACGCCTACTCCCTTCAGCAGGTCATGCGCCGCACCCTGGGGCGCTGGATCGGGCGCCGTCTCAGGCGCCGTCCCATGATCGTCCCGGTTGTCATCGAGGCGTAGCGGGAGGGCTCTCACTGCATGACTCTGTTCCGACCCGCATGCTTCATATCCACCGGATCCATCCTCATTGACATCCCCCTCCACGTCAGCCGCGTGCCGACGCCGGGAGGAGCGATCACCGGGGCGTCGTCGGGTCCGGTCGTCGGCGGCGGGTACACCGTGGTCTCGGCCGCAGCCAGGCAGGGTGTACCCACTGCCCTGGCCGCCACCCTGGGGACCGGCCCCAACTCCGCGCGGGTGCGCGAGTCAATGCGCCTGGACCGGGTCGAGCTGCTTGTCGAGGAGCTCGTCGGGGACATCGGCACCTGCACCACTCTCATCGAGCCCTCCGGCAGACGCACCTTCATCACCACCGCGGGCGTCGAGGGGGAGCCTCAGCGCGAGGACCTTGAGAGCATCGACCTGAGAACCGGGGACTGGGTCTACGCCACCGGTTACGACCTGGCCCACTACACGAGCCGCGGCATCCTGGCCGACTGGCTCCTGTCGATCCCCGACGGCGTCGGGCTGGTGATCGACCTCGGTCCGGTCCAGCCCGACATCCCCGATCAGGTGCTTCTGCCGCTACTGAGGCGGGCAACGATACTGACCGGGAACGATCTGGAGATGGGGTGCCTCGAGAAGCGTCTGGGCGGTACGAGGGCCATCCAGCAGGCCTGTCCTGAAGCACTGATCGTCCACCGTACCGGCGTGAACGGCTGTGTTCTCCACCCGGTGGGCGGCGGGGCGATCGAGGTCCCCGGTTTCGTGCGTGAGGTCGTGGACACGACGGGGGCGGGAGACACGCATACCGGTGTCCTGGTCGCCGGCCTTCTTGACGGGCTCGACGTCGTCGAGGCGGCCAGGCGCGCCAACGCGGCCGCCGCCCACGCCGTTGCGTGCAGTGGCCCGGCCCAGGCCCCGCTGCGCGAGGAGATCGATGAGTTCCTCCGGGCAGGCGATGAGAGGTCCTGACAGGCCCTGACCGGTCCTGGGGCCGCGCCTGCCCCGCCGCTTCAGGGGGGTGAGCCCCGCACCGGGCCGCAGCACCGAGAAGGTGACATGTCTCCGGCCGGCACAGGCGGCGTGGCAAGGCCAATGACACCGAGAATCCGATAGTTTCTAGAGCATCATGGCCAATCGTCGCACCACGAGAACAGCTGCGTCCTCATCGGGAACCGGCAGAGGGCGTAATCGAGGCGGCTCCGCTTCAGGGACCGCTCCCCTCTCCGCACCCGGGACCGGGCCCTCCGGCGGGCGCTACCGCCGCACCGGCTGGGCCTTCCTCATCCTGGCCCTCGCAGCGGTGCTGGCACTGCGCGAGTGGTTCGGGATCTCCGGGGCCGCAGGTGACCTCCTGCACCACATCGCCGCGGGCCCCGTCGGTGTCCTGGGTATCTTCGTGCCCCCGCTCCTGGCGGCGCTGGGCATCGCCATGCTGCGGGTCCACAGCCTGGGGGCGGTGCACGCGCGGGTCTCGGTGGGCTGCCTGGGGCTGCTGACGGCTCTGACCGGAATGATCCAGGTCGGCAGCGGCAACCCGATCCTCAAGAACAACATCGACGGACTGGAGAGTGCCGGAGGGCTGCTGGGATGGCTGGTGGGCTACCCCCTGGCGGCGCTGTTCTCCTCCGTGGGGGCCGTCATCCTGTTCCTCCTCCTGATCGCCTTCTCCGCCCTGGTCCTGTCCGGCAAGACCGTTGCCGAGATCCGTGACCTGCTGGAGCAGTACCGGGCCGCGGACGGCGACGGAGACTCCCACGGCGCCGATGGATCGGGCGACTCCCTGGCCCGGCGCCTGCTCGGACGGGTGCGTCGAGGCACCGGGCGGGCCGGCGCCTCGGGCGGGGACTCGGATCAGACGGCGCTCCTGGACTCCTACGACGGTGACGAGCCCTTCCGTTCCGCCCTGGAGGTGGAGGAGTCGTCCTCTCGCAAGCGTGGCAGCGGCCGGCGTAAGCGCTCGTCCGACCGGGAGGCCCAGCAGGCCTCGACCACCGAGCTCTTCGAGCCGGGCGGCGATCACGGCGCTCACTCCGGGGGCGAGGACTTCGTCATCCCGGACGTGGGCGAGGAGACCGACGTCATCGCCTCCCCGGCGCCCTCAGCCGCGTCCGCCACCCGGAGCAGGCCCGCCGGCCCGGCAGGTGGCCCCGCGGCCTCCGGCCCGGCCGCAGGGGGGCAGCGCAAACCCTCGTCCGCCAAGCGCCCCGTCCCGCAGGCACCCTCGCAGTCACCGTCCGGTTTCGACGCCGTCACCGAGGAGACCCCCGAGGTCGCCCTCGAGGAGCCCGACCTCGCCGACCAGATCGCCATGAGCGACCTGGGCAACATGTCGTTGCCTGACGGCTCGACCTACACCCTGCCCGAGGACGCGCTGCTCGGTCCAGGACCGGGACACTCCACCCGCACCCCCGCCAACGACGCCATCGTCGAGGCTCTGCAGAACGTCTTCGCCGAGTTCAACGTGGACGCCACGGTCACCGGCTACACGCGCGGCCCCCAGGTCACCCGCTACGAGGTCCACCGGGGCCGGGGGGTCAACGTCTCCCGGATCACGGGGCTGGAGAAGAACATCGCCTACGCGGTGGCCTCCGACGAGATCCGCCTGCTCACCCCCATTCCCGGCAAGAGCGCCATCGGCATCGAGATTCCCAACAGCGACCGGGAGATGGTCAAGCTCGGCGACGTCCTGCGCTCCCAGGCCGCGCGCAAGCAGGCGCACCCGCTGGTGGTCGGGCTGGGCAAGAACGTCGAGGGCGACTACGTCGTCACCAACCTGGCCAAGACCCCGCACCTGCTGGTGGCCGGTCAGACCGGATCGGGTAAGTCCTCCTTCGTCAACTCGATGATCACCTCGATCATGATGCGCGCCACGCCTGAGGAGGTGCGCATGGTGCTGGTGGACCCCAAGCGGGTGGAGCTGACCATCTACGAGGGCATCCCCCACCTCATCACCCCGATCATCACCTCCCCGAAGAAGGCGGCCGAGGCCCTGGAGTGGGTGGTGCGCGAGATGGACGCCCGCTACGACGACCTGGCCTCCTTCGGCTTCAAGCACATCGACGACTTCAACAAGGCGGTGCGGGCCGGAGAGGTCCAGCCCCTGCCGGGATCCCAGCGAGAGCTGAGCCCCTACCCCTACCTCCTGGTCGTCGTCGACGAGCTCGCCGACCTCATGATGACCGCCCCCAAGGACGTGGAGGCCTCCATCCAGCGCATCACCCAGCTGGCCCGCGCCGCCGGGATCCACCTGGTCCTGGCCACCCAGCGACCCGTCGCCCAGGTGGTCACCGGCCTGATCAAGTCCAACGTTCCCTCGCGCCTGGCCTTCGCCACGGCCTCCCAGCTGGACTCCCGGGTCATCCTCGACCAGAACGGGGCCGAGACGCTCACCGGCCAGGGTGACGCCCTCTACCTGGGGCCGGGCGCCTCCACGCCGGTGCGCATCCAGGGCTCCTGGGTCACCGAGTCCGAGATCCGCTCCGTCGTCGAGCACGTCAAGTCCCAGCTGACGCCCGAGTACCGCGAGGACGTCGTCGTCCCGGAGGTCAAGAAGCAGATCGACGAGGAGATCGGCGACGACATGGACCTGCTCCTGCAGGCCGCCGAGCTCATCATCTCCAGTCAGTTCGGCTCCACCTCCATGCTCCAGCGCAAGCTGCGTGTCGGCTTCGCCAAGGCCGGACGCCTCATGGACCTGCTCGAGTCCCGTGAGGTCGTTGGCCCCTCGGAGGGGTCCAAGGCCCGCGACGTCCTCGTCCAGCCCGAGCAGCTCGAGGAGACCCTGGCCTGGATCAAGGGCGAGGGCGGTGCGCCGGGAAGCGCGGAGACTCCCGAGGCCCATGACGCCCCTCAGGGCGAGCCGGGCTCCGACGAGCCGTCGGCTCCTGCCGCGAATGAGCCTCGTACCGCGGTCATGCCGTCGAACCGCCACAGCACGGATCCGTTGGAGGTCGCCTCGAGCCTGCCGGAGTCTGAGTCCTGGGACGATACGTCCGCCGATGAGGACTCCGAGGACGCCTGGTCGCTCACTGGCCGCGGCTCATCGTGGTGATGGGGAGGCCGATGCCGTGCCCTGCGGGCCCGGGTGGGCTCCGGCTCGTGTGATGACCTCTTCCCGACTGGGAATCGTCGGAGCCGATCCGGTGGCCTTGGGCGGCGTGGTGGACATGGTCGAGGCGTCCTTGACCTGAGAGGTGAGCAGGCTCCAGCGTCGGTCGATCTGCTCGGTGCTCAGGCCCAGATCGGCAGGGCGTTCACCGTTGTGAAGCGCCGCCAGGTCCCTGATCTTGTGGCCGCCGGCGAGATCCATCGTGAACGGGTGCCAGTTCAGCTTGTCCACGCTCACTGAGCCGTCGGCGTGGGACGTGACGTCGGCCCAGACCAGCTGGCCGACGTCGGACAACGGGGCGCAGCACTCCTCATCCTGGTTCGAGATGTAGTTGCCGGCCGAGTACGACACCCACATCCCCTTGCCCCCGACTCCGCCGGAGAGCTTCTCGGCGGGCTGAGGCACATGGGGGTGAGCGCCGAAGAGGATGTCGACCTGCCCGCTGTCGGCCAGGGACTGGGCGTACGAGACCTGCTTGTTGTTGGGCGTGGTCTCGTACTCCTCACCGAGCTGGGAGTGGACGACGACGAGGTCGGCACCCGCCGCACGGGCCGACGTCGCCGCCTTCGTGATGGCGCCGACGTCGTTGAGCGACACCGAGTAGCCGGTGGGATCCTCCAGGCCGTTGAGGTCCATGGTCGTGGAGATCTGGGCGACGGTCACTGTGCGCCCACCCCGCTCAAGCTCGTAGAGCGCGAAGGGCACCGAGGCGTCCTGTCGGCTCCGGTAGGTGCCAGCGTGGCCCAGCCCGTGAGCGTCTAGGGCGTCCAAGGTGGCCACGACCCCCGCCTCTCCCCGATCCGCAGCGTGGTTGGAGGCGGTTGCGCAGCCGTCCCACCCGGATCTCGCCAAGGCGGCCACGACCTCGGCCGAGGTGCCGAAGGAGGGGTAGCCCGAGTAGACCCCGTCCGGAGCGACAGGAACCTCCATCCCGCACAGGGCCAGATCCAGGCCCTCGACCCAGGGGGTCTCAGCAGCGATGTTGGCGGTGATGTCACCTGAGGCCCCCGGGGTGGACTCCATCACCGGCATGTGCATGAGGACGTCCCCGGCGTAGCCCACGGTGAAGTGCACGTCCTGTGAGCCGTCGGTGCTGGCGGAGGCGGACGAAGTCGGCGACTGAGCCGGCACGGAGTGGTCAGTGCTCGTCGCGCAGCCGCTCACCGCGGCGGACGTGATGAGAACGGCGGCGGTCAGGAGGATGGGTCCTCGTGACCTGCGGGCGAGACGTGCCGAGCGTGGCGAAGACGAAGGCAGAGGAGCGGCTGAGTACATGGTGATGAACGTAAGAAGTGGACCTTAATGACGTGTGCACGGTTCGTGCTCGTTCCGGCGGCGTGGGGCGGACGTGTCGAGACGTCGGCGTGAACCGAGGGTGAGAACGGATCTTATGCCGCGTGTCGTATGTGGTGGCGTCGTAGCGCGTACGGCGGAGGTGAGCAGATACGAGGCGGTCGAGAAGATGGATCGAGGTTTCTGCGTCGACTGGAGGCCGTCCGCGACTAGGCTGACCCTGATGAACGCCCCGACCGCCCCGGACGGCGCCGCGCAGTCAGAGCAGGCGCCGCTGCTCAACATCGCCAACGTCCTGACGGTGCTGCGCCTGCTGCTCGTGCCCGTCTTCATCTGGCTCTCCCTGCTGCCAGGGGATCGGGCCAGGCTCGCCGCAGTCGTGGTCTTCGTCGTGGCGGCCTTCACGGATCGCCTGGACGGCCAGTTGGCGCGCTCGTGGGGGCTGGTGACCTCCTTCGGCAAGATCGCCGACCCGATCGCGGACAAGGCACTGACCCTGTCCGCCTTCGTCCTGCTGAGCGTCAACCAACGACTGTGGTGGTGGGTCACCATCCTCATCGTCGTGCGAGAGCTCGGCATCACGGTCATGCGCTTCTTCATGCTGCGCCGCGCCGTCATGGCGGCCTCGCGCGGCGGCAAGATCAAGACGACGCTGCAGATGGTGGGGCTGGTCGGGCTGCTCACACCCTGGTCCATGCTCCTGCTGCCCGCGGGCCCGGCCACGTTCCTGACCAAGGCGGCCTACGTCATCGTGGCTGCGGCGCTCATCGTCACGGTGGTGACCGGCCTGGACTATGTCCGCCAGGCGGTGCGGTTGAGCCGTCAGGACGGACGGAGCGACCAGTGGCCTCCCCGGGGGCGCAAGCCGTGGTGATCGGGGACGTGCAGGGCGCCGAGGGCCGTATCCGCGTGGCGACGGCCCTGCTGCAAGCTGCCGCGGATCGCGGAGTGAGTCTGGCGATCGCCGAGTCATTGACGGGTGGGCAGGTCTCCTCCAGCCTGGTGGAGGTCCCCGGCGCCTCCCGTGTGCTCGTGGGGGCGGTCGTGGCCTACGCCACCCGGATCAAGGCGCAGGTCCTCGGGGTCGATGCTGCGCACCTGGAGCGGACCGGGCCGGTGGACCGCGATGTCGCCCTGCAAATGGCGCACGGAGTGCGCAGGCTCCTCGGGGCCGATCTGGGGCTGGCGACCACTGGAGTGGCCGGACCTGGGCCGGCCGACGGCCATCCGGCGGGAACGGTTCACGTCGCCGTCGCCGCTCCATGGGGGCGCAGGCACCGCGAGCTGCACCTGAGCGGTGACCGCTCGCAGATCCGGCGCGCCACCGTGATGGAAGTGTGTGAGCTGGCCATCGGTTTCCTGCGGGAAGAAGGCCGTGAGTCGCAGCCGTGACTGCCTCACATCGACGACCGACCAACTACAGACCACAGACTAAGGCGTATTTCAGATTTCTCTCAGGAATACCGGTAGAGTGGTTCCCAACGTCACCGGAGCCGAAGAGCTGGACCCGCGTGGCGGGAATGAATCCACGACGTGAATGGTTGTGCTAGACGATGAACAACACGACTCACCCCCGCACCACTCGCCCGATCAACAACCGGATGCCGATGCGCCAGGGACCCGGGGCAGGGTACGGTGTGTCCGTGGACACCCCGAAGCACGAGAATGTCGTCCTGCGCCGCGAGATCGGAGAAGTCCTGCGCGGCGTCCGACAGCACCAGGGACGCACGCTGCGTGAGGTCTCCTCTCAGGCCCGCGTCTCCCTGGGGTACCTCTCCGAGGTTGAGCGCGGTCAGAAGGAAGCCTCCTCCGAGCTGCTCGCCTCCATCTGCCAGGCGCTTGACGCCCCCCTGTCCATGGTGCTGCGCGAGGTCTCCGACCGCATCGCCCTGACCGAGGGCGTCATGATTCCAGACACAGTTCCCGATGAGCTCGTGCGTCAGCAGGGGGTCGCCCTGCGGTGACCATCCGCTGATGCTCTGCTTGCGCTGCTCTCGCGGTGCGCAGGCCGTTGCCAGTGAGCCGACCCTCCCGGCGGTGGGGCCACGATGAGTGGACTCGCCGCCGGGTTGCCTGTTGACAAAGGGGGAGTGGTGAAGCACTCGGAGTTCTGGAACGCCGTCGAGACGGTCTTCGGTTCGGCCTACGGCCGGTCGCTGGCGCAGGATCTGGTTCTTCCGGGACTGGGGGTGACCTGCGTGCAGGCGCTTGACGACGGTGTGGCGCCGGAGCGGGTCTGGAGTCTTCTGTGCGACGAGACTGAGCGCACGGATGCCGAGCGATGGATCTTCCGCTCTGACCCCCGTCGCTGAGCCCAGGTGGTGAGGGCAGGTGCTGGGGCGAACTCAGGAGCCGCCGACACGCGCGTGACGATGATGTCATGATCGAACAGGTGTTCGGGTACTGTTCTCCACGAACGACGACGACGCCACGTGAGTCCACAGGGCTGATGCGGGGCGGAGATAGATGTCAGTGGTCAGGCATACCGTCGTTGGTGAGCCCCGGAGAGGGGACCTCGCCGAAGTTGACCAGCCATGTCCGCCGCGGCTGCGCGCCGCCCTGAGAACCGAGGTAGAACAATGCCCGCTGCCAGCCAGACCCAGGACCGCTCCAAGGCCCTGGCCACAGCCCTCGCCCAGATCGACAAGAGCTTCGGTAAGGGATCCGTCATGCGTCTGGGGGACGAGTCCCGTCCTCCGGTCTCCGTCATCCCGACGGGGTCGGTCGCCCTCGACGTGGCTCTGGGAGTCGGAGGGCTCCCGAGGGGGCGCATCATCGAGGTCTACGGGCCGGAGTCCTCCGGAAAGACCACCGTCGCCCTGCACGCCGTGGCCAGCGCGCAGAGGGCCGGCGGGAACGCGGCCTTCATTGACGCCGAGCACGCCCTCGACCCGGTCTACGCCAAGGCCCTGGGCGTCGACATCGACAACCTCCTGGTCTCACAGCCGGACACCGGGGAGCAGGCCCTGGAGATCACCGACATGCTGGTGCGCTCGGGCGGCCTGGACATCATCGTCATCGACTCCGTGGCGGCCCTGGTCCCCAAGGCCGAGATCGAGGGGGAGATGGGGGACTCCCA
>ERZ772940.460-NODE-460-length-18762-cov-5.0479_pt1 | contig 18762 bp, 16 predicted proteins | sample MGYA00511682_ERZ772940 | MGnify/ENA primary metagenome ERZ772940 (study PRJEB29015, sample SAMEA2737922) | human oral metagenome | biome: human oral; feature: human-associated habitat; material: dental | place: China | collected 2031 ... | reverse complement strand
AACTCGTACCATTCCGCCTCTTCTTGGAAGAAGAAGGATTGCAATCACGCGCAATTAAATAATTCCTTCGTGGAACTTAAAAAGATCGGAGCAATCCGGTCTTTTTATGGAGGATAGTAAATGAATTTAAATCAATTAGATATTATCGTTTCAGATGTTCCCCAAGTCTGTGCTGACTTGGAACGTATTTTTGCTAAAAAAGCCGATTATGTTGATGACAGTTTTGCTCAGTTCACGATTGGCAGTCATTGTCTCATGTTGTCACAAAGTCATTTGGTTCCTTTGGAACAGTTTCAGTCAGGAATCATTCTTCACATTGAGGTTGAGGATGTAGAGCAGAACTACAAACGGTTGAAAGAGCTTGGTGCCGACATTTTATACGGTCCGGCTGTAACAGATTGGGGAACGGAATCGCTACTAGTTAAAGGCCCTGCTGGTTTAGTGATTGATTTTTATCGTATGAAATAGGTCGCTTAATCATTTGAAGCTAACCTTAATCATTCTTAAAACAGAATGTGAGAATATGCACTATTGAAAGATCGGAGCAATCCGGTCTTTTTCTTATCACAAGATTGTGATAGTTTACATCTTCATAACAAAAGCATCAAAGTCTTGATTGTTTTGGAAAAAGATTATAAAATATGATTCATAAAAAGGAAAGAGGTTTTGAAAATGTCTGAAAAACAAATGAAAGTTTTGGGTTGGGTAGCGACCTTCATGTCTGTTATGATGTACGTGTCATACTTCCCACAAATTATGAACAACCTGGCTGGTCAAAAAGGGAACTTTATCCAGCCCTTAGTTGCTGCCATCAACTGCAGCCTTTGGGTCTACTACGGCTTGTTCAAAAAAGAAAGAGATATTCCCCTTGCCGCTGCCAATGCACCAGGTATTATTTTTGGCCTGGTAACGGCTATCACAGCTCTGATTTAACTTAGATTAAAGAGGAAGGAAATGAGTTATTCCTATTAATACCAGACTCAACTTTATCTCGTATAATACACCAGAAATAAAGTGTGGTAAGATATTCGTAAACGTCGTTCCAATAAGATGTGATTCAAAATTTGGAAGCAGTCATTGAGAAGTTTTAAGATGGTATATAAGGATGAGGATCGAAAGTGACATGACCTATCATTAATTGTTCATTGGACTAGAATACTTTTTGAAAGAAGATGAGACAAGTAATGCTAACTCAAGTTTGTCCTGCTGTGTCAGTCTTTGAAACCAATTATATTGGTGCTTCTTTTACTGATTATTTATTGTTGGTTGTTGTAGTTTAAAATGATGTATATGAAAAAAGCTGAAAGGCCAGATATTCTGGTCTTTTTTTGTTATTCAGCCCGTTCTATTTATTTCTCTACTATAAAAAAACAAGCGCCTATCTAGCTTCTTCAAAAAAGTATATACTTTTTTTGATAAAAGTATATACTTTTAGAAAATGTTATGCTATAATCTTATTAAAAGATATCTTTAAAACAAAAACACACAACAACGGAGGAAAATCTGATGAAAAAAAGTTTGATAGGTATTGGCGTGGTGACTCTGGCTTCAATGGTCTTGGTAGGATGCTCAAACGGAGGATCTCAAGAGGCGAAAGATGGAAAGGAAACCATTACCTTTATCAACCATCGAACAGACTGGGAAGCAAGCGGTAAATGGGATGAATACATCAAAAAATTCAATGAAAAGAATCCAGACATTAAAGTGGAAATTCAAACTATTACTGATTATGCTGGGCAAGTTAAAACTCGTATGAATAGTGATGATTACGGTGACTTGTTAATGATTCCTGGTGATATTAAGGCTCAAGACTATGCGAATTTCTTTGAGCCTCTAGGGCAAAAATCAGAACTATCAGAAAAATATCTTTCATTGAACGATCGTTCTTACGAAGGTGTCAGCTATGGTATTCCAAGCCAGTTGAATGCGACTGGTATGGTTGTCAATATGAAAGTTTTTGAAGATGCGGGCATCAAAGAGTTTCCCAAAACTCCAGAGGATTTTGTTAAAGCTTTGAAAACAATCAAAGAAAAGAATCCTGAAGTAACACCTCTTTATACAAACTATGCATCAGGTTGGACCTTATCAAATTGGGACTTTGTTAAGGCAGGTGTTGCAGGTGACATGGACTATAGTTTCAAAATGACATCGGACAAATCTCCATTTGACCCTGGAAAACCATTAAATATAAGCTACAACTTACTCTATACAGTAACCAAAGATAAATTAGTTGAATCTGATCCTACAACATCAGATTGGGAACAATCGAAAGTGGATCTCGCAAATGGTAAAATTGCAGTTATGGTTCTAGGAAGCTGGGCTGTTCCACAAGTTCAACAAGCAAATCCTGATAATGCTAAAAATATTCAATTTCAAGCATTTCCAACTACAGCGGCAGACGGTAAACAATACATGACTGCAGCTGGTGACTATAACTACGGTATTAATGTTCACAGCAAACATAAAGAAGCTGCTCGCAAGTTGCTTGATTGGTTGGTTAATGAATCGGACTACGCAAAAGATAATGGTGGAATTCCTACACTTAAAGGTGCAGAATATCCAGATTCACTTAAGTCTAGCCAAAAGGCAGGTGTCCAAATTGTAGAAGAAAATCCAGCACCAAAAGGAAAAGAATCACTCTTTAGTGACTTGAATAACGAATCTCAACTTGGTATCGGTACAACTGATAAAGAAAAACAACGTATTATTGATGCTGCGCTTGGTAATTCAAAAGAAAGCTTTGAAGATATCATGAAAGATTTCAACCAACGTTGGTCTGACGCAATTTCTAAAATAGCAACAAACTAATCAAATACGGGAGTGGAAACTAAAGAATGATACTGAACATTCCGCTCCCTTATCTATTGAAGGAGGATTCGTATGGTGAGAAAATCATTTGGGAAGAATTTTGAAAAGAATCTGGTGATTTTTTGCTTCACTATTATTCCAGTTCTACTAATTTTAACTTTTTCTTACTACCCTTTATTAAAAATGTTTCAGTATAGTTTACAAGACTGGAATGGCTATAGTACAAATCCCAAATTTGTAGGTCTTGAAAACTACAAAACTGTATTGACAAATCCAAACTACTTTACAGTTTTTAAAACAAGTCTCTATTATTTCCTAGCGACCTTCTTACAGTTGGCTCTAGCATTGCTGTTTGCAACCATTCTCTCATTTAAGGTGAAATTTGCCAATTTTTGGAAAGGGATCTTATTCTTCCCTTATTTGCTGAATGGGGTTGCCATTGGTTTCATTTTTCTATACTTCTTTAAAGGGGATGGAACACTTGATACAGTCTTGAAAGCAATTGGTCTTGGAGATCAGATTCATTTATGGCTGGGAGACCGCTCGATTAATAATATTTCCCTTGCCTTCACATCAGTTTGGCGCTATACTGGATTTAACTTTCTTGTCTTTTTAGGAGCAATCCAGTCTATCAACCCTGAAGTATATGAGGCAGCTGAGATTGATGGTGCTAATAGATGGAATCAGTTCCGATACATCATTATGCCAAGTATTCGAAACATCATCTTCTTAAATATTATTTTGGGAGTTAGTGGTTCCCTTAGCGTCTTTGATATTCCTTATATCATGACGGGTGGTTCAAATGGTACAACCACATTTGTTATCCAAACAATTGATACAGCCTTTAAATATAATAAAGTTGGTTTAGCCTCTGCAATGGCGATCATCTTACTTGTGATTGTAATCGTTGTTTCATTGGTTCAAAAATATGCTACACAAGAAAGGAAACGGAAAGCATGAAAAGCAAAAAAATCACGGTAGGGAAATGTTTTCAATACCTTGTCTTAATAGCTGGGGCAATCGTTGCTTTATTACCTATCTTGGTGGTATTCATTGGTTCTTTCAAATCAAGTCAAGAATTTTTGACTAGTGGAGTATTGGAATTACCTAAGTCGCTTGATTTTTCAAATTATAAAACAGCCTTTATTAATGGTCAAATGCTACTTGGGTTTAAAAATACTCTCATCATTTTTGTAGTGAGTATGTTAGGGAAGTTAACCTTGGCTTCTATGTTCGCCTATGCGATGAGTCGATTTGATTTCCGCTTGAAAAAGCCAATCCTAACCCTTTTTGTATTAGCTATGCTAATTCCAGGAATTACAAGTCAGGTGGCAACATTCCAAATCATCAACTCGCTTGGCTTGTTTAATAAGATTTGGTCAGTCATCTTGCTAAACTTAGGGACAGATGTTATCTCGGTATATGTTTTCTTGCAGTATCTAGATGAAATCCCAGTTTCCTTAGATGAATCAGCCTTTCTTGACGGTGCAGGCTACTTTGGAATCTTCTGGCGTATCATTTTGCCAAACTTGAAGGCTCCTATTGTAACCATGCTCATCATTTCAGGGGTTGGTGTCTATAATGACTTTTATAGTCCCTTCCTTTATATGCCAGATAGAAATTTGAAAGTTATTTCAACAGCCCTCTTTGCCTTTAAAGGACCTTATGGGACAAACTGGCCAGTTATTTTGGCAGGTGTTGTGATTGTAATTTTACCTATTTTGATTGTCTTCTTGACACTACAAAAATACATCTACAATGGAGTATCTGGTGCAGTCAAATGATCAGAAGGAGTGAATTAGATGACAGAGAAAAAATCGAAGCTCAAGCTGTTTGCAGATACTTGTTTGTTGGTTGTCCAAGCATCCTTAGTATTTTGGATGACGCTCTTTAAAAGGGGATTTGTCTATGCTTGGATCCCTGCAATGAAATTAACTTTTTCGTATGTAGAGTCTACTTCATCAACAGAACATTCTTTATTAAAGGTTCTCAAACAAAAAGTACCGGCTTCAGGCTCTGATCGATTTTTCTCTTTCCTCCTATCAACCAGTTGGACTCTCAGTATGGCTTCTTGGTTATTGTTTATCCAGAGGATGGGAGATGTGTCCCGAATTCTTTTTCTCGGATCGACAATATTTTGGGCTATCTGCTTTATCGTAGGAAGCATTTATAGCCAATTTGAAGAGAATAATGGAGAACAAACCTTAACTTGGTTTCGTCGTAGTTGGATCTTTGCTCTAGCTCTTCTTCTCTGTTTGCTACTTTTATTCTGGTACTCTCTAACTCAAAATATTATTGGTTGGATGATACTTCCGGGATTGTATTTCAAGACAATCCAATTTTATCAAAAACTCGAAAAGAGGAGTACGACATGATTTTTGTCGATGATAATCAAAAACTATTTCATTTACAGAATGAACATATAAGCTATATTTTCCGAATGATGGAAGATACTGGGGTGTTAGAACAGCTATACTTTGGAGAGCGGATTCCGCATCAAGAAGATTATCGTTTTCTAATTGAACGGGAGATCCGCCCATCTAACAATTTGCTTGAAGGAAGTCAATTGACCTCCTTGGAGCATATCAAACAAGAAGTTCCGAGCTTTGGTACTACAGACTTTCGTTATCCTGCGATTGAAATTGAATATGAATCTGGTGATCGAATCAATCAATTTCAATATCATTCCTATCGGATAATAAATGGAAAATCAGTCGAAGGAACATTGCCAGGCACCTTTGGTGACAGTAATCAAGTAGAGCAACTAGAGGTTAAGTTGAAGGACCGCTATTCAGATCTTTACCTCTATCTAACCTATTCACTCTATCTTGATGAAGCCGTTTTGACAAGACAGGCAAGATTAGAAAATACTGGTGTTAGACCCATTTCCATTCATCGTTTGATGAGTTTGAATCTAGACTTACCAAATGAAGATTATGACTGGTTGCACCTTAATGGTGCTTGGGCTCGAGAGGCACAATTAAGCAGAGAATCAATCCATATCGGACTACAACAGGTTTCAAGTACACGTGGTGCTAGTAGTCATATGCATAATCCATTTTTGGCTTTGTGTCAAAAGACTACGACAGAGTATCAGGGAAATGTCTATGGCTTTAACTTGATTTATAGTGGAAACTTTCTAGCTCAAATCGAGAGAGATAATTTTGATATCTTGCGTGTTCAGTTGGGAATGAATCCCTTTCAATTTAATTGGCTCTTGAAATCCGGGCAGGAATTCGTTTGTCCAGAAGCTGTTATGGTATTCAGCAACCAAGGATTTAATCAAATGAGCCAGACCTTCCATCGTTTCTATATGAACCACTTGATTCGTAGTCCGTGGAAAAATCGGAAACGACCTGTTCTGATTAATAACTGGGAAGCAACTTATTTTGATTTCACAGAAGAAAAACTACTAGAAATCGTGAAAGTGTCAAAAGATTTGGGTGTTGCTCTATTTGTATTGGATGATGGCTGGTTTGGAAATCGAAATAGTGATTCAGGGTCATTGGGAAATTGGAAAGAAAACCTAAACAAATTCCCATCAGGACTAAAAGCTTTTTCGGAAAAAGTTCATCAAGAGGGACTTTTGTTTGGTCTATGGTTTGAACCAGAAATGGTTTCGAAGGATACTTCCATTTATAAAGAACATCCAGAATGGGTGATTGGAAATCCTACAAAAAATATTTCCCATGGTCGAAATCAGTATATTTTGGATTTTGGAAATCCAGATGTTGTAGAAGAAATTTTTCAACAGATGAAGAAAATCTTATCCAATGTTCAGATAGACTATTTGAAATTGGACATGAATCGCTACATTTCAGAAGCCTTCTCCCAAGTCTTGCCTAGCAATCAGCAAGGAGAGGTTCTTCATCGCTATATTCTCGGGGTCTATTCTTTTTATGAACGTCTAGTGAGGGAGTATCCGGAAATTCTGATTGAATCCTGTGCTGGTGGAGGCGCTCGTTTTGATGCAGGAATGCTTTATTATAGTCCTCAAATTTGGGCCAGTGATGATACGGATGCGGTCGAGCGTTTATCCATTCAAAGTGGGCTATCGATGGTCTATCCAATTTCTAGCATGGGAAGCCATGTTTCTGCAATTCCAAATCATCAGGTAGCAAGAATAACTTCTCTTGAAATGAGAAAAGCAGTTGCGTTCTTTGGAACTTTTGGATATGAGTTGGATCCTACTCGATTGACTCAATCTGAGAAGGATGAAATCAAGACACAAATCAAGGATTATGGGAAATACCAAGAACTCATTCATCAAGGAGATTTCTATCGTTTGGAGACATATGATAAGAATCGAGTTGCTTGGATGGTTGTTAGCAAAGATAAAAAGGAAGCTTTGGTAGCACATTATCAAATTTTGGCAGAGCCTAATCCAAACTATAAGCGTTTAAAACTGTCCGGACTAGATAGTCAGGCTCGCTACCATATTAAAGAAAAATACATTGACCAAGTGAGAACTGGTGTAGATTTGGAGAATATCGGATTGATACTCAATCAAAATTACATCGGACGTGAACAAGAATATTGGTCTCGCGAAATGCCAGGAGATTTCCATTCAAGGATTTTCTATCTCGAGGCTCTAGATTAATACATCTCTTCTCGGAGAGTTAGAATGGATATAAAATGGAAAAATATAAAATCATAGCAAATAGTATCCGTAAGCGAATCATCGAAGGTGATTATGTATCAGACCAAAAGCTTCCCTCCGAGAAGGAAATGGGAGACGAATTTGCAGCAAGTAAATTAACTGTAAAGAAAGCCTTGGATATCTTGGTTGGAGAAGGGCTGATTATCAAACGTCGTGGAGCAGGAACTTTTGTAAAATCGTTGTCGGTTGAGCATAGGGAGCGCCTGATTGTCGATAACCAGATGCGTGGGACGACAGCCTTTAACCCTGATAAAAAGGTTACTAGCAAGGTTTTGTCCTTCTCAGTTGTACAGGCTTCTCAATTGGTTAGCCGTAAGCTCAATCTGACTGAAGGAAGTCCAGTCTATGAAATTTATCGAGTTCGTTTAGTTGATGGCAATCCAACAGTCATTGAAAAAACTTATATGCCTATAGATGTTATTTTAGGACTGACGAAAACCGATGTTGAAGGTTCTATCTATGAATATATCGAAGAAAAGTTGGGATTGAGAATTCAGAGTGGGCATCGAACGATTTCTGTACGAAAAGCAACAGACTTTGAAGCAGATGAATTGGCCTTGGAGTACGGAGACCCGGTTGGGATTGCTGAACAGATCGGGTATTTAAACACTGGGGTTCAATTTGAGTACTCCATCAGTGTCCATCGATATGACCAGTTCTCAGTTGAGATGATGGTCACACACTACTAAAGGAGAAATTATGGCCTTACTAGCATTTGATATGGGAGGAACAGCTGTTAAATACGGACTGTTCCGGGACGGAGTATTAGAGCAAACAAATTCTTTTCCAACTCCTGCAACTTGGGAAGAAATGAAGGGAGCCTTGGTTACAGTTCGTAATCAATTCTTAGATGAATCTTTAGAGGGAGCTGCAATTAGCTCACCGGGGTCAGTGGACTCAGAAGCCGGCGTTATCTATGGTAGCAGTGCTATTCCTTATATTCATCGTTTTGAAATTGTAAAAGAACTAGAAGAAACATTAGGCTTACCTGTATCAATCGAGAACGATGCGAATTGTGCGGCTCTTGCAGAAGTTGAATTTGGTGTTGCAAAATCTGTGAAGGATGTTGTTTTCTTCATCATAGGTTCAGGAATAGGTGGAGCGCTTGTTTTAAACCGTAAATTGCACAAGGGGAATAGTCTTTTCGGTGGTGAATTTGGTCGCATGCTACTGAGAGGTAACGAGACCTTAAGCATGTTGGCTAGTCCAGTTCATAGCGCGAAACGCTATGCAGAATCTCAGTCTATTTCTTCATCGTTCTCAGGTAAGGATTTATTTTCATTAGCGGATCAGGGAGTCATTGCTGCTCAAAATGCAGTTTCGGATTTATATGATAGTCTAGCTCTTGGAATCTACAATGTTTTAGTAGTTCTAGATCCAGAACTCGTTGTGCTTGGTGGTGGTTTATCCAAAAAGGAGGAATTGTTAGGGGAAATTGACAGACGTGTTCGTAAATTGTTGAAAAATAATAATGTGGCAGAACTGAAATTTCAGCTAGAAAGGTGTCGTTATTTCAATGATGCCAATCTCTTGGGGGCTGTAGCTCGTTTTCAATCACAGGGGGTGTCTAATGAAGCTGAAAAAGAATGACCGTCTTGTCTTTTTTGGAGATAGCATCACCGAGTGGGGTCGAGATCAAGAAGATGGGACTAACCTAGGTAATGGCTATGTTGCAGTTCTTAGTAGGATGTTGACTGATAGATTTCCTGAAGCTGATTTTTGTTACTTTAATCGTGGAATTGGAGGCAATCATATCCATGACTTAAACAATCGTATTCGTGATTGTTTAGAGTTGAGACCCGATGTCGTTTTTGTACTTATCGGAATTAACGATGTTTGGCATCAAGTAGGCCAACAATCTTTCGGAAGTGAAAAAGAAGGAAAACGATTTGCAACGGAGTATAGAAAATTACTAACACAGTTACAGAAAGCGGGAATTCATCGTATCCTATTAATGGAGCCTTTTGTTCTACCTGAGCCAAGCGATCGAGAAAGCTGGAGAGTGGATTTAGACAAAAAAATTCAGGTGGTTCGAAAACTTGCTAAGGAGTTCCAGTTAGAATTTGTTCCTTTAGATGGGTTGATTAATGAAGAAGCTATCAAAGTCGGAGCTAAATCGCTGACGGGTGAGGATGGGGTGCATCCTACCCCTCAAGGGGCTCAGTTTATTGCTAGTGAGATTTTTAAGAGAGTAGAAGTAGGCAAGTGATATGTTGAAAGAAGAAGTATTCTCAAAGTGGGGAAATTATAATGGAAGCCAGAAGAAACCAGTTGATTTTGATAAATTTTGGGATAAAGCGAAGTTAGAAGTTGACACCTTGGGAACAGAATATCAACTGGAGAAAATGCTTCTCCCTTCCAAACAAGTTGATTGTTTTCTTCTTACTTTTACGGGAGTTGGTGGCTCTAAAGTCTCTTGCCAGATGATCTGTCCCAAGAAATGTATGAAACCACTCCCAGCTCTTCTCCAGTTTCATGGTTACCATTCGAGCTCAGGTGACTGGAGTGATAAAATAGGTTTAGCCTCAGAAGGGATGATCGTCTTTGCCATGGATGTTCGTGGTCAAGGCGGGATATCAGAAGATGGTTCATCTACCAAATATGCTACTTTGAGAGGGCATTTAATCCGAGGAATAGAAGAAGGTGCAGAGAACCTTTTTTATCGGTCGATCTTTCAGGATGTTTATCAATTGACAAAAATTGTAATGACGATGCCTGAGGTTAATTCTCGTAAAATAGTGTCCTATGGCGTATCTCAAGGTGGAGCTTTGGCTCTCGTTTGTGCAGCTTTAATGCCGTCTGTTTCTAAGGTTTTTGTGCAATATCCTTTTCTTAGTGATTATCGTGAAGCCTATCGTTTAGATGTAAACCAATCCGCATACGAGGAACTGGCTTATTGGTTTCGACAAAGAGATCCTCGTCATCAGCGAGAAGAAGAGATTTTTTCAACTCTAGATTATATTGACATTCAATACTTGGTACCAAGGATTGAGGGAGAAATCTATTGGGCGATGGCGCTTGAAGATTCTGTTTGCCATCCCAAAACTCAATTCGCTGTTATTAATCAGGCAAAAACCATCCAGGAGATTCTGTTTTATCCAGAATATGGACATGAGTATCTGCCACAATATCAAGATTTTATAAGAGAAAAATTATTTGAAAGAGAAGTGATTCTATGAGACAATTTCCAGAAAATTTTTGGTGGGGAGCTGCAACGTCAGGTCCTCAAAGTGAAGGACGATTTGACAAAAAACATAAAAATATGTTTGACTACTGGTATGATATAGAGCCAGAAGCTTTTTATAACTATGTAGGGCCAGATACGGCTTCAAATTTCTATAATAGCTATGCGGATGATATTGCAAAAATGAAAGAGGTTGGCCTAAACAGCTTACGAACATCCATCCAGTGGACACGACTAATCGATGATTTAGAGACGAATACGGTTAATCTTCAGGCAGTCGATTATTACAATCGCGTCATCGATACCTTTTTAGAGAATGGTATCCGTCCTATCTTTAACCTTCATCATTTTGATCTTCCAGTGGAACTTTACCACAAATATGGAGGATGGGAATCTCGTCATGTAGTTGAGCTTTTTGTCGGATTTGCAGAAAAGTGTTTCCAATACTTTGGTGACAGAGTAAAGGAATGGGTGGTTCATAACGAACCAATGGTAGTCGTTGATGGTGAGTACCTCTACCAATTCCACTATCCAAAGCTATTAGATGGTAAAAAAGCGGTGCAGGTAGCCTATCATTTGAACTTAGCAACAGCTAAAACAATCCGGCTCTACCGTGAAAAGGGATTTGATAAAGAAGGTGGACGTATCGGTACTGTTTTAAATCTAACTCCTACCTATGCGGCTTCCGAAGAACCAGAAGATCAAGCTGCAGCTCATTTTGCAGAACTTTGGAATAATAAGATGTTCTTGGAGCCTGCTGTACATGGACATTTTCCAGAGGAGCTTGTTTCAGTCCTTGAAAAAGATGGAGTCCTTTGGAAAACAGAAGCGGGAGATGAGGAACTCTTTGCTGAGAATACAGTTGATTTCTTAGGGGTGAATTTCTATCATCCAAATCGTGTAAAGAGACCAGATATCTCTCCAGACTCAGTTGGAGACTGGCTTCCAAGTCGTTACTATGACAATTACGAAATGCCTGGTCGCAGAATGAACATTGATAAGGGCTGGGAAATTTATCCAAAAGCCTTATATGATATCGCTGTAAATGTGAGAGACAATTACAGGAACATACCATGGTTTGTATCAGAAAATGGAATGGGAGTTTCTCGAGAAGAACGTTTCATGGGTGAAAATGGTCAGATCCAAGACGATTATCGTATTAACTTTATCAAGGAACATTTGGAATGGCTTCACAAGGGAATTCAAGAAGGATCAAATTGTTTCGGTTATCACTTGTGGACGCCTATTGACTGTTGGTCTTGGACAAATGCCTATCGCAATCGTTATGGTCTAATTTCAAATGACATTCATACGCAAGTTAAAACCATCAAAAAATCAGGATACTGGCTCAAAGGAGTCATTGAAAAAAATGCGATAGATTAACAATAAGAGAAACGGATTCGTGAGCGGATGCTTTATAGGGCCTGCGAATGGCATCTGTTTCTCTTTTTTTAGAATGAAAAGGAAGCAATTCATGAAAAAACAATTTATCCTAGGACTTACACTAGGAACAAGTTTACTATTGGCTCCATCTGTGTTAGCCACAGAAAATTCAGTACCAGCACCTTCAGATGAAAATACGGTGACTGTAGAAACACCTCGTGTTGAAAAAGTAGAAGAAAAAGAAGCCACAGGAGAGGTGAACGGAGAAATTACCCCTGTAACTGGTAAAGTATCGGAAACTAATGCCCCCTATTCTGAAAAGAAGGCTGAGGAGAATAAGGTAGCGATTGTAGACACTCAAGCAACACAAGAAACAAAAGAGTTGTTTAACTACTTAAAAGAGTTAAATGGGAAAAAAGAAGTTTTATTTGGACAACAACATGCGCTAGATGAAGGAGTGACGCTGACAGAAAAAGGTCAAAGGATTGCTTCAGAAGAGTCTGATGTGAAGAATGCAGTTGGAGATTATCCAGCAGTATTTGGCTGGGACACTCTTTCAATTGATGGACACGAGAAACCTGGTGTTGAGGAAGATGTTCAACAAAGCATTCAAAATCTCAGCCAATCCATGAAAAAAGCCCACAATCTCGGAGGAATTTTAACTCTCAGTACCCATCCTTATAATTTTGTGACCGGTGGAGATTTTAAAGATACATCAGGAGATGTAGTGAATGAAATCTTACCTGGAGGGAAGGCAAATGATAAATTCAACGCTTGGTTAGACAATATTGCAACGCTAGCTCATAGCTTGAAAACAACTGACAATAAGTCTATTCCCTTTATTTTTAGACCATTTCATGAACAAACAGGTAGTTGGTTCTGGTGGGGAGAAAGTACGACTAATCCAGAGCAGTATAAGGCTTTGTATCGTTATACTGTAGAGTACTTAAGGGATAAAAAAGGTGTTCATAATATTTTATATGCTTACTCTCCTGGTGCAGGTAATGATCGCTATTTGAAAACCTATCCGGGTGATGTCTATGTTGATATATTTGGCATTGATAGTTATGATAACAAAGAAAATGCTGGATCGGAAGCTTATATTTCATCGCTGCTAAAGGATCTTAATAAAATTGTTTCTCTAGCTGAGTCTAAGGGGAAAATTGCTGCATTAACAGAGTTTGGCTACAGTGCACAAGGACTGAAAGAAAAAGGAAATACGCTGGATTGGTACACTCGGATTTTTAAGGCTATCACAGGGGATTCGGAGGCTTCAAAGATTGCTTATATGATGACATGGGCCAATTTTGATACAGTTAATAACCTTTATACTCCATATAAAGACATTAATGGTAACTTAGGTGGAAATCATGAGTTATTGAAGGATTTCCAAGATTTCTATAAAGATAATAATACTCTTTTTCGAAATGAAGTTGGTAAGATTTATGGGACAAATAAAACAATACCTGTAAGTGAAAGAAAGGGCCAGCGTTATTTGATTCGACCGGCAGATCATTCTCTTGTAGGGTCAAGAAAATCAACTATAGTTACCAAGGGTCTTCCTGAAGACAGTCGGGTAACCTATGTATTTGCTGGTGAGGAAAGGGAATTATCAAAAGTAGGTGATTATTTCCAGGGGAAATTGCAAATATCAGATAGTATGGATAATAAAGCTCATACTTTGACTTTAAGATACTATAATGAAAATGATTTAGTGGAAACTCAATCCTATACACTCTTTGTGAATACTAAGAAAACGCAGCTATCATCCTATTTAGTAGATGATTTTGAAAATTATCTAGGGGAAGATAGTCTGTTAGAAAAAGCTTACTCTTCAAATGGAGATCCTATCTCACTTTCTCTGCAAGCAGCAGCGGAACAAGGAAAGTATAAGATGCGATATGACTATACGATTGCAAATAATGGTTATGCAGGACGTCAGCTTTCTTTCGATAAGAATTGGGAAGATCGGAATGCTCTTACTTTTGAAATGAAAACAGTGGCCCATCCTAAACAGCATTTGACTGTTCAAGTTCAGATTGGGGGAGTTAGTTTTGAAAAAGATATTGATCTTTCTCAAGCTATAAATGGGAAAGTGATCATTCCATTTTCTGAATTTAAACCAGCAGGCTGGGAAAGTCATCAAGAAGCACGCATTACAAGGGAACGCTTAAAAAAAGTGACACAATTCGCCTTTTATGTGGGAGGAGAAAAAGGAGTAGGTAGTATTGAGTTTGACACCATTCAAGCAATCAAAGATCCCCAGTTACCAGCTGTTCCAGATAAGGAAGGTGAGAAAAAATACCAATCTTTGACCTTTACATTTAAAGGTGATTCATTAGATTGGCAGGGACCGGATATTCATGTCAAAGAAAAACAACTAGTAGCTCAGGTAAATGCTGAATCAGGTGAAAAGACTGAGGTAAAATTGACAAAAGGTCAGGACTTGAGTAGCTATGATTGGTATGTTGCACGTGTGAAAACAACAGTACCTGTATCGGCTAAACTATTCTTAAAGGTTGGCGACAGTTGGCAATGGGTGAATTCAGAAGCCCAAAAGGTTTCAGATGAGTTGACAGAATTAAGATTTGATATTAGTGGAATTAAAAATCGTGATAGTGTTAAAGAAATTGGTATTGAATTTACTGGGCAGTCACAACAAAAACAAACTGGTTTCGTTAGCATAAAGCTGGTTAGTTTTGTGAAGAATTTATCCGAATTGACTCAAGAGCAAAAGCCTACGGAAGACCATGACACCGCTTCGCCTACTGAAAACAATCAATCGAATATGGGTGGAGGTAAAGAAAATGAGGAAAATAAAGTAGAGAATCCTGACGCTTCTATTTCTCCTTTAGGTGTAGATAAGACACAAATAAAAGAGGAAGGAAATCGTGTTGAAACAAAGGATTCGAATAAACCAGAACAAAAAAGAAATCTCCCAAATACAGGAGAGAAGAAAAGAAATGGATTATTTGAGTTAGGCTCTATTTTTCTAATAGTTCTCACTTTTTTGGTAGCAAGAATGAAACGACTAACCTCTGGGGAAATGTAGAAAATAACAAGAAGTAGTGATAGGATTGAAATGTACTCTAAAAGTAGGGTTCAGCCAATGGAATAATATAGAACAGCATCAAACTTTCACTCCTTTTCATGGTATAATAGAACTAGCAAATCAAGTGAGGTAAAGTGATGACAGAAATACTACAATTTCCAGAGGGATTTCTCTGGGGTGGTGCTACGGCAGCTAATCAATGTGAGGGTGCTTATAATCAGGATAGTCGAGGTCTTGCTAATGTCGATGTGGTACCCATTGGACCTGACCGCGAAGCCATTATTACAGGTCAGAAAAAGATGTTTTCTTTTGAGGAGGGCTATTTTTACCCAGCAAAAGAAGCCATTGATATGTACCATCATTATAAGGAAGATATTGCGCTTTTTGCGGAAATGGGCTTTAAGACCTATCGGCTCTCCATTGCTTGGACTCGGATCTTTCCTAAGGGAGATGAAGCAGAGCCAAATGAAGCTGGTCTAGCCTTTTATGAGGATTTATTTAAGGAGTGTCACAAGTATGGGATCCAACCTCTGGTGACTATTACGCATTTCGACTGTCCTATGCATTTGATTGAAGAATACGGTGGTTGGCGCAATCGTCGGATGTTAGACTTCTATGAAAAACTTTGTCGTACACTCTTTACCCGTTATAAGGGTTTGGTCAAATACTGGCTTACCTTCAATGAAATCAACATGATTCTTCATGCACCTTTTATGGGAGCTGGGCTTTGTTTTGAAGAAGGAGAAAATCAAGAACAGGTTAAATACCAAGCCGCCCACCATGAGTTGGTAGCCTCGGCCATGGCGACTAAGCTTGCCCACGAAATTGACCCAGAAAACAGGGTGGGATGTATGTTAGCAGCAGGGCAATACTATCCTAACACAGCCCATCCGAGAGACTACTGGGCTGCTATGGAGGAAGATCGCAAGAGTTACTTCTTCATTGATGTTCAAGCGCGTGGGGAATACCCAAACTACGCCAAGAAGCAGTGGGAACGCGAGGGAATCAAGATAGAAACGACGGCAGAGGATCTAGACTTATTGAAGAATTATACTGTTGACTTTGTTTCCTTCTCTTACTATGCAAGTCGAGTGGCCTCAGGAGATCCAGAAGTTAAAGAATTAACTGCTGGAAATGTCTTTGCCTCTCTCAAAAATCCTTATCTTGAATCCTCAGAATGGGGTTGGCAGATTGACCCACTTGGCCTTCGTATCACCCTCAATGCCATCTGGGATCGTTACCAAAAGCCTATGTTCATCGTAGAAAATGGACTCGGCGCCATGGACACGCCAGATGAAAATGGCTATGTAGCAGATGACTATCGGATTGCCTACTTAGAGGCCCACATCAAGGCTATGCGAGATGCCATATACCAAGATGGAGTTAACTTGCTTGGTTATACGACTTGGGGCTGTATCGATCTGGTTTCAGCTGGAACAGGCGAAATGAACAAGCGCTATGGTTTTATCTATGTGGATCGTGATAATGCAGGTCATGGAAGTCTCAAACGGAGCAAGAAGAAATCCTTTTACTGGTACAAGGATGTCATTGCCAGCAATGGTGCAAGTATTGAGTAGAGCACATTTGTTCACTATTTTTACAAAATCTTCTCCCTACTTTATAAGATAGGAAAAAGAGTTCAATAAGACCTAGCTTTTTGCTATAATGAGGGGAGAAAAATCAGACAGGAGATCGACATGTCAGAACCATTATTTTTACAATCAGTTATGCAAGAAAAAATCTGGGGTGGGACCAAGCTGCGTGATGAGTTTGGTTACGACATTCCAAGTGAAAAAATTGGCGAATACTGGGCTATCTCAGCTCACCCAAATGGAGTTTCTAAGGTCGCTAATGGGCGCTTTGAGGGAACAGACCTAGCCACATTGTATGCGGAACACCGTGAATTGTTTGGCAATCGTCCAGAGCCTGTATTTCCACTGTTGACCAAAATTCTCGATGCCAATGACTGGCTCAGCGTCCAAGTTCACCCAGACGATGCCTATGGACTAGAGCATGAAGGCGAACTTGGAAAAACAGAATGCTGGTATATCATCGCAGCAGACGAAGGTTCAGAGATTATCTATGGTCACAATGCCAAGTCAAAAGAAGAACTCCGCCAGCAAATCGAAGACAAGAACTGGGATGCTTTGCTGACAAAAGTACCAGTGAAGGCTGGAGATTTCTTCTATGTACCAAGTGGCACCATGCACGCTATCGGCGCAGGTATCTTGATTCTTGAAACCCAGCAGTCTAGCGATACCACCTACCGTGTCTATGACTTTGACCGTAAGGATGACAATGGCAACTTGCGTGAACTTCACCTTGAAAAATCCATCGATGTTTTAAACATTGGTGAGCCTGCTAATAGCCGTCCTGTCACTGTCAAAGCAGATGATTTGCGTTCCACTCTCCTTGTTTCTAATGAATTCTTTGCAGTTTACAAGTGGGAAATCACTGGAAAAGTTGATTTTGAAAAGACAGCTGACTACAGCTTGTTGAGTGTCTTGGCTGGTCAAGGTCAGCTTACTGTTGACGGAAAAAACTATCCAATCCAAAAAGGCAGCCACTTTATCCTACCAAGTGATGTTGAAGCTTGGATCTTGGAAGGGCAAGGTTTGGAATTGATTGTGAGCCATCCATAAAAAAAGAAAGGGCCTGAGTTCATACTCAATGAAAATCAAAGAGCAAACTAGGAAACTAGCCGCAGGTTGTACTTGAGTACGGCAAGGCGACGTTGACGTGGTTTGAATTTGATTTTCGAAGAGTATCACTACTCAAGTCCTTTTTGATTACATAAATTGGGCTATAAAAACCACGATGATGATGATTGGAATGATGAAACGAAGGAGGAAGAGCCATACTTGGAAAAGTACTTGTTTCCAGGCTCTTTCATCGAGATGGAGTTCCTCCATAGCAAGAGCCTTTTTAAAGATATAGCCTGTAAAAAGTGAAAGGCAGAGAGCTCCAAATGGCATGAGAAGATTGGAAACCAAGAAATCCATGGCATTAAAGAAAGTCTTACCAAAGATGTGAACATCAGCCATAACTCCATAGGATAGGGCTGAAGGAATTCCAAAGACGAAGGTCAAGATTCCTAAAATGGCACTCCATTTGGCACGTTTGCTGTTATCCTGGTTGGTGATATTGCCCACATTGATTTCCAGCATCACGACAGAAGAAGTGACCGTCGCAAAGAGGAAGAGCAAGAGGAATAGGATGTAGAAAATGGTTCCAAAGGGCATCTTGTCAAAGAGTTGAGGCAAGACGATAAAGAGCAGGCTGGGTCCCCCTTCAGACTGGATATTGAAGGCTGACATGGCTGGGAAAATGGCCAGACCTGCCATGATAGATACAGAGATGTTCATAGCGACAATGGAAATCCCTGACTGGACCAGATTGGTTTTCTTGTCCAAGTAGGAAGCATAGGTCAGCATGGCTGTAACCCCTAGTGAGAGGGCAAAGAAAGATTGTCCCAGAGCATAGAGGAGACCAGCGCTAGTTAGTTTTGAAAAGTCTGGTTTGAGGAAGTAGAGAACCCCTTCCATGGCGTTTGGCAAGCTGAGAGAGCGCCCGATGATGATAACAAAGATGATAAAGAGTAGCGGCATCATGACTTTTGAGGCTCTTTCAATCCCTTTTTGAACCCCACGTGATACAATAAAGATATTCAATAAG
>ERZ772940.456-NODE-456-length-18908-cov-3.84713_pt1 | contig 18908 bp, 14 predicted proteins | sample MGYA00511682_ERZ772940 | MGnify/ENA primary metagenome ERZ772940 (study PRJEB29015, sample SAMEA2737922) | human oral metagenome | biome: human oral; feature: human-associated habitat; material: dental | place: China | collected 2031 ... | reverse complement strand
TTGTCACCAACCTGATCTCCGGTATCATCGCTTACAATATCCTGCCTAAAAAGCCTGAACTCAATATTGAAATCATCAGAAACCCTAACTTTCCTATTTCCGCTTAGATCGAACTGACGTGCATTTAGTTTACAACAAAATCCGGAAGCACTGCAAAGGATCCAAACAAAAATCCCAAAACCCAAGAGAAAAAACGATAGACAAACTAACTCGAATGGCTCTTAGGTTTTTGCTCTCATTCTGTAAACCTGTATCCGGAAAAGACAAATTCCGGTATCAGGTGGAGATTGCTATCGGAAAGGACTCTTTAAGTGCATCAATTTTTTATTGTGCTGTTCGCAAAAAAAACAGCGACACTCAGAATAACTTTCGTATATCCATCGAAAGGAAGTCTTCGGCTCTGACACCTCCATCTCCGAGAATAAAAGCCGATTGGGGCTTGAAGGAATGGGAAAATTTGTCCAGCCCGTCTGTCCTTTTCTCTGCATTGCTTTTCACCTCAATGGCAACAACAGAACCTTTCTTGCGCAGGACGAAATCGACTTCATCGTCTCGTTCGCGCCAATAAAATACCTCGAAACGATGAACAAAAGCCTGACTGACGAGGTAGGCTCCAATGCCTGATTCGAAGATTCGCCCCCAGGACTTGCGATCAAGCATCGCTTGTTCAAAGGTAAAAGGGCTATACACCATCTTCAATGCATTGTTATAGACCTGCAGTTTGGGAATACTTGCCTTCCTCCTTGCCATATCATAACCAAACTTCTGAAGTCCACAAAGCAATCCGCTTTCATCCAACAGATTGATATATCCGGCCAAGGTCACCGTATTACCGGCATCTTGGAGTGAGCCTAACATCTTGTTCAAAGAAAGTAATTCTCCCGAATAGGCAGCCCCCAATTCGAAAGTCCGGCGAAGCAAAGCCGGTTTACCTATCGGTGTACCCATCAGAATGTCCTTATTGATAGTTGCTTCAATAATGGCAGCTTGAATATATTGGCTGAAACGGTCGTCATCATCGGTCAGGGAAGCGGCACCGGGATATCCCCCATAAAACAGATATTGGTTGAGCGAGAAACCGAAGCAGTCTTTCATCTCCTGATAGCTCCAATGGCTCATGCGTATTTCTTCGAATCGACCGGCCAGCGACTCTGACAACCCCTTTTCCAACAACACACGACTACTGCCCAACAGCAACACCTTGATATTACGGTCATGGAACGTATCATCGTCCCACTCTTTTTTCACGACTTCACTCCAATTAGCAATCTTTTGTATCTCGTCGATCACAAGAATAATGCTCTCCCACTCCTTGGCCTCCTTCAGGCTACGGACAGCAGCCCAACAATCGGAAATCCAAGCACCGTTCACAGTCGGAACATTATCGGCTGAGAAGAACTGATAGGGTGCATCCAAGTCCTTCAGCACCTGCTTGACAACCGTTGATTTTCCGATTTGACGAGCCCCCATTACGACTTGAATGAATCTCCTCCGATCTTTAAGACGATCTGTAATCACATGATACTCTGCTCTTTTATACATATCCGCACATTTTACTCAGTAGAGTGAGTATTTTTACTCAGTGCAAATATAATAAAGACATTTGATTCATAATCAATCTCTTACAAGTCAATAAAGGCAATGTGATTATCCCATAAAGGGTGAGATTATCATGTATTTTCCAATAGTAAATGCAACACCCTATAAACAAAAAACACCCCGAGGGATAATCGCTCGGGGTGTGAAGCCAACAGCCCACCTCCCATACCGCCTGCTTCTCCTGCCTCGGCAGAGGAGAGACAACCCTTGAAGGAGTCTATGGCTATCACGATCTTCTTCATTCCACTTCCGGCTTATTTGCAGCAGATAGTCGGCAGTCCGCAAGGATGCAAGCATGAGAGGAAAAGCCAAATCAACAAAAGAGCCAGTATGATCCCATAAGGCATCCAAAGACTCTTGGAGAAGAGGCAACGCCAATAGTTCATCTTGATCTTACGAACATCCATATCGTAGATTTCCTTGTGCGGACGGTCTTCCTCCATTTTTGCTACGCTTCGTTTGTATAGCTCGCAAAACTTCTTTTCTTGCTGGAGGTAGTAAGCATCCACCAAGGCACATGCCACGCTTATCAGGGCCAATACAATCATCAACTCACAGCGGAAGTTCGCCGCATACAAGGCTCCGAGAATGGTGGCCATAGCCATACAAAAACCTTTGATCTGAAACGAATTGCCCGCCATACGGGTAATGACGCCCTGCACATGATCCAAGTGCTGACGCTTACATTCTTCCTTATTCATCTGTATTTACCTCCTGTTTTGTTATTCTTAATATCTTTTCTTTGAACTCTCTGACTACATCACACCAATTCTGCTCTCGAAGAGCTGACGCAGTGACACCATCCGGCACAGTAAAAATACGGCTGTCAAGATTGACGACTTTGGCCTTCAATGCGAAATAATGCTTGGACAAGGTTTCTACTTCATAGAAAGTACAGGGTTTGATCTGGATGGGGATAAGTGTCTTTTCATAATCCTCGATGACCGGCAACTCATGGTCGAGGATGTAGTCTGTACCCAAATAATTTTGGCTGACCAATGCAATAATACAATCGGCACCGGTGATCCTTCTTCTGATTTCGCTATGGATAGGTGTTTCGAATTTGGTCAGTTCGTCATAGTATAGTTCGATATGCCCACTCTTCACCAAAGGTTTGAAGAATAAAAGACATTGCTCAAGCTCCTCACGGTCATGCTTGGAATACGATATGAAGACGCGCTTTACTCCCGATAGATTTTTATTGACGGAAAGATGTTTGTAGGGACGGGTAGATACTTCCCGCACCCGCTCTTTATCGATAACGCCGTTCTTCAACGGATAGGCTGCAATCCTCGCCGTAGTCTTGCTTTCATCGTCCAGCGTGCCCAAATGGATATAATGAGACTCAGTCAAATCTTTATCCGCTTGGGCACAGGAGAGGTAGAGATCCTGGATGGGTCTCTTCTTTCTGTTTGTTTCACGAATAGTGCTTCTCGTTTGCTCCGCACCCTTATCTCCTATTTGCTCCCTCGGAGGGATATTGTTCCAATACATATCCAATATATCACTGAGGATAGCAACTTCTTTCCGCTGCATATCCTTAGCGGATGTCTTTCTCTGCTCTTTGATGAATACGGATATGGCCAAGTCGGTAAAGTCGAGCTTGATCCAGATCAGATAATCCTCGGCATTCGCCTTGGGCAAACCCTCTTTCTTTTCTTCTTGTTCAATCTGTCGCCTATCCATCTCACGGCCTGCTGTGAAGATGACCTGATCTCGCCAATATCGCTTTAGAGCACCTTCTTCCCGTCCATAGTAGGCTATAATCTGGTTGATCAGGCCAAAGGGGATAAAACGTTCGAATTTGAGGACAAAATTGGGCCTCTCGAATCCCCAAGTAAGCCACTTATAGGCTTCGTCATCGGAATGCAATGGGAGGTATCCCGGTATCACATAGCAGTCCTTATCTTCATATACGATCAGCTCTTCCAATAATAGCTGCAAAGTCATATTACCATTTTGGACATGTTCTACAGATGTACTTCCGGAGCTTAGACGATGGAGTTTGCGCTCAAAAACCTCTTTAGGAACCGTTCCTCTATTGATGTCGTCTTTTTGGAGGATTTCTCCATGAATCATTTGGACAAAAGCAGCCGGATCTAACCAAACATAGCTGTTCAGCTTCTCATTCTCACGATAGTAAAGCACCTCCCCTCGCAGACTAAGCTGGTTCAATTCGGTCTGTAGATACTCTATGGTGTAAAGATCATTTTCATCTCTTCCCATATTCAGTTCAGCCGCAAGAGCTTCGAGAGAGACAGGACTGTGTTTATTTCGCTCAGCGATTGAGGGAAGAGCTTCGTACAATCCCTTATCTTTTTCTGTGATCTGAATTGATTTACTCCTGCTTGCGATAACTTCTCGAACCCTCTCTTTCAGATAGTTGAGCGCATGTACGGCACTATTCGCCTTGGGCTCTAAGGATACATAGATTTCCTCCAAAACTCCATTCCCGGCTGCACAGCCTAAGGTTTGCTGCTTAGCACCCGTTTCATCGGCATGAGTCTGAATGATAATTGTATCGTCTGTGGTCTGTGGTGTATCCTTGCCGTCTATATTTCCTCCAACCGACATACAACGATTGCAGGCATAGGCTATCTGGCCTAACCAATAGGGGCGATTGAAGTTAAGAGTCTGATATCCGTTATCATCTACGCTTACAAAGTTTCGATCCTTCTTAGCATCCCAAAAGAGAAAGTATAACGATTGGGTGGTAAAAAAGGCTTGATAAATACCATGATAATAGTCCTGTCCCCCAAAGTCGTAAAAGATCGCATTAGGGTTATTGCTTCGATGTATCGACAGCACATGTGTATTTTCCTGATATGTATAATTTGTATCATATTGACTAAGAAATGTTGTTTTTCCAGAGTCATGATTCCCCAACAGCATTACCTTGCAAAATGGGTGATATTCAACTGAAGTCTTTTTCTGTTTTTCTTTTTCAAGAAGAGCTTTAATCTCCGGCAAGTGATTCTCATAAGGAGAGAGTATCAAGCCCGATAATTCGACAAATGGATTATTATGGATTTTCAAATCTTTCAATCTTTGTCCCAGAATCAGAGATAAAGGCTTAATATCATCAACTGATTGAATATCATTGCCCGAAACATCAAGTTCTTGCAATTGCGTCAGGTCTTTTAATTCCTCAAGATTACTGATTTGGTTACGCGATAGATAAAGCTCTGTTAAGGACGTGAGAGCATTCAGACCCTCAAGCGTAGCGATTTGGTTATCCGATAGATAAAGCCCTGTTAAGGACGTGAGATGATCCAGACCCTCAAGCGTAGCGATTTGGTTATCCGATAGATAAAGCTCTGTTAAGGACGTGAGAGAAGCAAGACCCTCAAGCGTAGCGATTTGGTTACGCGATAGATCAAGCTCTGTTAAGGACGTGAGAGAAGCAAGACCCTCAAGCGTAGCGATTTGGTTACCCGATAGATAAAGCCTTGTTAAGGACGTGAGAGAAGCAAGACCCTCAAGCTTAGCGATTTGGTTATCCGATAGATCAAGCCTTGTTAAGGACGTGAGAGAAGCCAGACTCTCAAGCTTACTGATTTGATTACCTGATAGATTCAGCGTTGTTAAAGATGCGAGACGTTCCAGACCATCAAGCTTACTGATTTGGTTCCTCCTTAGATTAAGCCTTGTTAAGGACGTGAGAGAATCCAAACCCTCAATCTTGCTGATTTGGTTACCCCATAGATTCAGCCATATTAAGGATGTGAGAGAATCCAAACCCTCAATCTTGCTGATTTGGTTACCCCATAGATTCAGCCATATTAAGGATGTGAGAGAATCAAGACCCTCAAGCTTACTGATTTGATTGTTCGATAGATAAAGCCCGGTTAAGGAGGTGAGACCATCCAAGCCCTCAAGCTTACTGATTTGGTTATGCGATAGATCAAGTGATTTTAGAGCAGGAAAATCGACAAGCCAGGCCATGCTATCTATCTGACATTCTTGTAAGCAAAGCTCAACGACTGCACCGGAGGAATCTTGCTTGAAATATCTATCTATCCACGGATCTATCCCTTCTTGTGAGGAGAGATCAGGAATTTCAATGTTATAGGTCTTCTCTAAGTCTAAAATGGCTTGGGGTTTCTTGGCTTTCATATCGTCAGATCTGTATAAAAAAGTAACTCCTCCAAAGGTATAACAATCCGAACAGAAAGGAAAAGGTCAATAGTGGTACTTAGCCCTTGTATACACGCCTATACATTTTACTCAATGAAGTGAGTATTTTTACTCAGTGGAAATACAATAAAGACATCGGCTGGCTATCAAGCATTTATAAATCAAGCTCTTGCAAGCCAACAGAAGCAATGTGATTATCCCGTAAAGGGTGAGATTGTTCTCCAAAAATTTCGATTCATCGGATGTGGGCTTTTTTGCTACATTTGCAAGCAGATGAAAGCTCCACACAAAATATAAACAGCTATATATCAGAGCTATTCTACCGGCAGAACAGCATAACGAAACGACTCAATGATCAGCAACATCTACTCCGACTTCGCCCGCACAACCAACGCATCCGAACAAATCGCTCCGGCGCATTCATCTACATGCTACCCGCTTATCCGAAGGAAGAGACACAGGGCGTATGAAGCATAGGCGATAAAACTTTTCGCAAGACCTGCAAACAGATAAGGCACGCACTCGATTCCACCACGAATCGGGTGCGTGCCTCTTTTATATAAGCTCGGGAATGGGCCTTTTGAGCCGTCCGAACTATATATAAATCAGATACGATCTGTATACAAATGGAAAACGATTTGTATATAAAACGAAAACGATCTGTATATAAATCGTTTTTGATCTATATACAGATCGCTTTGCAAAGAGTTTGAAAGCATGGTTCGAACTAAAAAAGTCCGATTCTTCTACTTTTTTACTTCAGGATCTACTTCCTTTCAGGTGCTTATTTGGAATGATTCCAAACTCGTCTTCGTTGTTGAAAACTTTTTCGGCCTGTATTTTAGGCCTTTTGGGCTGAAATCATTTTCTCATTGTACCGTCGCCCATAGATGCTTCATGGCACGCTCTTCCTGACGGATACGAACGAAGAGGATAGCGAGATAGACGGGCATTCCGACACAGAAGGTAATCCAAGCATTGCAAAGCAGAGTGATACCGATAAGCTCCGGAATGACGTTGAGGAAATAGTTGGGATGGCGTACCGTCTTGAACAGGAAGCTCGTTTCGATACGATGATCGGGTACGATATAGAGCTTCAGCGTCCACACATCCCTCAGCTTATAGATGACGAAGAAGAGCATGGCATAGGCAAAAACCGAGATCGCTACGCCCCAGCCGGATAGCGTATTGAACTCGACTCCCGTGGCATAAGCTTCGTACAGGGAAGTGAAGTAGTAGGCTATGTGAGCCAGGGTGAGGAAAAGCGAATTGAGCTTGCCATACTGTACTGCGCCCTTGCGTAGCAGTCGCTTCTCGTTGAAGATGGAATAGGAGAGGGAGAGCAGTCGCAAGCAAAAGAAAAGGATGAATGTGGTGATGATGGTTTGCATACTTTTTTAAGGGTTGGTTTTATTGTCCGATCTCGTTCATATTGAGCTCGGCCCATCGGCTTCCGTGTCGCCAATCGCGTTGGGATGGTTTCGGTCCCATCTGTGGCTTTTGTCTGCCATCCACGATTCCTGACACAGCAGGATGCCGTTTACGCCTTGTACGATAGTAACCCTTTCGTCATCGATAATGTTCGTTACGCTCATAGATTATATGTTTTTGGTTATTGATTCCGATGTAATCCGATTGCGGTTATCGAGGCTTGGTGCATTTGAATACCAACAGGGAGCGAGCATCCCGAATCTCCACATTGTCAGCATATAAGGAACGGAGCTTTTCGATAGCCTCCTCCCTCGTATAATGGGGCGGACGGAACAAGCCTTTTTTGTTCAAAAACTTGCGGACAAACCAGTCGGCGGGCTTGCGTTCCCCCTTGACATAGAAGCATCCGCAGAAGAGGCCACCGCCTCTTAGCACGCGGAAAGTCTCTGCAAAGGCACGGTCCTTGTCGGGGAAGGCGTGAAAGCCATTCATCGAGAGCACGAGGTCGAAAGCCGCATCGGGGAAAGGCAGGCTGCCGACATCGCCTTGCCGGAGCGATACGTTGGTTATTTGCTCTGCACTGAAGCGCATCGCTGCTATGTCGAGCATTTCCTGCGAATAGTCCAGCCCGACAATCTCGGCTTGAGGCATCCGCCTGTATTTGTCATAGGTGAAAATGGCTGTTCCTACGGGGACGTCGAGTATTCTACCCTCGAAGCCGTCGGGAATCATGTCCAGCACCGAGCCTGCGATGATATTGTCGTCCGTTTTCCAGAGACAGTGCATATAGAGCCACGACCACCATTTCCGTCCGGTGAGGACATCATCGTAATGGTTAGTCAGTCGGTTATAGGCGTTTTTCTGCTTCATATCCATTCTTGATTTTGTTCGACATTCTGTCCCTTATGCTATCACTTGGGCATACCGAAAGCCGGTATCCATGCATCGAGCCGATTAAGCCAAAGGATTGTATAGGAAGAAAAATCCATCCTGAGATTTCGTTTGTTAAAAACTGCTCTATGCCTGATACACAAAGATATAGGGTTTGCCCACAGCATACAATCGCTAAAAATGGTGATTTTCACAGTCTTCTTTCGCCCTTTTTCTTCCCGTTTCTCCCAATCGGTACCGACTCCTTGTAAAAAAACGACGACAAACGATCTAACCCGGATGTGTCCTAAAAAACTGAACCCAAGAGCAAAAAAGACAGCAGGGGAAGGACGTCCGGTGCGTTCCTTCCCCTGCTGTAGTTTTATGATTCGTAACCTGTCGGTCAGAGAATCGAATCGAGGAGACTTTCGTCTACCAGATACGGAATTGTGATATGGTATCCGTCCGCATGAGTCGTATTGAACTCTTCGCTTACGGTCATGGCATTGGGATTGCGCGCCCATGAGCGTCGGGCCACTCCTCCCATTACATCCCACAGCATAGCCGAACGTAAGATGGCATCCACACGTTCCGAACCATCGAGCACCATGCCGAATCCGCCGTTGATAGACTTCCCGATACCTACACCACCGCCGTTGTGCAGAGCCACAAGGCTCATTCCGCGCCGGCAAAACACTGCACGGCATATCGGCCATCACATTGCTACCGTCCTTGATATTGGAGGTCTCGCGGAAAGGACTGTCCGTACCGCTCACATCGTGATGGTCACGTCCGAGCATGATAGGGCCAACCTCGCCACGGCGTACCATTTCATTGAAGCGCAGTGCTATGTTCATTCGTCCGAGTGCATCCTGATAGAGGATACGTGCCTGTGTACCTACGACGAGCTGATTCTTCTCAGCATCGCGTATCCAGATCCAGTTGTCGCGGTCTTGTTCGCGTCTGTCCGGATCGATACATTCCATGGCTGCATGGTCGGTCTTGACAAGATCCTCATGCTTACCGCTAAGGCATACCCAGCGGAAGGGGCCATAGCCGTAGTCGAACAGCTCGGGGCCCATGATGTCTTCCACGTAGCTCGGCCAGATAAATCCGTCCTTATCGTCGATTCCGTTCTTGCTGATCTCGATAATACCGCTATCGTATATGCTCTTCATGAAAGCATTGCCGTAGTCGAAGAAGTAAGATCCGCGTGCTACCAGAGCTTTCACCACTTCGAAATGACGTTTAAGTCCGAGATCGACCTGACGGCAGAATTCGTCGCGATCCTCTTTGAGCAGGCGTGTACGCTCCTCGAAAGAGAGTGTCACCGGACAGTAGCCGCCTTCATATACGGCATGGCAACTGGTCTGATCGGAAAGGAGATCGATATGAATACCTTCGCTCAAAGCATATTCGAGCAGGTCTACTACATTGCCATGATAGGCGATAGAACAAGGTTCGCCCTTCTTCCGGGCATCGGCAGCCATACGGAAAGCCTCTTCTTTCGACTCGGTACGGAACTTGACCCATCCCTGTCCGTGACGGGTATCGATACGGCTGCTGTCCACTTCGGCCGTTATGCTGACAGCTCCTGCAATATCGGCAGCCTTGGGCTGCGCACCGCTCATACCGCCGAGACCGCTGGTAACGAATAGTTTGCCGGCCAAATTGCCTCCCGTGGGGATATTCAATTTCTGACGACCGGCATTGAGCAGGGTATTGAACGTACCGTGTACGATACCTTGCGGCCCGATATACATCCAGCCACCGGCAGTCATCTGTCCATAATTGGCCACACCCATCTGGGCAGCGATCTCCCAATCCTTGATATTGTCATACAAGCCGACCATCATGGAGTTGGTGATGATCACGCGCGGAGCATCAGGCTTGGACTTGAAGAGTCCCAAAGGATGACCGCTTTCGATCACGAGTGTCTGCTCGTTGGTCATCTCTCGGAGGTACTTCATGATGAGACGGTACTGCATCCAGTTCTGGCATACCTGCCCGGTCTCTCCGTAAGTAACGAGTTCGTAGGGATAGAGGGCGATGTCGAAACAGAGATTATTATCGATCATCACCTGAAAGGCCTTTCCTTCTATACACCGGCCTTCGTACTCGTCGATGCTTTTGGCTTTGAGATCCCCTTCGGGACGGAAGCGATAGCCATAGATCTTCCCACGGGTTCTCAGCTCCTCGAGGAATTCGGGAGCAAGCTCCTTATGCAACTCCACGGGGATATAACGCAAAGCATTCTTCAAGGCCGTGCGTGTCTGTGAAGAGGTAAGACGGAAGCCGCGGTCAGGAGCGCGGCGAATACCTGCTACAAACTTGGGATAAGCAGGCAGCGTATTGTCCAGAGTGAACTTCATTATTTGATATTTTGTGATTTGTAGTCAGTATCATGCCTTAGAGAAAGTGTCCATCGCTAAGGCGGTGCCAAATTACCATTTTTCGAACACCGAGCCAAAAAAGTCTCTAATACGGTGCCAATCACAACTTTGCATACAGAGAAAAGACTCGGCAAATAGGCTATTGACTCATCCGAAAAATATGCATAACAATCGCAAGCCCCGAAAGCCTTATGGCGAACCAACAAAAACGAAGACAGCCACCTCGTTTGCAAAGCGAACAAGGAGGCTGTCCTAATATGTATGCAGGGCTATAGAAACCCCTTATCCTCAGAGAACGGGAATCGCCGAAGTCGGCCGGGCTATAATCTGCGTCTTCGAGGTGTACTTCTCTGTGAACGTTTCAGCAAAAGAGGGAAGGCATTTTCTCTGTGTTCGATGCGTTTGCAGGAACCATCAGCACTCAAAACTACAGATATAACATCGAAGCGTACCGGCAGATCGATGGCGTACATACGCACATAGTGATGCGCAGATTCGGAAATCAGTCGCCGCTTGCGTGCGTCCACAGCCTCTTCGGGGGCCAGTAGAAAGCCTTCGGTACGGGTCTTGACTTCCACAACGACCAGTTCTCTGGACGTGGATGCCACGATATCCAGCTCGCGCCGCCCCGACTGCCAGTTCAGGGCTTCTATCTGATAGCCTTGCTGCCTGAGGTGTTTCAGCGCGATCTCTTCGCCTTGGCGTCCGCGGTCGTTATGATCGGCCATTGCTACTGTCGAGACCTTTTTTTTCGTTCCGGCTGAGGATGAAGCTCTCTATGTGCCGTTGTTTTTTCTCTTCCAGGATCTTACCCACAGCAATGAATATGCCGGTTTCCTCCACCTCTCCGAAAGACTCATTCACTGCAGTGCCGAAAACACGCATCTCCGGAGACAAAGCTATATATGCACTCACGAGAGGAGGGATATTGATACCCAGCTTGCGCACTTCTATATTGAGAGTCTTGTAATTGGTGTCAAAGTCGGATGAGGAGAACAAGGCTTCGTCCTCCGCACTGATCTCTATCGGTAGGGGATGAATAGGCTTGACCAAGCCTTCCGGATCGGAGAAGTGCTTGCGAAGAAAATACAGGATCAGATTGCGAGCTCGCCGATCATAGTCTTTGTACATGGTCACCTTGCCATAGAAATAGAGTGCCTCAGGATTGACTACAGTGAGTGCTCCGATACCGTCCCAAAGATTGTCCAGCACAAAAATGGCCTTTGTGCCCATCCGTGTCGATTGGTACTGGAGCGACACGAACGAACGTCCCAATTCGACTGTGTAGGGGAGATAATCGTGCAAAAAAGCATCACTGAAGCGAAACATCTCTGCCGTTGCCAGCAAAGGCTTGCCATCGGTATCGAAAGCAACGTCCCGCCCATAGATAAAGCGGTAGCCTCCGAGTATAGCCTTGTTTTGCGGATCCCATACGATCAGCTGTTTGTAGCTCCCGGGCATGGTGTCGAACTCGTCTATATCGATCGCCTTGCCAGTACCTCCGCCATAATGCCGAAAGGCTTCTTCTCGCAGTCGGCCTACTTCTTTCATGCAATGCGGAGCTTCTTCGGCCGTAAAAACATAGATCTCATTGCCGGCTTTGTTTGTCATCCGCAGAAAACGATCGGCAGTCAGCTCCTGCTCGAGCAACTCGGATGAAATCGGAGCAATTATGGGTTCGAGGCACATGGGTTTAATGGTTATTTCTTTAAGGCCGACGGGCTGAGGTCATATACCAGTGAACGGATATGAAGTGCCTGCTCAGCCGTATCTCGGGGGGCAGACGCAAGAGATTGCCATGGAATAGGCCGGCCTGCGAATACGCGAAAATGGCGTCCCTTGCTCCGAAACATTTCATCCGGCAGCAAAGCCATCCCGATATTGAACTTAAGACCAAGGAGCTGACGGAGACGCTCTATCCGGTAGAAACGCTTTGAATTAAGTCCATCGAAAAAAAGTGGAACTATATCCCGTTTGCTGGCGTAGGCCTGACGGACAAAGCTCTTCTTCCACGGGGTATCCTGGACCTTACCTTCGATCAGACGGGAACAAAAGCCGGCCGGGAAAGTGATAACGGGCAAATCGCTCTCCAAAGCTTCCTGCAGCCGATCTATACTCTCGCGCTTCTGTCTGCCACGGGTATTGACGGGAACGAAAATCTTACGAAGCGGTCGCAGATGAAAGAGGATATCATTGACGATATAGCGCACGTCCGAATCATAGTGACTACCGATCAGGTGGCTGAGACAGATACCGTCCAACCCGCCAAGCGGATGATTGGAGACAAAAAGGCACCGCTTGTCGGACGGCAGTCTATCTGCTCCATTCCAATCTATATCGACGTGAAAATATCCGACCAAAGCAGTCATGAAGTCCACACCCTCAAGGTGTCCGTACCGGTCGAGTATATCGTTTATCTCGTCCTGATGTATCAGACGCTCCAGCAAACGGATAAGCGGCTGTGGGAGTTTCCTGCCACTCAGCCGTTGGATAATTTCTCCAATATGAATATGCTGCTTCTCTTGCATGGGAAGAGGTGATCCTTTCAAATACCTCTCAACTCTTTTGTGCCTTGGCGCTTTCCAGATTCAGCTCATATCGCAATGTAACGATACCGACCAGAGCAGCGAAAATCGAAGCAACGAAGATACCGAGCTTGGCCTCGTTGAGGAAGAGCAAATGCTCGGCTCCGGCGTAAGAAAGGGTAGCGATAAAGAGGGAAACAGTAAAACCGATACCTCCAAATAAGGAGACTGCCATGAGGTTGAGACGGCTCATTCCTTCTGGCCAAGGGCAGAGCCTCATCTTGACAAAACCATAGGTGAAAAAGTAAATACCCAAAGGTTTACCGACAAACAAGCCCAAGAATACAGCCATCGGCACGCCCCACAAGGCATCTGCCGTGACTCCTCCGAGCGTGATGCCAGCATTGGCAAAGGCAAAGAGAGGCAAGACGAAGTAGCCTACTATCGGGCTGAGATACTCTTCCATGAGCTGCATAGGGCTTATAGCCTTACGTGCAATCTTACGCATGGAGTTGATTACGTTGATTTGGTTATGGCTCAAGATCAGAGAGCTACCTGATTGTCGTATCTTGTCATTGGGCATTGCCTCGAAAAGGGAACGCATCTCGGCACGAAGATTCTTGGCATGTAGTCCAGGACGGGCCGGAATCATGAAAGCTGCCAGCACACCGGCTATTGTGGTATGGATACCGCTCTGTAGGAAAAAGAGCCAAACAAAGAAAGTACAGACGAAGTAAAGCCCTAAGTTGCTCACATGCATACGCCCCATCAAATACATGATGAATAGGATACCGAAGGCAATGGCCAACATCCCGATGTTGATATGGGAACTATAGAAGAGCGCAATAACGATAATACCACCTATATCGTCGGCAACAGCCAAAGCCGTCAGGAATACCTTGAGGCTTGCCGGAACCCGACTTCCCAAAACAGCCAAGGCCGCCAAGGCAAAAGCTATATCCGTAGACATAGGGATGGCAGCACCTCTTGCACCAGGGCCTTCATGAACAACCAGCAGGAAGAAAAGGACAGGGACGATCATCCCTCCTATGGCTCCTACAATGGGGAGCATAGCTTTCTTGAAAGAAGACAATTCGCCGACCAAAATCTCCTGCTTGATCTCCAAACCGACAGCAAGGAAGAAAATGACCATCAGCACATCATTCACAAACTGGAGCAAGGTCATGGTCTCTCCATGATGAGAAAAGACCTCATGACCTCCGATCGTAAGATTGATAGGGTACTCTAAAATTTCATGATAGATAGTACTCAACGAACTATTAGCCATGATGACTGCCAACACCGAAGCCAAGAACAACATCATCGTAGCATTCGGCTTCAGGTGAGTAATCCGTTCAATTGGTTTGATAAAGCGAAAAGTCTGTTTCATATCTTTTTTCGATCTACAAAGAAAGACTCAAATAACATCTTTAGCCAATCTGTTTTACAGACGCTATTACGCAAAGTTAATTAAAAACTGTGCTACCTTTGTATATATGTACGCTTAACCCACAATTATAATGGAACATCCCTTGGAAATTTATAATACGCTCCATCGCAAGAAAGAGCGCTTCGAGCCTATCCATAAACCTCATGTCGGACTCTATGTGTGTGGCCCTACGGTCTACGGAGATGCCCACTTGGGACATGCCCGTCCGGCCATCACATTCGATCTACTATACCGCTATCTCCGGCATTTGGGCTATCAAGTGCGCTACGTACGCAACATTACCGATGTAGGCCATCTGGAGCACGATGCAGACGAAGGGGAAGACAAGATCGCCAAGAAGGCACGCCTCGAACAGCTTGAACCGATGGAAGTAGTGCAGTACTACCTCACGCGTTATCGCCATGCCATGGAAGCTCTCAATGTGTTGCCTCCGAGTATAGAACCGATGGCTTCGGGTCATATCATCGAACAGATCGAACTGGTCAAGCAAATACTGAAAGCGGGCTACGCCTATGAAAGCTGCGGATCGGTCTATTTCGATGTGGAAAAATACAATCAAGACCATCGCTACGGAGTATTGAGCGGTCGGAACATAGAAGAGATGATCAATAATACCCGCAGACTCGATGGGCAGGACGAAAAGCGAAACGGCGTAGACTTTGCTCTCTGGAAGGCTGCTCAGCCCGAGCATATCATGCGTTGGCCGAGTCCTTGGGGTATGGGATTCCCAGGGTGGCACTGCGAATGTACGGCCATGGGGCGCAAGTATCTCGGTGAAGAGTTCGATATACATGGTGGAGGAATGGACCTCGTATTTCCCCATCACGAATGTGAGATAGCACAGGCCGTTGCCTCACAGGGGCACCCTATCGTGCGCTATTGGATGCACAACAACATGATAACCATCAACGGGCAGAAAATGGGTAAAAGCTTGGGCAACTTCATCACACTCGAAGAGTTCTTCTCCGGAGCGCATCCGAGTCTTAACAAAGCTTATTCACCCATGACCATACGCTTCTTTATTCTCGGAGCCCACTATCGAGGAACTGTAGACTTCAGCAATGAAGCTCTGGAAGCGGCAGAGAAGGGTTTGGAGCGCTTGCTGGATGCAGCAGCCTTGCTCGATGGATTGAAGACTGCCGACACGACCTCCGTAGAGGTTGGCGATCTGCGTAAGCGTTGCTACGATGCCATGAACGATGACCTGAACAGTCCAATGGTAATAGCAGCCCTTTTCGATGCAGCGCGCGCAATTAATGCTGTACACAATGGACAAGGTACCATTACTCCTTCCGACTTGGAGGAACTGCGTACCACATTCCGCCTCTTCCTGTTCGACCTGCTTGGTATGCGCGATGAAAGGGCGTCTTCAGCCGGTGGCAGCGAAGCCTTCGGCAAAGCGATGGATCTGCTCCTAAGTATCCGAGCCGAAGCCAAAGCTCGTAAGGATTGGGCGACAAGCGATAAGATCCGCGACGAACTCACGGCTCTGGGATTTACGATAAAAGATACGAAAGACGGTGCAGAGTGGAAATTGAATTGACCTCTCAGCCATAACTTCTCTCGACTTATCATCTAATTTCTGATATACATATGGCTTATTTCTTTAAAAATCTCGTCTTTGAAGGGGGTGGTGTGAAAGGCATTGCCTATATCGGGGCCCTCGAAGTGCTGCAGGAAGAAAAGATTTTCCCCAAAATCAAACGAGTAGCCGGCACATCGGCCGGTGCCATCATGGCTGTGCTCATCGGACTGGGTTATACACCGAGTGAGATCAAAGAGATAATGTGGTGCCTCAATTTCAAGAATTTCATGGACGATTCGTGGGGTATCATTCAAGATACGAAACGGCTGATCGAGAAGTTCGGTTGGTACAAAGGCGATTTCTTCCGCAATTGGCTTGGCGACCTGATCAAGGCCAAGACCGGCAACAGCGAATCGACCTTTGCGGATTTGGCTGCAATGAAAGGAGAAAACAAATTTCTCGACATTTCTCTCATCGGCACCAATCTTTCTACAGGCTTCTCAGAGATCTTTTCGGCAGAACATACACCTCGCGTCTGTATAGCCGATGCTGCTCGTATCTCTATGTCCATTCCGCTGTTTTTCGCTGCCAAGCGCAACTTCCGAAACGATGTATATGTGGACGGCGGTATGCTGAACAACTATCCCGTCAAGGTGTTTGATCGTACCAAGTATGTAACCAAGAACTTTACACGAACGGGCTACTATGAACCTATCAATAAGAAGCTGGAGAAACGCCCCAGGAAGATTGCCGATTACGTATACAACAAAGAAACATTGGGCTTCCGACTCGACAGCAAAGAGAAGATAGCCTTCTTCAGGGACAACGCAGAACCTCCTCATCGAGATATCGACAGCTTCTTTGACTATACCGTGTCGCTATTCGGCACTCTGCTCTCTGCTCAAGACGATGTACACCTGCACAGTGATGACTGGCAACGCACCATTTACATCGATACGCTGGGAGTAAAGACTACGGATTTTGCCATCAGCGATGCCCAAAAAAAAGCTTTGCTGGAATCCGGCCGCTCATACACTCAGTCATATTTGGAGTGGTACAATAACAGCGAAGAAAAAGTCAACAAATAAATCGGCAGGAATGGATACCCCCCCCACGGTCTTCTCTATTATTATCCCCGTTTATAATCGCCCCGACGAAGTGCGGGAGCTGCTGGAGAGTCTGCTTATACAGACGAATAGCGACTTTGAAGTGATCATCGTAGAAGATGGTTCGTCTGTGTGCTGCGACAAAGAAGTGGATCGCGTCAGAGAACTTCTCCGAATACAGTATGTAAGAGTGCCGAATGGAGGACCGGCTGCTGCGCGCAACATTGGTGCACGAATGGCTGTGGGCGAATATCTGTTGATATTGGACTCGGATGTAGTACTGCCGAGCGGTTATATAGCCGCAGTAAAAAAAAGGATCGAACAGATGCAAGCAGATGCTTTCGGCGGCCCTGATGCAGCAGCAGAAGGATTCTCACCCATACAAAAAGCCATTAACTATGCGATGACCTCTTTCTTCACGACCGGAGGCATTCGTGGGGGTAGGAGTAGAAGAGTACGACTGGACAAGTTCTATCCTCGCAGTTTCAATTTTGGCTGCAAACTTTCGGTCTATCGGCAACTCGGTGGTTTTTCGGAAGAGATGCGCTTCGGTGAAGATATTGATTTTAGTCTGCGTCTCTTTAAGGCCGGATACAACGTATGCTTGTTTCCGGAAGCCTTTGTTTTCCATAAACGGCGAATCGATTTTAAGAAGTTCTTCCGTCAGGTGTACAACTCCGGTATTGCCCGTATTCATTTGCAAAGACGGCATCCCGGGAGTATGAAGCCCGTACACATACTGCCGGCCCTCTTTACGTTAGGCTCTGTAATACTGGCTGTCGGACAGTTCTTTTGTCCATGGTCATTGCTTCCTTTGTTACTTTTGGCACTGCTTTTCTTATTGGATGCGTGGCATACCAATCGCTCCCTACGCATAGCCATTCTTGCCGTACCGGCCTCTTTCGTGCAGCTATGGGGATACGGTAGCGGATTTCTGGTTGCTTGCTGGAGATGCTATGTATTGGGACACCAAGAGTTCAGAGCCTTCGACAAAACTTTTTACAACTAATCCTCTCTTTTTAATATCAAATTTTAACACCAATGCTTACGAAACTAAAAACACTGCTACTTGGCTGCTCTTTGGCTTGTATTGGATTTTCTTGCTCCAATCATCCGGTACTGACGAATGCCGACGATGTTGAACAACCATTGGATTCGGGTTATATCACCCTTGATCTTAGATCCAACCTACACCTCTCCAGAAAGGGTGGTACACATGATCCACTTCGGTCTGTTCGTCGCGTTACCTTCTTGTTCTTTCATGAGACTGATTCAAAACTACTGCTAAGTCGAACCGTTGAACCGACAAGTGACCTCTCCTTCGATCTCAAAATACCGAAACAGAACTATCGTCTGGCTGTGTTGGTCAATAGTGGAACTTCCTATGCAGCGATTATTCCGGAAATACTATTACCTACAACAGCCATTCAAGCTACGAGTCAGACGCTTTTGGAGTCATTCGCTGCATATGAGACCGGTAATATTACATCCGAGTCGGAACATTCCGTTACCATGGCCAACGATCAGGGGTTGATCAAATTGCTGTCTACTCAGATCGTAGACAAAAAGAGCCAGCTTTCCGAGGCATCACGGTTGTCCGTAAACGTGGAACCGTGTCTGGCACGTGTATTGGTCGTAGGGAAACCGACAATATCGGGCGGAGAGTACACGGGCGATGTTTCCTGCTATGTCATTGATGTAGTACCACAAAGGATATACCCCTTGCGCCATTTGGCCAAACTCTCCAGTGGCACTAATGAAGCCTATGGAGACAATTCGCCTCTTGCTGACCGTTATGCCTCAAGTTGGGCAGAGGAATCGATAGCCGCCGGTGTAGCATACAACAACGGTAGTCGGTTTACTGACCGCATT
>ERZ772940.455-NODE-455-length-18916-cov-12.9466_pt1 | contig 18916 bp, 26 predicted proteins | sample MGYA00511682_ERZ772940 | MGnify/ENA primary metagenome ERZ772940 (study PRJEB29015, sample SAMEA2737922) | human oral metagenome | biome: human oral; feature: human-associated habitat; material: dental | place: China | collected 2031 ... | reverse complement strand
GATACTGTCAATAATTATGTGTAAACACTCAAGTAGAGTTACGGAGTGTTAATCAAATAAGCTTTCAAGTGTGTCAGAACATTGTCCAAACCCTTTATGGATTCGTTGACTTTGTTTGAAATTATAATCTTCAAACAGGGTAACTAAATAACGTTCCAGAGCCTCCTCGTTAGGAAAAAGAACCTTCTTTTTCGTTTGACGTTTGATTTCTTTGTTGAGAGACTCAATGAGGTTTGTCGAATAAATGCTATGCCAAATCTGGTAGGGAAACTGATAAAAAGTTAAAAGATTATCCGCATTCTCCAGACTTTCCATTATTTTCTTATACTTTGGTTTCCATTCAGCGATAAAGTCCTCCAAAGCTTGTACTGCCATTTCTAAATTTTCAGCACGATAAATCATTTTAAATTGCTCCAGAATAACTGCTCGATCAGATCGCTTCACCTTACTAGCCAAATTTCGACTAATATGAATGAAGCAACGTTGTTGTTTAGCTAATGGGTAAGCCTGACTGATCTTCTGCTCAAGCCCCTTGAAGCCATCGGTCACTACAAGAGAAACCTGTTGGATTCCTTGGTTTTGAAGCTTGTCTAACAGGGTGGACCAAGAAGCATTGTTTTCATTTGGGGCGATTTCATATCCAAGAACAGCCTTCTGTCCTTCTGGTGTAATGCCAAGTGCGATAGGAATACATTCTTTACTAACGGTTCCACGTCTTAATGGAAGATAGGTTCCGTCAAGGAATGAAACAGAGTAATTGGCTTCTAAGCTTCGCTCATGAAAAGCAGCGACATTCTCCTGAGTTGCTTTTGAGATATTAGAAATTATGGTAGGACTATAGTGATGACCATACATTCGCTCGATGATATCACTAATTTCTCAAGTCGTTACGCCGGTTTGATAGAGTTTGATAACCATCTCTTCCAAGTGGTCATCTCGGCGTCCATAAGCAAGGAGCAAAGCTGGACTAAAGTTTCCATTACGATCTCTAGGAATGCTCAACTGAACAGTCCTAGATTTGGTTTCAAATTTCCGTGAATACGTTCCATTACGACTATTCCCAGAATTATAGCCTACTTTATCGTAAGGTTCATACCCTAAAAAGGCTGATAACTCTGCTTGAAGCAGGTCATTCATAGCTGTTTCAAGAGAAGTACGGAAAAATTCATCAATATCTTGCTTTTGGGCTAGGAAGTTAAGTAGTTCTGTGGTAAACTGAGTCATAGGAATAAATCTCTTTCTAGTAATGTTTCGCAACTCTACTATAACGGATTTATTCCTTTTTGTGTTTACACAACTTATTTTACACTACTAGTATTTATAGATTAGTATTAATTTCAATTTTTCTTCTTATGATTATTATTCCAATTTTACGAGAAAAATAATTACTTTATTATTAGACGGGAACCAGTGGGTTCTCGTTTTTGTACAATTGCGCTTTACGAAATTTTGTGTGTAATTTTTGAAGCAGAAAATCTGGTTAACTATAAAGGAACTTTATATATGAAATTCAATTTTACCAATTATGAAAATTTATCTACGAAGGAATTATCATTCATCCAAGGTGGTGATTGGCGCAATGAGCTTCTTAATTTCCTAATTGAGACCAGTATGCCAATTGGTTGGAATTGGCATCAAAAAAAGTAAATCAAATATAAATACAAGTAAAGGTGATAGTATGAAACCATCAGAACTTAGCTCAAAAGCTCTTCGATTTATAAGACTTGGAGGCGTTCTACTGGGTTTTATTGTTGCTAATTTTGTTTTAATCTTAATTGGTAACAAAGGCCCAGTTTGGTTGAGTGTTTGCCTAGGAATTCTGACCTTGGGCTCTTTCTCTTTAGCTTACATCTCTTATAAAGAATTAAAGGATCGTCCAGTAGCGGAACAACAGTTTAGTCCTACTCAGACGATTGTTACCTTAGTAATAATAGGTTTTCTTATCCTACTTATTTGTGTTTATAGAGCAATCACTGACCCTGATATGACAGAACGTATTGCTTTACTTATTGTCAGTATTCTACTAATTTTAACGATAATTTGGAACCTCTTGTATTTAATTAAACTACTTAGAAAAAGATAAAAGTTAGTTATAGTAAATATTTTTAATTATGTGAAAGGAAAAGTTATTCATGAATCGTTATAAATCATTTCTATTATTTTCAGCAACTGCCCTGCTCCTAGTTGGTGGTGCGGTTTCAGCTGATGAAGTCAGTCAAATCTCTACCCAAGAGCAACCAGCTGCAGTAGTGTCCCAAGCTGATAGTCAAGCAAATCAACTAGCTGTAACCAATCAAGAGAGTAGTCAGACTGAATCTAATCAAACAGGACAGTCTCAAACAACTTCCCAAGAGACTGCCCAGGTACAAGAAACTACAGCTAAACAAGAAGAAGCACCTGATTCTAACAATCAAGTGGCCTCCACTCAAACTACCGAAGAAGTAGTTAATCAGAACCAACAGGCTACTGAGTCTGAGACTGAAACTGCTTCGGTAACCGAAAGTGACAGTCAAGAGGGACAAGACAACTCTGATATCTCGACAGAGGAATATGAAGCGAACATTGCGGACCTCAAGCAGGTGACCATGGCTGACGTTTATCATATGTTTGATGATCAAGCTGGCCATTATACTCTCTATCTTGGCCGTCCGACCTGCATTTACTGTCGTAAGTTTTCTCCAGTTATCAAGGACTTTAACACCCTTTCAGCTGGTCAAGTCTATTATTATAATACAGACAGTGCCGATTTCAGTTCGGTAGCTAAAGAGTTTTTGAGAACTAAAATTGGAGCTTTCGGTACACCGACAGTTCTTCATCTGGAGAAGGGACAGATTGTTTCTGGTCAATTAGGAAGTGGCGGTACTGCTCAAGAGCTATATGATAAAGTCTTTAAGTCAGAAAATACCACAACAAGTCCTTCCGAGGGAACTGCGACTAATCAAGGAAGCCAAGCAGCTAGTGGAAATACGGCTGAACAAGCAACAAAGACAGAAGCTAATCAAGCGACAGAACAGCCTTCAACTGCCACGAAGGACACAAATGACCAAAGTCAGACAAAAGCAGAAGTAAAGTCTGAATCAGAAAAATTGGACACAAAAACGTTGACCAAGGTTATCAATAAGGTTGTATCCCTTATCGGCAGACTTTTAGTCAAGTTTGGAGTTTAAACCGCATCCCACTCGAAAAGATGTTCAATTTGAACATCTTTTTTAATTAGCGACTTTAGTCAGTTTCGCTCCGTAGGTGCGAAACAACTAAACCACCCGCTATGCGGGTGCGCATCGATAGTTATACACAAAAAAACTTCAAACGAGTTACAATAAAGGTGTTCAAGCCGATTGTAAAACGGGAGGAGAAGAAAAATTATCCAGAGGATGATTTTTGCCGAAGCCTTGAAATAAAAAAAGTTGAGGGGCCAAAAAAGCACATAGTTTATCACATACAAAGTGGATGTGTAAGTACCACATCGTCTTTACCCCTAAGTATAGACGAAAAGTCATCTATAATCAATACAAGAGTAGTCTCGGAGAGATATTTCATAGGCCATGTGATTATAAAGGTGTAGACATTATCGAAGGTCATCTGATGCCAGATCATGTTCATATGTTAGTAAGCATCCCACCAAGGATATGTATCTCAAGTTTCATGGGTTATTTGAAAGGTAAAAGTGCTCTCATGATGTTTGACAAACACGCCAACCTCAACTATAAATTTGGGAATCGGTATTTCTGGGCAGAGGACTATTATGTGAGTACGGTCGAACTCAATGAAGCCACTATTAAAAAATATATTCAAGAGCAAGAAAAACATGATATTGCACTTGATAAATTGAGCGTCAAGGAATATGAAGACCCCTTTAGGGGTGATGGCAAGTAATACGAATGCCTCTTTAAGAGGCGAGTGACGAGAGTCAAAAGCGATAAGGCTTGAACAAAGTGAAAGCCAGCGTCTTTAGGCGCTGGCTAGCTTTTGGGGCTTATAGCCCCTGTGCAAACCACTCGTTTGACGGGGGTTATGATTTTTCTAACAAAAATTCGATATCGTGAGGCTGCATTTTTCGTGAATGGGATGGCTAGAAGTATTACTAATTTGAATCGAAGCCCGTTCACAACAAATTTTGACCCTTTCACGACATAAACGTGCACAGATGGCAAATTTTGGTATTCTGTAGATGAACTTGAAAAATGTCGCTCGCATTCAAAATCACTTAGTTCACCACAATTAGATTTCTAGGATGTCAAATGAAAAAAGTAAAAGAGTTATTTTATAGCACAGAGCTTCGGATGGTTATATCACTACTGATGGCCTTAATTCTTCTGAAGCTTCTTGTTAGTGATGAATTTTTGGAGTGGCCTCTTGAGCTGAAAGCTGGTCTAGTTGTCCTCTTTCTCTTAACTGCTTTGCTCAATGCTAGTTATATGGAGAAAAGAGGGAAAATCTTCAATGAAAATCCTAACTTGGCCCAGTATTTATCTATCTTGGCTTTTTCCTTCTTAACTATCTATGCATTTTTTCGAGCCTGTGTGGTGTCGGAGTTCTACCAGTTTGTTTTCGCCCTTGTAGTTGGTGTCATCAGTTTTATCTTAACAGGCCTCCTAATTTGGGGCCTCAAGTATATTAATAAGGGCAGAAAGTAATAGAGCTTTAGGTGGCCCTTCCGAATTCAATCCTGCATAATGAACCAGCCTATCTATTCTAGACACAGAAATTAGCTTTACCAATAGAGGTTAGATATGACTATTTTGACAAAACTTTCAACCAAGGTTCTCCGTTGGACCTATCTAATGTTGACGTCTCTAGCCTTTATAGCCGGATTGGCAACCTATAACTGGCTTTCCTATGGAAAATCATTGATTTTCTGGTTGTCAGCTTTAGTGGTATTATTGATAGCTACAAGTTTATCCTACCTAGTAAAGAAAGAAATAGAAGCACGTTCTGAGCCAATCATGGCTTTTAACAATTTTCAACAAATCCTTGGTATTCTAATCGCTTTGGCTTTTTGTCTGCTTGTTTTGTCGTACAAAATTATTATCAGCCGAGATAGTGATGTCAATACAGTCCATTGGATTCTCTTTGTTCTTCTCATTTTGATAATGATTTGGAATGGTGTCGAGCTTTATAAAGAGTTGAAGCGTAGGAAATTGGAAAAAGCAGAATTTGAGAAAGAAGACTAGCAGCTACTTGTAGCAGTCACCTAGTCCCTTCGTTTGAGACGAAGACAATATTGGTCAGTCAGTCTATTTGGGATGCAGGTCACGATTATTCAATAGTTAGCAAGAAGATAGGTAAAGAAAACATGAAAAGAAGACAAGCTAAGGAATCCCGATTATTGAATTTAATCGCAACCAGCTTGAACGAAGAAATTTCTCCAGCTGAAAGACAAGCGCGGGAAAAAGCTAAGCAAAGACTAGAAAAGAAAGAATACCTGCCTAGAATCGTCAAGGATCTGGAAACTGAATTGCGACCTTTAGCTATCAAATCTAATTTAACTGCCCCTCTTAAATCGCTTTATAAAGAGCTGGTCAACCATTCCCTTCAGGATAAGGAACTAGGTAGAGGTTTGGTCATCTTTGGTCACAATTTCTAATAAGATTCTCACTAATTTGAAGATGGAGGAGTAGCATGTCTCAATTAAAATGGTTTTCCGGTGGTAATGAAAGACAATCCGCCGCCCTTGAGTTATTTGATAGATTGATAGCAGAAGTGAGAGATGAAAACAACAATCAGGTCTTGGAAGAATTTTGCCTGTCCTATCGCAAAGAGCTGGAAGAAGGGAAGGCACCGATTCCCACTATCCTCAGTCGCTTTAATTTTGAGCTTTCGAGGCTACTTAGAGAAGGCAAAGCCGATTTGACGGATAGGTCCAAGAAAGATCTAGCTGCCATTAGGAAACTGTCCAATATTAGGTATGGTTACTAAAAGATTGCTTTAGGAGTTGGAGTAGGACAAGTTGATGATTTAACTTAACAATTTTTGCCTCACCTCCTCTTTATCAAAATCTCCCGTTCACGACAAATTTTGACCATTTCATGACAAATGGGAAGTAAGTTCTTGAAAATGTGGTATAGTAGGGATGAAACTGGTTGTATCTCTGCATATGGGATTAGAAGCAATTTTCTTATGAAAGTTGGATATATGAAATGAGAAGTAGATTAACTATGTTGTGAGCAGTACTATCTTTAGTTTGACTTTGCTCTGTTATCTGGGTGCGATTGCTTAACCTTCTTGAGTTTTATCAGAGGCAGTCTCAACTTGGGCGAATCCGAAAAGATCAAACAATGAGTCTCCTGCCTTTTTATCTCTGGTCCCTCGTCTGTTTGATTAATTTTCTAATTACATTTCTCTATCGCAATTTTGGATTTGTAAGCTCTAGTGGTCCTAGCATCTATTTCATTTGCGGTCTTATCCTATACATAACCTTTTTAGGCTACAATGAGAAAATTACTAGTTCATCTCTTAAAAGTGGAAGGAGCACTTATGATTTCTATTGAAAAACTAGAGGGCACTCTCAAATCTCTTAATATGACCCTCTTTATCTGGAAGATTCTCAGTCTGGTTATGGATGTTTTTGGGATTGCCGGTTACTACATGAATATGGCCATCTTGAAGCATCCTGAAAATTATGAAAAGTCGGGAATGACTAGCCAGCAGATTGAACAGCTCCGTAATAGTATGACTCCTTGGGTATTAATCAGTATTCTGCTAGCCTTAGTCGTCAATGCTATTCTGGTTTATTTGCTTTTTAGGAATTATCGGGCTGTCAAGAATAAGGACTATATTAGTTACTGGCCTTACTATTTGAGCCTGGCTTTCATCATTTTGCCAATCATCAATCAAGTATTGTCTGGCTTTAGTTGGTTTAGCACAGTCCTTTATTTAGTCCAAGTGGTTCTTATCGTCTTTACCTACCTCAAAGCTAAACAGCTTAACGAGGTTGGTTAATAGCAAAAGGAGAGGCAAGGGCCTCTTTTTTGTATGCAGAAGGTCTGATGAGAGGTATTTATAGCGAAGATTCCCTCAAAAATGCCGGTTGACGACTTTATTTGGCCCTTTCACGACTTTACTGGTTATTAGACTAGAATTTTAGGTATACTAAAAGAGGGGTTGGATTATATAATCTCTAGTTTATCTTTTTTATGATTACTAATACAATTAAGGTTTGATAATCAAATTTTTTAAATCCTATTTTATTGCATTTAATACCGATTACCTATTGACTTTTTTAAGTTTATAATTTAAACTATACTATGAAAGTAATACAATTGAAAAACTTACAAATTTGTAAGTGAATCAACTTGGATTATTGGTAAACTAAAAGGGTAAGTTGGGCTGTTCCATCAGCCTTAGGAAAGGAGTAAGAAGATGACACGTACACGCAAGAAGAAGGCCATGTCTAAAAGGAAGAAGTGGTCTCTGATTGGAATTTCAGTTTTTGCTGCCCTAGTACTTGCTTTTTTGATTGTCAAAGCCTTTATGGGGGCTGGTGGTTCCGGAAACCTCTATAAGACTGCTAAGGCAAACAAGGGCAACCTAGCTTCCTCAACCATTTTGTCTGGGAAGGTTAAGTCGGTATCTGAGCAGTATGTTTATTATGAGCCAAACAAGGGAAGTACCCCTAATATTCAAGTCCATGTAGGGGATCAGGTTTCTGCTGGCCAAGCCTTGGTTCAGTATGATGCAACTTCTGCTCAGGCTGATTACGATAGTGCTGTTCGTGCCCTCAACAAGGCAGCATCTGATATTCAAAATTTTAAGACAGCCAACGCTTCGATTGCAGGGACAACTGAATATAATAGCCAGTTGCAGTCTCTTAATGATGCCTATGCAGATGCACAGGGCGTGGTAACAAAGGCTCAATTGGCCCTCAATTCGACAACTGTGCTCAGTGATGTTTCGGGAACGGTAGTTGAAGTAGCTGACAGTGTCAACCCTTCTAGTCAGACCAGCCAAACATTGGTTCATGTGGCTAGCGAAGGCCAGTTGCAAATTCAGGGGACTCTGACCGAATACGACCTAGCTAATGTTAAGGTTGGTCAAGAAGTTACCATTAAATCCAAGGTCTACCCTGGTAAGGAATGGACTGGTAAAATTAGCTACATTTCCAACTATCCTAATGAGAAAAATGATACGACCAATGGGTCAAGCCAATCTAATAGCTCGACTTCTTCTTCATCAGGTTCGTCTTACAATTACAAGGTAGATATCACTAGTGATATTGGTGACCTCAAGCAAGGCTTCTCAACTTCAATTGAGGTTAAGAGTGGTACTGAAAGTATCTTGGTTCCGGTCAAGGCTGTGACAACCTCTGGAGATCGTTCCTATGTCTGGGTTTATGACAGCAAGACAGGTACCATCTCTAAGACTCAAGTTACACTAGGCAATGCAGATGCCAAGAACCAACAAATCGTTGCTGGCCTTGATGAGGGTAAAACCGTTATTACTAATCCAAGTAAGGACTTCAAGGATGGTCAAAAGTTGTCACAATCAGAAATAGCATCATCTGATAAGGGGTGAGGACTATGGCTGAAAAAGTTTTAATGGAGCTAAAGGGTATCACCAAGTCCTATCAAAATGGTGACCAGGAATTGCAGGTGCTCAAAGGTATCGACCTGACTGTTCATGAAGGGGAGTTCTTAGCGATTATGGGGCCTTCTGGTTCTGGGAAATCAACTTTGATGAATATTATTGGGCTCTTAGATAAGCCAACCTCAGGGGAGTACACACTGGCTGGACAGGCTGTTGAGCGATTGACGTCCAAGGAACAGGCTCGTGTTCGTAATGAGGAGTTAGGGTTTGTTTTCCAGCAGTTCTTCCTGCTCTCCAAACTCAATGCTCAAGATAATGTTGAATTGCCCCTGATTTATGCTGGAGTTGGTGGATCCCAGAGGCATAAGTTGGCTCAGCAGTATTTGGAAAAGGTTGAATTGTCCGACCGCAGCAAGCACTTGCCTTCGGAACTATCAGGTGGACAAAAGCAGCGGGTGGCTATCGCACGTGCCTTGGTCAATAATCCCTCCATTATCTTGGCTGATGAGCCAACAGGAGCCTTGGATACTAAGACCAGTAACCAGATTTTGGAACTCTTGACCCAGCTCAATGAAGAGGGGAAGACTATTATTATGGTTACTCACGAGCCAGAGATTGCTGATTACGCCAAGCGTAAGATTGTCATTCGTGATGGTGAGATTACTCAGGATACGACCGAAAGTGTCCGGATTGACTAGGGGAGGTTTATAATGCAAAATTGGAAATTCGCCCTAGGGTCAATCATGGGGCACAAGATGCGATCTTTCTTGACTATGTTGGGAATTATTATCGGTGTAGCATCGGTGTCTTTTGTCTTAGCTTTGGGGAATGGCTTTAAGGTCAAGATGGCTGATACCATCAGTAAGGCCCAACATGATGTTCAAGTCTATTATGTCTCATCATCTGGTAGTACAGAAGATGAGAATGAAGCTTTGGCTAGTGGTCAAATGCCTAAAGGTGCCCCTAAAGTTCAAGAGGCTTGGTTAGAGACCATCGTTAAGAACGTTGATGGAATTTCTGGCTATTATATTACTAATACGACAACCGCAAATGTTGCTTCGACCAAGAAAAAAGTGAAACAGGTTACTCTAACGGGAGTTAGTCAAAGCTATTTTAAAGTTCGCAGTCTTAAAATTCTAGCTGGTCGCCGTTTGGAAGAATCGGACTATACCCAGCTATCCCGTTATACCATGATTGATAGAAAATTGGCGGATAAGCTTTTTTCAAGCTATGATGAGGCTCTCAATCAAATCGTTGAGATAGGTGGCAAACAGTTCCGAGTTGTTGGTGTTTATAAAGATCCCAACGAGGCTGATACCTCATACAGTATGGCGTCAGGAAATGCTATTTTTACAAATAGTATGTTGGCTTCTGAATTTAATTTGGATGAAATCAGTGCTATTTACGTCCATGTCCCTGATGTTGATAAGTCATTAGATTCGGGAAGGGCAGCAGCAAAAGAGCTGACCAAACTGTCTGGGGCAAGTAGTGGAAAATTTAAGACTTACGATTTAACAGAAGCGATTGCTCAATATAAAGCGCAAGTTTCTGGTATTTCTCTCTTTATTGGCCTGATCGGAGCAACAACTCTGATTGTTGGTGGTATCGGTGTTATGAATATTATGCTGGTATCAGTTACAGAGCGCACCAGAGAAATTGGCTTACGGAAGGCATTGGGAGCGACTCGTTCAAATATCCTGATGCAATTTTTGATTGAGTCAGTCCTCCTAACTCTAATAGGGGGTGCGATTGGATTGTTGTTGGCTAGAGGAATTGTTGGTCTCTTAGCTAAGTCAGAGGGACTTTTGGCGCAGTTAGGAAGGCCAAGTATTTCCTTCGGTACCATCTTAATTAGTCTATTCTTCTCGGTCCTTGTTGGTATTGTCTTTGGTATTCTGCCGGCAAATAAGGCCAGTAAGCTGGATCCGATTGAAGCTCTGCGTTATGAATAACCGAATGTTTTATAAAAATAATATTGAAACGATCTCTGTGAGGTCGTTTTCTTTTTTACTCTGCACCTAGCAATAGTATCTCATCATTAATCCTGCCGATACTGAAAGTGTATAGGAAACGGTATTTTCAAATATAAGATTTATAAGTTACTTCATTTTTAAAAGCTCATTTCCCACTATCTATTGACAAGGATTTCATATCCCTTCTGTGATAACTATCAAAAAGTTAACTTTTGATTTTAATGGAGTATCAATAAAACAAGGGCTATTTGCGATGAAGCAACTTTAATTTTTCTAAGATTATTCTTTTTCAAACACTGCTAGGAAGAAATGGATTGATAGATTATCAGCCGTTTTTGTAATGACTTTCTGATAAACCGTTTTTATAGTTGGCTATCATTTTATCTTTTCTTCTCCTACCTCATAAATGTTATAATGGTCTTACGATTCAACAGCTTATTCAGTAAAAGGCAGTTTCATGAAGCATTCTTATTTCAAGTATTTCTTAAAATTTCGATACCAGCTTTATCAGAGTTTTAGCGATGTCTTCCCATTTGCGATGATTTACGCTTGGTTGGCCATCTGTTATAATCTTCTAATTTCAGAAAATTCCTTTCTGGCAGAAACCAGCCAGTGGGACTTTTACTTGCAAGGCTGGTGGCTGTTTATTTCCCAAAGCCTTTCTAATGTCTTGCGATTTTTGACCTACTTCATGTCAGCCTTTTTTGTGGCTAGTTTTATTAAGCGTGACTTGGAGCATTCAAAGGCAGACTCCTACCTTCCCAGTCTTCTAGGCTTTTTAGCCGTCTGGCTGACAGTATCAAAGTCTGCTCAAGGGGCTGATGGTACTCCCCTTAGCCAACCTTCCTGGCTGCTGTTGATTTTTATAAGCTTAGCTATTATCTTGGTTGTTCGTTTATGGCGATGGCAGTCTCAAGCTTTAGCATATTCAGGCTTAGGAATCATTTTGATTTCCATTTATCTTATTTCTAATTTTCTCAAACATTTTCCGAGCTTTAAACCGGAGTATCTTCTGCAAATGAGTTTTTCAGATTGGATGGGGAACGGTCCCAGTCATTTGTGGCAAGTGCTCCTTTGGTCTTTGTTAGCCATTTTTCTTCTCATTTTTGGTTTTGTTATTCCAAACGTTCTTCTTCATCCATACACAGAACTGACAGTAGTAGGGGATAATTTAAGTGCAGCTCTCAACCAAAGTATTGATAAAATTCCTCATTTATTCACACTTTATACAGTTAAGGACAGCTTTGCCATGTTTGGAGGTGTTGGGCTTATTTTAGCCTTAGCTATCGCTGTCTTCATTGAGAGTCGGCGACGGTCGTATTCCCCCTATAGACGCTTGGCTCTTTGGACGATGATTCCAATTATCTTCGACCAAAATCTTCCTTTCCTATTGGGTCTCCCGGTCATTTTGCAGCCAATTCTTTTGCTGCCAATGGTTGTGACTACCCTTATTGCAGAAGGATTGGGAGCTCTTTGCCTACAGCTGGGTTGGTTAGACCCTTCCGTCTACACGGTTCCCAACGGGACACCTAGTCTCTTATTTGGCTTTCTGGCATCCAACGGTGACTGGCGTTATCTCTTAGTGACCCTGGTAATTTTGGTCCTATCTGTTCTGATTTATTTGCCATTTGTAAAAATTGCCCTGTCTAAGGAGGTTGCCCATGAAAAAACGTATTGAGTGGCTCTACTTGATTCTCGTAGGACTAGTTTTAATCGTCATGACCTTCCTTGGAAAGTCTTATATTAATCAGATGACAGCCCACAAGGCAAAAATTTATAATTCACAAATGACCCCAACTATTTTGGTACCTGGTTCAGATGCTAATCAGGAGCGCTTTAATGATTTGATAGCAGATTTAAATAGTCGAGAAAAAAACCATAGCGTTCTCAAACTAACGGTCCATAAGGATGATAGTATCAGCTATTCTGGTAAGGTTAATAACAAGGATCGCCAACCGTTTATTGTGATTGCCTTTGAAAATAACCAGGATGGTTATGCCAATATCAAGAAGCAAGCGGAGTGGCTTGATATGACCATGACAACCCTGCAGGAAAAGTACAAGTTTAAACGTTTTAATGCTATTGGTCACTCCAACGGTGGTCTCAACTGGACTATCTTTTTGGAAAAATATTATGATGCAGATGATTTTGATATGCAAAATCTGCTGACGATTGGGACACCCTACAATTTTGAGGAAACCAATATGTCTAACAAAACTCAGATGCTAAAAGATTTAATGGCTGCTAAGGATAAAATTCCGGCAAGCTTGAGTGTCTACAATCTCGCTGGGACAGAGTCTTATGACGGTGACAAAATAGTTCCTTTTGCAAGTGTTGAGACTGGTAAATATATCTTCCAAAAGACGGCCAAGCACTATACGCAGGTAACGGTATCGGGCGACGAGGCTGGTCATTCGGATTTGCCAAGTAACCCGGAAGTTATTCAGTATATTGCAGAAAAGATTCTTACCAACCGTCAGGATAAGACTGTGAAGGTTAGAAATTAATGCCAGTAGCTAGCTACTTGTAGAGCAGATGACTTATTCAGAGCTATAAGAATGGAGGGTTCTTATGCGAAAGTACAACAGACAACCAAAAACGATTATTGTGACAGGCGGAAGTTCTGGCATCGGGTTAGAATTGGCAAAACTACTTGCTGGAGAAGCAGCAGAGATTGTCCTCCTTGCTCGGAATCAGGTCAAGCTTTCCCAAGCTAAGACTGCCCTGGAGGCCCTAAATCCTAGCCTTGAAGTCTTCACTATCAGTGCTGATTTATCAACTGTTGAGGGAATTTTCCAGGCTATTAAGCAAGTTGAAGCGTTACATCTTAATATTGATAGCTTGGTAAATAATGTCGGCTATGGAGTCAGCGGCTTGGCTGATAGTTTAGATCTAGATACTGTTGAGAAGGCTACAGTTGCTAATGCTTTGGCTCCGACTCTGCTCACTCAGGCTTTCTTACCTGCCATCGTTCGTAATCAGGGGAATATCCTCTTTATGGGAGCAGGGGCTGCCACTCATCCTATGCCTAGTCTGGTCCACTATTCTGCTAGTAAAAACCTCATCCATGGTTTGGTCAGGGGCCTTCGCATTGATTTAAAAGGCACCGGAGTACATGTTACTGAGATTCAGCCTGGTCCTGTTGCTACGAATTTTGGGACCAGCAGTGGTGGTTCTGGCTCTTCCCAGGATTTTGCAGATAATAATCCTCTGAAAAAGGTTGAAATCACGCCCCAACAATGTGCGAAAGAATCCCTTGCTGCCTTGCGAGCTAATAAATTGCTTCATTATCCTGGCAGAGGCTATCGCTTCCTCATACGCCTTACCAAGCTGGTGCCTTCTCCGCTTATGGAAAAGTTATTACAAAGATTTATCCAACGCTAATTGTGTTAATCAGCCTATCGCCTTTTTCAGTGTAAAGACTGGAAGAAATATTGAGGGTCATACACCCTGTCTAGTTTGTACTGAGAGGCCAAGCAGGCTGATTCAATCTTCTTAACAATCCTGAGGTCTTTCAATATATTGTTGAAATGATTTTGGCTGTGGGACAATAAAAGTTTAACAAGCTTTTATATTGATTATTTCTCAATCGCTAGCTTGGGCTTTGATACGACAGCCGCTCTGGCTGCCCTTGATACTTGATTTGCCAATTATAAATATAAAAAGAACGGTTAATTTCTGTCGACCGTTCTCTTTATATAGGGCGTATGAATTTAGTTAAATCTGCTATTAATTTGCAACAATTTTAAGATGACTGATCTTACTATCCTTGATGGTTGCAAAATCTTTGCCAGTCAGGGTAAAATAGTCATTAGCGGAGCGTTGTGATACAACTCCCCAATCCACTCTAAACTCGTTTTCAGAGATTTGACTGGTATGCCAAAGGTGCTTACAGATAGGATTTCGTCTGAAAAATTCATTGAAAAAGTCAATGATAGCTTCTTTTCCATGAACAGCTTCACTATTATGTGGTTCTATGGTAGCTTGCTCATCAAAGAGTGTGCAGAGTTCGTCAAACTTTTCTCTATCTTGTCCAGCTTGGTCAGATAGGGTAAAATAGCGATCCAATATGGTCATTGTAACAACCTCCTTTACATTGTTTGATAATCATTGAACAATTAAATGATAACATAATAATAAAATTTTTCAAGAAAGGACTGAATAAACTCAAAATTATGCCCGATTTATTTCATCCAGAAGCCCAAGAAATATCCTTATCACAAGTTTTATATGCCCTAAGCGATCCCATTCGTTTGCAAATCTTTTCTAAATTATTCGATTTAGGAGAAGAAGTAAGCTGCAGTTATTTTAACAGTTTAGCTAAAAAGAGTAACTTATCGCATCATTATAAAGTTCTGCGTGAAGCTGGTGTCATCTATGTAAGAATCGAAGGAAGACATCGTTATCTCTCTTTAAGACAGAGTGACATTAACAAACGCTTTCCCAGATTATTCCCAACGATTTTTAACAGCTATTCCCAAGATTAAAATTTCTATTGTTTGTTGATTAAACTGAAAAAATAGAGCAGATTATTTTAATAGAGCTGTCAAGATTTTTTCTTGACAGATATTGGGTATTCTGTTATACTATCTAAGTAAAGTCGTAGGAGAGCTATGGCTAAGCAAGAATTACTATAGAAAAGAGACTTAAACATGTCAGTAAAAATTCGTTTGACTCGTATGGGTTCTAAGAAGAAACCTTTCTACCGTATCAATGTTGCCGATTCACGTTCTCCACGTGATGGTCGTTTCATCGAAACTGTTGGAACTTACAACCCATTGGTTGCTGAAAACCAAGTAACCCTGAAGGAAGACCGTATCCTTGACTGGATGTCTAAGGGAGCTCAACCTTCTGATACTGTTCGTAATATCTTTTCACGCCAAGGAATTATGAAGAAATTCCACGATTCTAAATACTCAAAATAAGAGCTTAACCTATGGATACCATTGAAAATCTTATTATCGCTATCGTTAAACCTTTGATTTCAAAACCAGATAGCTTCAGCATCAAAATTGAGGACGGTCCTGAATTTTTGGAGTACCATCTGGACTTAGACCCTCAGGATATTGGTCGGATTATCGGCAAAAAAGGTCGAACCATCACAGCGATAAGGTCGATTGTCTATTCGGTACCCGTTGAGACCAAAAAGGTTAGAATCATTATTGATGAAAAGTAAGAAAGTAGCGATTGTCCGCTGCTTTTTTTGCTTTTATGCCAAAAGACTGAATACTCAAGGAATATTAGGCAGAGTATACAAAATTTGAAGGTGGGAGGGGTATCATGATTGAATATGAAAAATTTCATTTTAATACAGAAAATAGACAGAGTGGTAAATATTTAGCGATTCTTCATCCTGAATACGAAGAATTTGGCGCATCCGGTAAAAGGTGGAAAAAAGCAGATCTTCCTCAGGCAGATCTAGACTCGAGTGTTTACGAGATTGAAAACTATGTCTGTATACCGCTGTCGGATTCTGCTCGCTTGAGCAAGTATATTCTTTTGAATCGAACAAGTGGTGTGAGAACAAATAGAAGCTCAGTCTGGGTTATTTATCGTGATGATTGGAAGATGATTTTTCATCAAGGTACACAGATAGATTGATAAATTTCGGTATATCTATAACCGCTTCTTAAATTAATATAAGAGGGAACCCGTGGTGCTAGTTCACAATAAAATAGCTCAGATTATAGGTTAGTATAATTTGTTCTAGCATTAGCTGAATCCCAGCTAGACCTCCGGCTAATGTATGCTCGATTCCAAACAAACTACAGAGCTCGGAAAAGCGTGTCTCAATGGTTCTACGCATGGCTAGTAACTTCCAGTTGTTGTGTTCAGTTGAACCCTGCATATTTTGTCGCCAAGGTGTCCATAAGTGATAGCCCCTCTTGTTTAGTTCCTCTTTAAGGGACTGACTAAGGTAACCTCAATCTCCTAGAATAAACGGTTGCCTACAGTTTTCAAGTAATTCATCAACAGCTCTGATATCATGAACAGAGGCTGGCGTGACAACATAGTTCAAAATATAGCCCGATAAAGTCACTAACATGTGAACTTTAAAGCCATAAAACCACATCTGCTTGGAAGCATTGTAGCCAATATCCGCTAACCCATTGAGGATTTTGACCCTATGATTGCGAACGGGTTGACAAAGAGGCAAGGGAAATCTATCAATAATGATAATGGAATCTGCTGGTATTTGTTGGTTCAAGCCTTGTCGAATCAACTGAATGAGCCAAATCAGATTTTGGGATCGACGATTGAAGCGACTTCTTTTGAGTCTCTTTCCCAAGCAAAATAGATGACACATCTGGTAAAAGTGACGTTGTGACTTAATTCCCAGTTCTGCTTGTAGGACAAGTAAGATTAAGAGGGACTCAACGGAGACATGAGCTAATTTGACATTATGTCGGTGCTTAATAGCTTCTGGACAATAGTTTTGATAGAACCAATGACAAATTTTGGACAATTGCTTCACCTTGTATTGTAAGTGATGACAATTAGCGGTATACTGTAAGTGGCTCATTTGGACAACCTCCTGTTTGATTTTTGCACTTACAGTATAGTCCAATTGGGCTTTTTTTGTAACTTTTTAACTAGCACCACGGGTAGTATAATATTTATAGAAGATTTTTGGAGGTAGGAAGATGAAGAAACTTTTTGCAGCAGTTGCTTTTATAATTTTAACTTTAGCTCTGATTTCCTGCAGTGATCGGCAGAGCTTGGATGGGGAATATTATTGGATTGATGAATCTAGGAATCAGCTTATACTTACTATCAAAGGAGAAAAGGGAGATTTGAGAAGTGAGGGAAATCATAATTTGACAGTAGATAAAGACTCGAATACTTTTGAAGTATCAGGATTTATGAATCCTACTGTTAAGTATAAATATAAAGATGGAGTATTGACTGCTAATCTAGGAGGGACTGAACAAGATTATTATAAGAAGGGTACTCAAGCTTATAAAGACGCTTTGAAAAAAATTGGACAAGAGGAAAAGGAATGATTCATTATCAATCCTTTTTATTTTGTAGGTCATAGAAGGCAAATTTGACTTTTCTGCTAACTTCTATATCTGTTAGTTGCTTGCTGTTCCAGACACTACAGGATTATTCGTTAGCATGTGTTTCATCCAAAACTTTCATATACTCTATACCGAAACTTTCAATCTCTTTTAGCACTTCTTTAAATCGGTGTCCAATATCTGTCAAGCTATACTCAACTTTAGGAGGAACTTCTGCATAAACTTTTCTGGTAATAAGTTTATCATGTTCTAGTTGTCGTAATTGTCTGGTAAGGACAGTTCTTGTTACATCAGGAATAGATCTCTCCAATTCATTAAACCGCTTTTTCCCCGAACTCAGTCGATATAGTATAACAATAGCCCATTTGCCCTGCAATGCTTTTTGTGTTGTAATATACGGACATTTTCCATAGTTATTTTCCATTCGTATTTCTCCAATAGTACTCATTTTGTTACTTAGTATTATAAATGTTCGTACTTCTCAAGTCAATGCCTAGGGTATATAATATATTATGAAATAAATATTAAATAACAATTGGAGGTATAAAATGAAAAATGAAATAATCAGCGTTTTTGAACTTTATGCAGATTCACTATCGAAAGGTGATTTCAAAACAACATTTGAAACAATATCAGATGACATTGTTTGGCATATGGGCGGAAATAGTCCACTTTCTGGAGTGGTCAAAGGAAAAAAAGAATTGGAAGAACGCTTAGCTGAATTTGGAAGAAAAAGTAACGAAACATTTAGAGTTGTTACAAACTGGTATGCTAGCAACGATTGTTTTGTCGCTGCCAGTGTTGTTTCAGTGGCAGAAAAATCAGAGGGCAATAAACTGAATATGGAGGGAGTAGATATATTTAAAATTGAGAATGGGAAAATTCAAGAAGTTTGGACTTTTGCCAAAAATCAGGAATTGGAAGATGAATATTGGAGATAGTATTTATTTTAGATGAGTAACATTTAAAGAATTATACTTATACTCGATTTATATCAACTATGTTAAGTGGTGTCAGGGAGAGTTAGTAAATAACTTGTGTTATATAAAAATGAACTTTCGGATGCCGCTTTCTTTGTTATAAGAATATGAAAGGAGGCAGCATATGAAAGAAATTTATTCAGAAAGACATTTAAAGGCCATTAATGAAGTATTTGCGAAATTCTTGGGAGCAAAATTATTGAATGAGCTAAGTCAATAAGATGTGGCAAGTTATTATGCAGAACAGTGAATCGTAGGGTTTGCTGTTTTTTACTTGACAAAATATATTCTAGCGGTAGAATAAGGGTAGGTAATATTCTAAAACTAGAATATATAAGGCAAAAAACCTAATAAAAGGAGGAAAATATCATGGCATTTGATTTCAAAAAAGAGTTGAAGGAACTTTATCCGACAA
>ERZ772940.451-NODE-451-length-19068-cov-3.77689_pt1 | contig 19068 bp, 20 predicted proteins | sample MGYA00511682_ERZ772940 | MGnify/ENA primary metagenome ERZ772940 (study PRJEB29015, sample SAMEA2737922) | human oral metagenome | biome: human oral; feature: human-associated habitat; material: dental | place: China | collected 2031 ... | reverse complement strand
CAAGGCGGCTGTGGCCGTGTATCTGGAAAGCCTGCGGCTGGAAACGCGGCCGTTTGGCGTGTCCGTTGTGACCATCTCGCCGGGGTTCATCGACACCGACATGACCCGGATCAACCCCTATCACATGCCCTTCCTGATGCCGGCTCCGCGCTTTGCGCAGGTGGCGGTGGATGCCATTCTGGCGCGCCGGCGCCGGATCGTGATTCCCTGGCAGATGGGATGGGTGGCCAAGCTGTTGCGCATCCTGCCGGCCTGGCTCTATGACCGCCTGTTTGCCAACAGTCTGCGCAAGCCGCGTCAGGGAGAGATTCCCCCGTCCGATACGGGCGGAGCCGACAGCCCGCGCCATTGACGGACCGGAAGGTTCCGGGGAGTATCGAACGAGTGTCTACAGTGAAGAACCGGCCGGGCTGGTGGGTGTCCATGAGTGTAGCGGCCCTGCTGGGCTGCCTGTCCGCAGGCTGCGCCAGCGGCAACCCGTCGCGCGGGGGCGGCTACTACCTGGATGACGGCCCCGGCAAGCCGGACCCCGGGCGGGTGGCCCGTCTGATGCGCGAGCCCGACCCCGTGCCGAAGCACGAACCGCTGCTGGCCCGGGCCAACCGCCCCTATCGGGTGATGGGGCAGGACTTTGCGCCCATGACCGAACGCAAGCCCTACAAGAAACAGGGCGTGGCGTCCTGGTATGGGCAGCGCTTTCACGGCAAGCCCACGTCCACGGGCGAAACCTACGACATGTACCAGATGACGGCCGCTCACCCGACGCTGCCGCTGCCCAGCTACGCGCGTGTCACGCGGCTGGACAACGGCCGTTCGGTGGTGGTGCGTGTCAACGATCGGGGGCCGTTCCTGCGCGGGCGGCTGATCGACCTGTCCTATCTGGCGGCCAGCAAGCTGGGCTATGTGGGCAAGGGGCACGCCGAGGTTGAGGTGGAACTGCTCAATCCCGCTGATGCCGGCAAAGGGCGCACGCTGACGGCCCAGCCAGCCGTCAAGGCCGCTCCCAGTCAGGCCCGCACGCTGCCGGCGGTCTCGCTGGCCCGCGCCGAACTGGACCTGCCGGGGGATGAAGGCGCTCCTGCGGACAAGGTGCTTGCGTCGGCGGAAGCTCCCCGGGCGGATGAACGCGCCGGCGTGGCGGGTGGCAACAGCGGTGATCCAGGACCTTCCGCCCTGACGGTGGACAACGGCGGCCAAGGCGGTGACGCCTTCCCGGCCGCAGGAGCGATAGCATCCGAAAGCCCGCGAGCCGCGCTCGGAGGGCAGGGCGCAGAGCCGACCTCGAACCGGCCGTCGGTGAGGGCGCAGACTGCAGCCTCGATGATGGCTTCGACCCTCGCTGGGGCCCCGACCCCGCCTTCCGCCAAGGTCCAGGCTCAAGCTCCGGCCTCAGCCTCGGCGCCAGTCCGAGCCCGTCGTGCCGCCGAAGGCGACAGCGGCTGGTTCCTGCAGCTGGGCGTGTTCCGTCAGCTGGACAATGCCCTGCGCGTACAGCGCGAGCAGATGGCGCGCTCCACCCCGTCCGACCCGCCGGTGGAGCTGGTGCAGCGCGGCGACCAGTATCGCGTGCTGCTGGGGCCCTATGCCGACGAGGCCGATGCTCGCGCTGTGGCCGCCGACATCGGCCAGCGCACCGGACACAAGCCGGGGGTCTCGCGCCAATAGCAGGGCGATCGTTGTAAGTGCTTACTTGTCCTTGAGCGCGCTCTGATACAGCCTGTCTGCCTTGTCGCCACTGATGCGGGCCGCCAGCTTGGCGGCCTGACGCGGCGGCATGGTCTCGCTCAGCACCTGCATGGCCTTCAGCCCCAGCGCACTGGGCGCTGCGTCGGCGGCCTCATCGCTTTCCGGCAGGACCGGGGGGCCAAAGACCAGCAGCGCGAACTCGCCCCGGCAATGGTTGGCATCGGCCTGCAGCCAGTCGGGCAGCGCGGCCAGCGGCATGCGCACGATCTGCTCGAAGCGCTTGGTAAGTTCCCGTCCCACCACCACCTCGCGTTCGACCTCCAGCGCCTGAAGCAGTTCCGCCGCCAGCGCCTCGATGCGGTGCGGTGCCTCGAAGAGCATGAAGGCCTGCCCGCTGGCCGCCAGTGCCTGCAGCCGTTCCTGACGCAGGCGGGTACGGGTGGGCAGGAACCCCTCGAAGAAATAGCGCCCGCCGGGCAGGCCGGCAGCGCTGAGCAGCGTGGTGGAGGCGCTGGCCCCGGGGACCGGCACGACGGTGATGCCGGCAGCATGGGCTGCGGCCACCAGCAGGGCGCCGGGATCGCTGATGCCGGGGGTGCCTGCATCGGTGATCAGCGCTACCGATTCGCCGCCCCGGATGCGATCCAGCACGCGTTCGGCCTGGCTTTCCTCGTTGTGGGCGTGCAGCGCCAGGCAGCGCGCGTGGCCGATGCCCAGCGACTGCAGCAGCGGTCGGCTGCTGCGGGTGTCCTCGGCGGCAATCCATGCAGCAGCCCGCAGCGTCCGTGCGGCGCGCGAGCTGATATCTTCGAGGTTTCCGATGGGCGTGGCCACTACATATAATGCAGCGGCAAGCGCCGGAGAGGTTTCTGCTGGCGCAGGGACGGTCCCTTCGGGGGCGGGCCCGCCGGCAAACTGGCATGAGGGCATGATGCAGCGTCGAGATTGGATGAAAGGAACCCTGCTGACCGCAGGGGCGACCATGGGAGCAGTCGCCGGATGGCCGGGGCTGGCCCGCGCCGCGTCGGTGGAGCGGATCGGTCTATTGTTACCCAAGTCCGGGCAGATCTATGGTCGCGCCGCGGCCGCGCTGAAGGCCGGCATCGAATCAGCCTTCCGCCGCCTGCCCAAGGGCTTTGCCATCGACATCTACGAAACCGACGAATCGGCCAAGCAGCTCACGGCGGCCTATCAGGGCATGCTGAGCCGGGGCACGTCGCTCGTCATCGGCCCGCTCACGCGCAACGGCACGGCCGCGCTGGCCAGTTTTGGCGAAGTGCCCATCACCACGCTGGCCCTGAACCAGTTCGAGGGAGATGGCAGTGTGCCCTGGAACGTGCTGGTCCTCTCCATCGGTGTCGAGCAGGAGGCCGTGCAGGTGGCCGACATGGCCTTCCAGGCCATGCGTCGCAAGGCCAGCAACCCGAAGGCGCCGCGCGCCATCATCATCACCGCGGCCAACCAGGTGGGACGTCGCGCCGCCTCGGTCTTCCATGGCCAGTGGCAAGCCCTGGGGGGCGAAGCCGACCTGCCCATCGAGCTGGAAGAGAGCGCGCTCTACAAGTTCCGCGAAGTGGCCAAGAAGGAACAGGGCGACCTCTACTTCCTTTCCATGGCCTCGCACCTGGCGCGGCCGGTCCGGATGATCACGGGCCGGAACCAGCCGGCCTTCGGCACCTCGCAGATCTCCATCGGCGGGCCGGACGCCAAGACGCCCATTGGCGAACTGGATGGCATCCGGCTGGTGGAAATGCCGGCCATCATCCAGCCGCAGAGCTATGGGGCCCAGGGCTTCGATGCACCGCCCGAAGACTTCAGCCTGGAGATGCAGCGCCTCTACGCGCTGGGCATCGATGCGCTGCGCATCGGGCGCGAGATGTTCTCCGGTGCCACCACGCTGGACCTGAACGGTCTGACCGGCAAGCTGCGCTACGACGGCAGCTACCCGGTCATCGAGCGCACGCTGCTGCCGGCCGAGTATCGCAACGGCGTGCCCGTCGCCGTCTGAACCCCGGTTTTCGGGTGTTTCCGGCGAAAGCAGGTGCTCACCAACCAGATGATGGGCTGCGATGGATGATGCGCCGCGCCTGACCCCGCGCCAGCGAATCGGCCTTGAGGCCGAGCAGCAGGCCCGCGAGCACCTGCAGCAGGCCGGGCTGCGCCTTGTTGCAGCCAACGTCCGCTACAAGGTGGGCGAGATCGACCTGATCATGCGGGACGGCCAGACCGTGGTCTTCGTCGAGGTGCGCAGTCGCCGCTCCATGGCCTGGGGTGGGGCTGCCGCCAGTGTGGACTTCCGCAAGCAGCAGCGCATCCAGCGTGCCGCCCAGTGCTGGCTGCAATCACGCTTTGCCGGCCGTGGCTGGCCCGAGTGCCGCTTTGATGTCGTGGCCATCGAGGCCGGGCGGCTGACGTGGATCCGACAGGCGTTCTGAGCGGCTGAAGGGGCTCGCCGCATCACAGCCCCCCTGAAAAGTCCATGGAGCCGCCGTTGCCGTCAGCAGTTTGTAACGTTTCGATGCGTGGGCCACAACAGCAGCCGACGAACGGGCGAAATCCGGCCGGCCTTTCTATAATCGGGCCAACGCTATCAGGAGAGTTCGGATGAGCCAGCCCAGCGCCTTCGCGCGTCGTATCGTATCGTCTGCCGTGCTTGCAGCCACCCTGGGGCTGAGCGGCTGCTTTGGACTGGCCGTCACCGGCGCCGCCATCGGTACGGTGGCCGTGCTGGATCGTCGTTCCATCGGGGCCCAGACCGAGGACGAGACCATCGAGCTGCGCGGTGCCCGCGTGCTCAACGAGAGCGTCAACAAGGACCCGATGGCTTCGGTGGCCATCACCAGCTTCAACCGGCGTGCGCTGCTGACCGGTCAGGTGCCCACTGAAGAGATGCGTGCCCAGGCCGAAGAGATCGTCCGCACCCGGGTGCCCAACATCAAGGACATCTACAACGAGGTCGAGATCAAGCCGGTGGAAGACTTCGCCGCCAGCGCCCGGGATTCTTCCCTGACAGCGCGGGTGAAGGCCGGTCTGGTGCGTGAGCGCAACGTCACCGCCAGCGCCATCAAGGTGGTGACCGAGCGCAACGTCGTCTACCTGATGGGCGTGGTCACGCACGAAGAAGGCCAGCGTGCCGCCATCGTCGCCTCGCAGGTCTCGGGCGTCAGCAAGGTCGTCACGCTGTTCGAGTACGTCACCGATGCCGAGCTGTCGCGCATCCTGGGGACTGACCGGCCCGAGAATCAGAAAGGCCAGGGCAAGTAAGCAGGCCCCGAAACGAGCGGTCGGGTGACGCGGGGCGGCTGACGCCCGCGCCCCGGGGTGTACCGCTTGAGACCCGGGCGTACCGCTTGAACCCCGGGTTTTCCGCTCGAACCATCACGTTGCCGAGACGACCCGTCCGTCCGGACGGTCATTTGCCGGGAGCATGCGCCAGGCCATGTTCCGATCCGGAACGTTGCCCCTTCACGCCGCCGGCAGCGTCACCTCCGCCCGCAGACCGTGGGCCTGGCCCACGGCATCATCCAGTCGCAACCGCCCCTTCAGGTTGCCCACCAGCGTGTCCACAATGGACAGCCCCAGCCCCGAGCCGCTCTCACCCGTGCCCAGCACCCGGTAGAACGGATCGACGACCCGCGCCCGCTCCTCAGCCGGAATGCCGGGGCCATCGTCCTGCACGGCCATCACCACCTCGGTGCCGCGCTGGTCCACCCACAGATCGATCTGGCCGCCTGCCGGCGTGTAGCGGATGGCGTTGTCCACCAGGTTGCGCAGCAGCGTGTACAGCGCCATCTCGTCGGCGGCGACGCGAATCCGTTCGTCCGCCTCGGCATCGTGGGTGACGCCAGGGGCCGCGCTGATGCCCAGATTGAGCCCCTTCTGGTCTGCCAGCGGCAACAGGTCTTCCAGCACGCGGCGCATGACCGGCAGGACGGCCACGACGGTGGGGACGGAAGCTGCCGTGGCCGCGGCCTGCCCCTGACCCCAACGCGCATTCTGTGCCCGCGCCAGCAGCAGAAGCTGCTCCAGCAGATGCCGGCTGCGCCGGATGCCCGCCTGCAGCGTCTCCAGACGCTCGGTGGCCTCCGGGGACATCGGGACTGCATGCAGCCGTTCGGCCTGCAACGACAGGGCGGCCAGCGGAGAGCGCAGCTCGTGCGCCGCGTCAGCAACGAAGCGGCGCTGGCTTTCCATGGCCGCACCGGTGCGGCCCAGCAGTCCGTTGATGGCGTTCACGAAGGGCTGAAGCTCCGTGGGCAGACCGCTTTTTGGCAGCGGCTTCAGGTCATGTTCCTGACGGGCATTGACCGTACGGGACAGCTCCGCCAGCGGCCGCAGCATCAGTCGGATCAGCATCAGCATCACGGCCAGCAGCACCGGCACCAGCAACAGCAGGGGCAGCGTGGCGTAGAGCGCGCTCTGGCGGGCAATCTGATCACGGATGCGGGTTTCCTGCGAAACGGCGATGCGGCTGCCATCGCGCAGGCGATGCACATAGACCCGGTAATCCAGATTCTGGTTCCGGAAGGCATGAAAGCCGTTCTTCAGCGTGGCCGGCAGCGGCAGGCAGCGGGCCTCGTCGTCATCGTCATCCTTGTCACGCGAAGCGGAAGAACGTGTCGCGGCTGATGTACGTGTCGCATCCGATGATCTGACAGATGTTGCTGCTTCATCATTCGCCAGCGAATCTTTCGTGACACTATCAGTGGCAGAAGGTTGTTTCCTGTCTTTCCCGTCCTGACTGCCCTTCGGCAGGGCCGGCAGGCGCTGGATGATCAGTCCTTCCTCGTCGTCATCGGTCTGCAGACAGCCCTGCACGGGCAGCGATGCGGTGGCCTGTTCGGATTCCGGTCCCAGCAGTTCGGCAGCCTGCTCCAGAATCTCGTCCTGAAACTCATGCACCTCGTGCAGCGTGGCCCGAAACGACAGGATGCCTGCCACGGTGGCCATGGCGGCCACGGCCAGCGAGATGGCACGTGCCAGCCGGAACTGCAGCGACTGGCTCAGGCCTGCTTGCTCACCATCCATCCGGCGCCCCGTATGTTCCTGATGGCTTCGCTGCCCAGCTTCTTGCGCAGGTTGTGAATGAGGTATTCGATGGCGTTGCTTTCCACTTCCTCGCCCCAGCCGTACACGCGGTCTTCCAGGTCGGCGCGGGAAAGGATTGCACCCGGGCGCTGCATCAGCGCGTGCAGCAGCGCAAACTCGCGGTTGGAAAGCTGCACCGACGGCTGGCCATGGGCGCTGGCCTCGCGCGTGGCCGGATCCAGCGTCAGCATGGCACTGGTGAGCACTGGCGTGGCCACGCCGCCATGGCGTCGCAGCACTGCCCGCATGCGGGCCAGCAGTTCGCTGATCTCGAAGGGCTTGAGGATGTAGTCGTCGGCACCGGCATCCAGCCCGGCCACGCGGTCATCCACCGCATCGCGGGCCGTCACCACCAGCACCGGCAGGGCGCTTTCGCGGCTGCGCAGCGTGCGCAGCACATCCAGACCGTCGCGGCCTGGCAGGCCCAGATCCAGCAGCACCAGATCATAGTGCTGGGCGGCCAGCGCGGTGAGGGCCGCGCTGCCGTCCTTGACCCAGTCTGCTGCGTAAGACGCGTCCTTCAGCGCGGCCTGCACCGCGCTGCCGATCATCGGGTCGTCTTCGACGAGCAGGACGCGCATGGGAGGCGGGATCAGTCGTCGTGATCTTCGCGGTTTTCCAGCACGTTGCCGTTCACGGCATCGATGCGGATGTCGTAGATGCGCTTGTCGGTGGTCATCACTTCCACCTCATACTCGGCGCGGTCACGACGCATGTCGATCTCGGCACTCAGCGCACGGCTGCCGGAATGCTGCTGCTGGGCGCGCTCGATGGCCTGCTCCAGCGTGATCTTGGCCTGTTCCATCGCGCGGATGTCCGACTTGTCATAGGCGAGTGCCGAGCCGGTGGCCGTTCCCAGGCCCAGGGCAGCGATGATGGCGAGCAACGGTTTGCGGTTCATGGTGTTTCTCCTGTTTGGAAGGTGGGAGACAAAGGCCATGGGTCGGAGGGAGGTGTGCCGTACAGGCGCATCGCACTGTGTGTTCCACGTGGCCTGTCCGGCGGCCCGAAGGCCTGGCCCTCCAACCCGGCATCACCCTTCATCGGGCGATGGAAGTGATGATCCTCTCGCAAACTTAGGAGAACATTAGGGACATCATACGCTCAATCCCCATGTTCTACGAGATCCAGTGGAAGAGTTTCACCTTGCTTGGGCGCAGCCCTATCCAGTAATGTCATAAATAAATCCCAATCAGATCCCGCTGCATCCATCAGGAACATGGTGTTTGTTAAGTGTTGTTTTAACTCTGGAATTCCGTATCCGGAAGTGAAGAACTGATGGTGTTTCGCCTTCCGAAATCCTTTCTCATTCTTTGGATTAAGTTCTTGAACTTTCTTAAGCACTCCAGGAGCTAATCGATCGTAAACGATGTTGTTTGTGTAATGACCGACGACTCCAGGCCGTTTCATAGAACCAGGTTGATAGCTCCAGCCTTTTAGGCGGAATAGCTTCTGATAGAACGCATCTGGGAATGTTTTGGCCCATTTTGCCCTTTCTGCGGATAAGTATTTATCGAGAATTTGCTGTAAAGCTACCCTATCCCTGACTTCTTGATAGCCCGTTGCTTCATCAACTAGTGCAATAACCCCTACGTGTGCAAGCCCTCTCATTAACATGTCAGCCTTTGCGGCAATTTCCTGCTGTTTCTTGTTGAGATTGCCCGCATCTCTGGCCTTGAGCCATACATCACAAATCATAGGCAAAGCGGAAGCGGGTATTCCGTGAGCTATGCCACCTCCTTTGCTGTGACGATATGGAATGGGGTTTGATAACAAACTCTGCAGCTCAGGAGAGATAAAAGAATTCAACGAAGATGCTGCTATAAAGTAGGGTAGTTTCCCATACTCTGAATTTTGATGTTCTTGTTTTCTCCAAGCGTTACTTCCATAGCCGCGGCCAAGTGCCTTCCCCACTCCTCGCTGTGAAAGTACGCGAGTTCCATCGGGTAATACCGCGCAAGGAATTTCTAAATCTCCAATATGGACTTCGCCGATGTGGTTTGCCTTAGGTATATCTAGGTTGGCTAATGACGCATCGTTCAACGATGAATTGTTGTCGGTCTCCGGTTTGTTTTTGTTATTTATGACAAACGGGCGTTTTCGCATGATCATTTCAATTCGTAGAAGACTCTCTGATTATATTAACGACAAAAATAGTTATCAACGGTTGTTGCATAAGTACATAAGATGCTAGACGTCGTCATGGTAAAGGAACTTGGGTCAGAGAAGAGGTTGCGTTGCAATGTTCGGTGCAAGAAGGCCATGTCGCCTATCTATTATTTTAGGAAATACATCAGAATTTCCGGAGACATGCGCGGACATGGTTATGTCCGATGTTGCTATGCCCCCCTGGATTCGCTTTTTGGGTTCATTGTTCTGTAGTGTCATGACTGGAAATTAATGTAATGTATGCTGTTTGTGTTTAAATTCAGGTGCTTTTCCTGGTGGAGGCCATATTCATTAATGCCTCTTCCGCCTGCATGTCCGCATGGTACGACGAGCGCACCATGGCGCCCACGGCGGCGTGCTGGAAGCCCATCTCGTAGGCCTTCTCCTCGAACATCTTGAAGGTCTCGGGCGTGACGTAGCGCTCCACCGGCAGGTGGTGCCGGGTGGGGGCCAGGTACTGGCCGATGGTGAGACGGTCGATATCGTGCGCGCGCATGTCGCGCATCACCTGCAGGATTTCCTCATCGGTCTCGCCCAGGCCCACCATCAGGCCGGACTTGCTGGGGACATCGGGCTTGCGGGCCTTGAAGTCCTTCAGGAGCTTCAGCGAGTGCTCGTAGTTGGCGCCCGGCCGTGCCTGCTTGTACAGGCGCGGCACCGTCTCCAGGTTGTGGTTCATCACGTCCGGGGGCATCGCTTCCAGGATGTCCAGTGCCTTGTCCAGACGGCCGCGGAAATCGGGCACCAGCACCTCGATCTGGGTGCTGGACGAGTGCTCGCGGATCATGCGGATGCAGTCGGCGTAGTGGCCGGCCCCGCCGTCGCGCAGGTCGTCGCGGTCGACGGAGGTGATCACCACGTACTTGAGGCGCAGCGCCTTCACGCTCATGGCCAGGTTGTAGGGCTCCTCGGTGTCCAGCGGGTCGGGGCGGCCATGGCCCACGTCACAGAACGGACAGCGGCGGGTGCACTTGTCACCCATGATCATGAACGATGCGGTGCCCTTGCCGAAGCATTCGCCGATGTTCGGGCAGGAGGCCTCCTCGCAGACCGTGTGCAGCTTGTGGTCGCGCAGGATCTCCTTCATCTCGTAGAAGCGGCTGCCCAGCTTGGGGGCCGGCTTGCGGATCCAGTCCGGCTTGCGCAGCATGTCCTTGATCGGAATGATCTTGATGGGAATGCGCGAGGTCTTGGCTTCGCCCTTCTGCTTCTGGCGCGGGTCGATGGCCGGGGCGGCTGCGCCCTGGTTGGCTGCGGCGCGGGCGGTGATGCCGGCGGCCGAGGCCGTCGTGCCCTGGGGGGCGCCATCCCGGGTCGTGACGGGAGGCTGCGACGCGGTGTCGGTCTGCGAGGGCGTGGCCGGGGCGGGACGGGCGGTCAGTGAGCTGTCGACGAGATCCATGGGCGAATTATCCTTCAATGGCGGCGGCCAGTGCCTTGCCCAGGGCAAGCGCCAGCGCATCGAGATCGAGGTCCTGGGAAAGGGCTGCCTGCCGATGGATATCGGTCATCTGCAGGTTGCGGAATCCGCAGGGGTTGATTCTATGGAAAGGTGAAAGGTCCATCTGCCCGTTCAGCGCCAGCCCATGATAGGAAAAGCCGTGGCTGGTCTTCAGGCCGATGGAGGCGATCTTGGCCACGCCTGCGGCCGGCCGGGCATGGCGCGCATGGACGTGGTGCGGTCCGGACACGGGGGGCGTGACGGTACCGGCGGGCCATTGTGCCGCGCCATCGGCTGGCTGTACAGGGCCGTTCTGTCCGGGCAGGACGTAGATGCCGGGCGCCCCTTCCTGCCGGAAGGCGGTGATGCCGTACTGACCCAGGCAATCGATCAGCGCATCCTCGATGCGCTCGACCAGGGTGCGGATGCCCAGCCGGCGGGCGCGCAGGTCCAGCATCAGATAGGCCATGATCTGGCCGGGGCCGTGGTAGGTGATCTGGCCGCCGCGCTCCGTGGGCACCACCGGGATGTCGCCGGCATCCAGCAGGTGCTCGGGCTGGCTGTTCATGCCCAGCGTGAACACGGGCGGATGCTGCATCAGCCAGATCTCGTCGCCGGTCGTGGAGGCCTCGGCCAGCTCCGGCCAGTCGCGCCGCGGGGAAGCATTGGTGGTGCCGGGTACGGCAGCAGGCAGGGCCTCACCCGCTAGGGCCGCCTTGCGCGCTGCCTGCCGTGCCGCTGTCCATTCCCGCATGCGCGTCAGGGCGTCCGTGTAGGGCACGGTGCCCAGCAGGCGCAGGCGGATGGGAGGGAGGGCATGGGAGCGGGCGTCCGTCATCGGGGCGGTGGCAATGGGAGGGTCAGGCGGGGGAATGTCGGGCGACGGCATCGCCCAGGCGGGGGGTCAGATCAGGTACGAGACCTGCGGCAGGGCCGACAATTCGCGGTACAGGTCGTCCAGCTGCTGGCGCGAATGGGCGGTGAAGGTGGCCGTGAGCGACAGATAGTTGCCGCCCTTGGAATGGCGCACGTCCAGGGTCTTGGGGTCGAAGTCGGCAATGTGCCGGCCCAGAACGTCAGCGATGGTCTCCGTGAAGCCGGGCTCGTTCTTGCCCATGACTTTCAGCGGAAATTCCATGGGGAACTGCAGCGGATCGACGGCAGACGGCTCGGCCGGGACGGCTTCGTTGGTCAGGTGCTCGGGGTGCTTGGGATCGGTCATCTTGGGGTTGCCATGAATAGGGAAAGGGAGAGTTTGCCACCTTCGGCATGGGCCCGGCGCGGGACGCCTCGGGGCGATGGACGCAGGAACGTCCCGCGTGCACAGGCCTCAGCGCTGTGCCTTGGCTTCCTGATAAGCGGCAAACAGCTTGTGGAAGATGGGGCCGGGAACGCCTTTCCCAACCGGCTGGCCGTCCAGACGGGTGATGGGCTTCACCTCCTTGGTGGCGGCCGTCAGCAGCAGCTCGTCGGCGTTGCGTACCTCATCCTGGCTGATGCGGCGGGCCTCGAAGGGGATGCCGCTGCGCCTGGCCAGTTCTTCCATCAGCTCGTAGCGGATGCCTTCCAGAATGAGGTTGTCGTGCGGCGGGGCCAGCAGCTTGCCGTCCTTCACCACCCAGATGTTGGAAGACGCCCCTTCGGTGAGGTAGCCGTCACGGAACAGCACGGCCTCGATGGCCCCGGCTTCCACGGCCGTCTGGCGCGCCAGGATGTTGCCCAGCAGCGAGATGGACTTGATGTCGCAGTGCAGCCAGCGCTCGTCCGGCACGCTGATGACCGACAGGCCTTCGCCAATGGATTCGAGCGTGGGCGGCGTGAACGGGTTCGTCATGGCGAACACCGTGGGGGTGGCGTTTTCCGGGAAGGCATGGTCACGCTTGGCCACGCCCCGGGTGATGTGCATGTAGACGACCTGATTGGGCCATTGCGGGTGGCGGCGCACCAGCTCGTCGATCAGCTGCGTCCAGCCGGCTTCATCCATGGGGTTGGTGATGCGGATCTTGGCCAGGCTGCGCTTGAGGCGCTTGAGGTGGTGGGCCAGCCGGAAGGGGTGGCCCTCATAGACCGGCACCACTTCGTAGATGCCGTCCCCGAAGATGAATCCGCGATCCAGGACCGGGATGCGGGCTTCGGAAAGCGGCATGTAGCTGCCGTTCAGGTAGACGATCTGTGTCGAGAAATCGGATGCTTCAGCCAAGGTGGGCTCCTGTCGTCGGGCGCGCGTCATGAACGGTCTGGCCCGCCCGAAAGGCATCCCGGGCGTCGGGGGTGTCTCATGGTCCGGAAAGCAGGGGGGCGGTGCGGATGGGGTGATCCGTCACCGGCGGCTCATGCCATGGCCCGGGCTTCCAGACCTTCGGGCTGGTCGGCAGCAGGGCGGGCGCGCGTCGTCGTCCCGGCCTGCGTCGTCATCATTTGATCCAGAGGCGGATGGTATCCCACGTGCTCTTGAACCACCCGGCGCTCTCCACCGTTTCCAGTGCGACCAGCGGGCGCTCGGCAATCACGGTGTCACCCAGCCGGATGCGCAGGGTGCCGATGCGCTGACCGGCGTGGATGGGCGCCACCAGCGGTTCGGTGCGCTCGATCTCGCCCTTGATGTTGGCGATCTGCGAACGGGGGGCGGTGATCAGCACGTCGTCGGCGAAGCCGGCCGCCACGGTGGCCTGCTGGCCCTTCCAGACGGGCGGGTGCTGGCCCACGGGCTGGTTCTTCCGGTAGAGCTGCAGGGTCTCGAAGTTCTGGAAGCCGTAGTTGAGCAGCTTCTGGGATTCGGTGGCACGGGTGGCGTCGCTCGTGGCGCCCATCAGCACCGACAGGATGCGGCGCGAGAAGGGGCTGCCATTCGGATCGGCGGCGTTGCGCTGCTCGCGATGGGCCGAGGCCACCAGGCAGTAGCCGGCTGCGTCCGTGTGGCCGGTCTTCATGCCGTCCACGGAGGGGTCGATGTACAGCAGCCGGTTGCGGTTGGGCTGGCGCACGCCGTTGAAGGTGTATTCCTTCTCGGAGTACATCCGGTAGTAGTCCGGAAACTCCTTGATGATGCGCGTGGCCAGCAGCGCCATGTCGCGCGCGGTGGAATAGTGCTCGGGCGCGGGCAGGCCGGAGGCGTTGACGAAGTGCGAGTTCTTCATGCCGATGCGGCGTGCCTCGGCGTTCATCTGCTGGGCAAAGGCCTCCTCGCTGCCCGAGACGGCCTCGGCCAGGATGATGGCCGCGTCATTGCCGGACTGGATGATCAGCCCGTGCAGCAGTTCTTCCACCGTGGCGGGCTTGCGCGGGTCCACGAACATGCGCGAGCCGATGGCCTTGTAGGCCGCCTGCGAGACCGGCGGGCGGGTGTCCATGTTCAGCGTGCCGTCACGCAGCGCCTCGAACACCACATAGGCCGTCATCAGCTTGGTGAGCGAAGCCGGTTCCACCCGCTCGTCCGGCGCCTGGCTGTAGAGCACCGTGTTGGTGCTCACATCGAAGAGGAACCACGAGCGGCCGCCGATGTCGGGCGGTGGCAGCGACTGGGCCATGGCCACCGGGGCTGCCAGACCCAGCGAGGTGGCCAGCATCAGCGCGGACAGGCGCTGGCGCAGCAGTCGGGGCAGGGAAGCGGACACGGAATGAGACGCGGACATGTCGACGGAAACCCCCATGAATCAGGGCATTTATTGCAAGGAACCGCGCGGATTATGCCACCCGAGCGGGTGGCTTCTCCCGATGCAGGACAGCCCATGAACAAAAGCGCCCCGGATCGGCCCGCAAGTGTGGCCAGAACGGTACTGCGGGACACATGTTCACAGTTGGACGGTGCGGTGAGCGGGGGAAGGGGGCTCAGAGTGGCCCGTGGCGACGCACCCGGGTGGCGATGCGATGGGCGGCGGCCGGGTTCTTGCGCTGGCCCACCAGGTTGATGAGTTCGCGCAGCACGTGGCGCAGAACATGCAGGTTCACGCAGTCCTGCACGCGGGCTTCCAGCACCGAGGCATCGGGACCCAGCTCGGCCTCGAAGGCGCCGGAGAGGGCGCGCTTAATGGCCTGCAGCTTCAGCTCGGATTGCGGGTCGGTGGGAGCGGCATCGTGACGGGCAATGCCGGTCAGCGCGATCATGTCGCGCGAGATGAGTTCCTTCAGCGCCTCGGGCAGGTCGGCGGGGCGGACGATGGCGGGCATCTCGCCCAGCGAGCGCCGGCCGTCCAGTAGCCCCAGCAGGCGGCGTGCCGGCGTGGACATGATGCGGCGCGGATTGTTCACCGTCTGCATGCCGGTCTCGGTCAGCGAGAACACCATGCGCGGATTGGGCTGATCACGCCCGTCACCCAGCGCCAGATGGATGGCCCGCAGCCGCGCCGAAGGGATGCGCGAAGCCGTCCAGGAGCGGGGAGGCTCCCAGCTGTCGGGGTCTGTATGGCGGACCGGGTCGAGTCTGGCGATCTTGGGCGCGGGCATCGTCACCTTTCGGGCCGGGCGGATGAAACCCCAATGATAACGTGCCCGCCCCGGCGAAGGTTCGCCGGGTGTGCTTGCCAGGCCGCAGATTTCAGGCGGCGTGGGCGACCTGGTCGGCCGGGGTGGAGGTGGCCAGCAGGTCGGCGAAGGCGGGCGTCAGGCGCTGCAGCTCGGCTTCGGACTGGCAGGACTCGATGCGGTCGATCATCAGCGTGCTGAGGCGGCCGATCTGCTGCAGGAACAGGATGCGGGCCTGGGCGCGCTGGCGGGCCAGGCGCACGGCGGCCTCGCGGGCCGGGTCAGGCTGGCTGGCCAGGGTCAGCGTGGGCTCGTTGGCGGCCGCAGATGGCGCCGGCTGGGCCGGTGCCGGGCGCACCATGTTCTCGCGGCGCACCAGCTTGCGGCGCTCCAGCTCGATCAGGGCCTCGGGCAGCCACGGCTCGTCGATGATGCGGCGCAGCTCGTCGATGGTCTGCGGCTCCTCGAAGAGCATCAGCAGTCGCGTGGCCTGCGGCGACAGCATGACCGACGGGTGCTTGAGCTGGGCGTTGCCCGTGGCCGTGCGTGCAAAGCACAGGACAGGGCGGCTGGCCCCGGCGGGTGCGGTGCTCGAGGCCGGTGCAGGAGCTCCGGCAACCTTGGCGGTGGTGGAGGAGGGGGCTGCGCCGGCGGTGGCCGGACGCTCGATCAGCGTGGTGTCAGACATGTGTTCCTGCCATGTGTCGCAGAATCAGCGTTTTCAGTTGGGGCAGGCGGCCATGGAAGAAGTGGCCCACCCCGGGAACGACGACAACGGGAAGCTGCTGCGGGCGCGCCCAGTCGAGCACGCTCGCCAGCGGCACCACGTCGTCCTCCTCGCCGTGCACGACCAGCGTGTCGGCGGGCACCTCGGCCACGTCGAAGCGCGAGACGGCAGGCCCGACGAACACCATCGGTCGGTGCTCGACCGGGTATCCGTCCAGCCGCTGCATCAGCCGGGACTGCACGAAGGTGCCGAAGGAGAAACCGCCCTGCACCAGCGGCACCGGACGCGGCAGGCTGGCCGCGCTCTCGTGCGCCAGTGCAAACTTCAGCACGGCTTCCAGGTCGTCGGTTTCTCCCTGACCGGCATCGAATTCCCCCGCACTGCCGCCCACGCCCCGGAAGTTCGGCCGCCAGCAGATGGCACCTTGCTGCAACAGCGCCCGTGCAATCGTCTGGGCCACCTTGTTGTTCATGGTGCCCCCCTGCAGCGGGTGCGGGTGCGCGATCAGTGCCAGCATGCGCGGCTCGGCCGGGCAATCGAGCGAGCACTCGATGGCACCGACGGGACCGGGAATGGACAGGATGCGAGTGGATGGATTCATGGCAAGTCAGGGTCGGAAAGCAGTCGGTTCAGGACCGCCCCCGTGAAGACCATTGTCGGGTTCAGTGTCCGGCAGGGTCCCCATCGACCGCTGACCGGAGCCGTCCGGCCGATGAGTTGGGGGCTTCTATGGCAAAAAAATACAGGGCGGCCAGTGGCCACCAGCAGGCGATGGTACGCAGCAGACCCCGGAAGCCCGGGGTGGCCAGCCGCATGTAGGTGGTCATCGTTTTCTTCAGCAACGGCTGAAGTGCCGGCTCGGGCGGGATCAGCCAGGCCAGCGCCACGGTCAACGGGATGAGGCCCAGCGCCACTCGGCGCTGCGCGCCTTCGGACCAGCGGGCCACCGGGTGGCACAGCACCAGCGCCAGCACCAGCCCAGCGGCCAGGATCGGCAGATCGGTCTGCAGCCGGTCGGTGCGCACATAGATGTGCAGGGCGCCGCCCAGCCGAAGGCCCAGGGCCGTCACCAGCAACAGCAGCCACAGGGCCAGCTGGTTCCTGGGGGTCTCCACGCAGCGCATCACCAGCAGGGCCGGCAGCAGGGCCGTGGCTGCCGTCAGCAGCACGCTGGCCGGGGGCACGGCCCAGGCGGGGAGGGCGCCCACCAGCGGCAGGGGCGGCAGCAGGTCCTGGCCCGGCCACGGAGAAAGGGGGCCCACCGACATCAGCAACTGCTGGGGAACGATCTGGCCGGCGACCCACAGGATGAGCAGTACTGCGGCAAAGCGGCGGTGTCGGTGCTCACTTTCATGTCCGAGGGCCAGGTGGCCGATCCTGGTGCGCATGCGCTGCAGGCGGGGGGAGTACGTCAGCGCCACCACCAGGGCGGCCCCCAGCAAGGCACCCAGACCGTTCGTGATCAGGTCCAGCAGCGAGGGGACGCGGCGCGGCAGGTAGGACTGGATGGACTCCATGCTGAACGACAGCAGGCAGCCGCCCACCGATGCCACCAGCACCGCGCCCCACAGGCCCAGCCGCTGCTGGAACTGGCGTACCGTCAGGTAACCGAAGCCGGCGTAGGCCCCCACGTTGACGATCATGTCGCCCCAGGAATAGAAGCGGGGCAACCCCATGGAGAGCCAGGCCCAGGGGCTGGGGCGGCGCAGCGCCCAGTCGGCAAACGGATACAGGGACAGGTACAGAATGGCGGCAAAGGCCATCAGCCACAGGACCGGATGGGCCGAAGTGCGCGGGGCAGAGGAGGGGTCGGAGGCCATGATTGGCGTTATAACATGGATGCTGCGCTGCGACGGCGGGGGCGCTTGCCCCAGGAGCCGATCGTCTGGTCCGCCGCAACATCGATTTCCGGTCCTTCACCATGAACCCCGTTCCGCTTCCCGAGCATTCCCTGCGTCCTGAAGATTACGTGCCCGGCCGCTTCGAGGGCCGCCTGTGGGTGGAGTGGCGCGACTGTCTGGATTCCACCAACCTGGAGCTGATGCGTCGCCCGTCACTGCATGAAAGTGAGCACCCGCTGTCGCCAGTATGGCTGATGGCCGGTGAACAGACGGCCGGCCGGGGGCGGCGCGGCAAGGCCTGGAAGGCGCAGCCGGGTCATGCACTGACTGCCTCGCTGGGCTGCGAGCTGCCGCCCGATTGTCTGGCCGACGTGGGCGCCGTGCCGCTGGTGGCAGGTATCGTCATGGCTGAATACCTGGCCACGCTGGGCGTGGACGTGATGGTGAAGTGGCCCAACGACCTGTGCCGGGTGCTGCCGGGGCCGCGCCGCACGCTGGCCAAGGTCGGCGGCATCCTGTGCGAGATGCGCAGCCGCAGTCAGGGCAGTCGCCTTGTCATCGGCTGTGGTCTCAACCTGCAGGCCCTGCCGGAGGGGCTGGTGACGGACCAGCCGGTGGCAGCGCTGTTCGACACGCTGTCCGGGCCGCAGTCGCTCGCGCTGGTGCTGGGGGTTGGACAAGTGTTGCTGGCGGGCGTCGAACAACTGCTGGCCGAGGGCTTCGGTGTATTCTCTGCCCGCTGGCAGCATGTCGATGTATTGGCGGGGCGGCCGGTGCGCGTGCATCACACCCAAGGCCCACGTGACGCCACCGCCCTGGGTATCGATGCCCAGGGGGCTCTGCAGGTCTGCTATGACGATGCCCCGGGGCATCTGGCGGTGGTGACGGCCGAACAGGTCAGCATCCGGCCACGAGCTGACTGAAGCGCAGGCGCTGGTTCGTGGCCGCCCGAGTTGCTGTTGTGGCCCGTGCCCCTCGGCGAAGCAGACGACAACGAACACTCCCCAGCTTATGCACCACGAATCCTACGCATCCAGCAAGAAAGGCAAGACCGGCATCAGGCGCATCATCAATGCCTGTGGCTATTCCATGGACGGCCTTGCCGCCGCCTACCGCCATGAAAGCGCGTTCCGCCAGCTGTGCTGGCTCAACCTGGGACTGATCATCCTGGCGTTCAGCCTCAACTTCGAACTGTCCGTCCGGGTGCTGCTGATCATCGCATCCTTCGTCTCGCTGATCGTCGAGCTGTTCAACACCTCCATCGAGGCCGCCGTCGATCACACCTCCACCGCAGAACACGAGCTGGCCAAGCGCGCCAAGGATGCCGGTTCTGCCGCCCAGCTTGCCGCACTGGTCATGCTCACGGCCGTATGGGTGTCGGCCCTGTGGCATGTCTATCTCTAACGGCCCAGGTACGCGACAGTCCGGAACCGAGGGGGAGCACACCCCGTCACGCGGCCCACGGTGATGTCCCCGAGTCTTCCCGAAGTCTGACGGGTCTCCCCGTCGGATCGTCCGGCAGGAGGTCGGGGCGCCTGCGTGCATTCCTGCGGGCGCGGTTGGTTGCAGCAGAAACCCGCCGTGACGCGGGCAGTGTCCTCTGGCCGCATCAACGGCATGGGGGGGTGCTAAGGGTTCCCTAAGTGTTTCGTTAT
>ERZ772940.448-NODE-448-length-19165-cov-3.1887_pt1 | contig 19165 bp, 17 predicted proteins | sample MGYA00511682_ERZ772940 | MGnify/ENA primary metagenome ERZ772940 (study PRJEB29015, sample SAMEA2737922) | human oral metagenome | biome: human oral; feature: human-associated habitat; material: dental | place: China | collected 2031 ... | reverse complement strand
GGCATCGATGCAGGCACGGTCTGCCAGGAAGTGCTGGCCAAAGCGCTTGCGTGGGATGACGCCGGCCGGGCGCTTCTCGCGTCCGGCGTCAGGTCGGTGGTTCGCCATCGGGTCAGGATTCGTCAGTGCGTGGAGGCCGCGTCGGATTTCTGGCGGTATTCCACGTAGGTGCGGTCACGCAGCTCGCGCAGCCACTGCTGGTAAGCCTCGCCGCCCTTGGCCTCGCGCAGCTTGGCACGGGCCGCATTGCGCAGCCGCTCGGGCGATTCGGTGTCGGTTCGCCGGCCCAGCACCTGCACCAGGTGCACGCCGAACTGGGTCTGCACCGGTTCGCTGATCTCGCCGTCGTGCAGGGATTTCATGGCCTGCTCGAATTCAGGCACGGTGTCACCCGGATAGAGCCAGCCCAGATCGCCTCCCTTGGCGGCAGAACCGTCGGAAGAGAATTCCTTGGCCAGTTTGGCAAAGTCGGCCTTGCCAGCCTCAATGTCACGGCGGAACAGCGACAGACGCCGCTCGGCCTCGGCAGCCGTCTCGGGGCTGTTGGCCGGCAGCAGGATGTGACGGGCGTGAGTGAGCTCCACCGTCGTGGCGCCCCCATCACGCTTGTCCTGAAGCTTCAGGATGTGAAAGCCTGCCGGGCTGCGCACAGGCGCACTGATCTCGCCGGGCTTGAGCTTGCGCACGGTGTCGGCGAACAGGCCCGGCAGGTCGTCGGCCTTGCGCCAGCCCATGTTCCCGCCCGTGGCGGCATCGCTGGCTTCGGAATTTTCCTGTGCCAGCGTGCCGAAGTCGGCCCCCTTGCGTGCCTTGGACACCAGCTCGTCTGCCCGGGCCTTCTGGCGGGCGACTTCCTTCTGGTCAGCACCTTCGGGCAGCTTCAGCAGGATCTGACGGATGTCGTATTCCGGCTGGCTGACCTTGCCGCTCTTGGCCAGCTCGGCGTCGATCTCACCCTCGGAGATGCTGACGTTGCTGGCGGTCTCGCGCTCGCGCAGGCGTGCCGAGACGATCTCGGCCACCAGCTGACGGCGGAAGGTGTCCAGCGAGACGCCCTCATCCTTCAGACGTTCGGTGAGCTGCTGCGTGGACAGACCGTTGTTCTGGGCCACGTCGGCCACGGCACGGTCGACCTCGGCATCGCTGGGCTTGAGACCATAGTCGGCGGCGTACTGCTCCTGCGCTAGCTGCAGGATCATCTGCTCCAGGACCTGCTTGCGCAGCTCGTCGGGCGGCGGCACCCCAGCGCCCGGGGTCTGGGCCGCACGCCCCTCGATCAGATGGATCTGGGCCTGCAGCTCACTTTCGGTGATGACACCCTGGTTGACGACGGCCACGATGCGATCAAGCGACTCGATACCCGGCTTGTCGGCATCCAGTGGCGACGTGCCTCCGCTGCGGGGCAGCTCGGGACCATCCTGGCCGAAGGGAGAGGGCGAGGAATACGGGGAGCGCTCCTCGGTGCCGGGCAGGCGCAGGCCTTGCTGCGCCTGAGCGACCAGCGGCAGGCAGGCCATGGCACAGGCCAGCAACAGGCCGATGGGGCTTCTGGCGGAAATGACGGTCGGGACCGGTTGCCCGGCAGCGTCTTTTTGCATGGTGATCGTTTACTCGTAGCCGTAGTAGCGTACCGCCGGCGCCAGGTTGTTGTCGGGCAGGCTGTAGCCAGGAATGTTGCGCGTCAATATACCAAAGGGATCCTGGCCGAAGTGACCAAGCCCGCGCAGGTCGAACTGGACATAGCCGACGGTGGACGTCTGGCGCGTGGTGGTGACGAAGCGGTGTGCCACGACCCGCACGGCCCAGCAGTCGCGGGCATATTCCACGCCCAGCAGCCCCTCCACCAGGCCCGGCTTGACGTCGACCAGCTGTCCGGTGGTGAGGTCCTTCTTCAGGAAGGAATAGTTGATGCGCCCCAGCGCCGTCCAGTTGGCGGCAATGGGCCAGGCCAGCGAGGTGTCCCACTGGGCGTATTCCTTGGACTGGTAGCGCACGCCGGCGTTGAAGAGCTTGCGCCCGCCCGGACGGTAGCGGTAGCTGAGGTTCAGACGCGGCACGCGCTTGTCGCGGATGGCGTACTGCACACCGGCGTTGAGGCTGTGGCCACCACGGAAGTCGCCGGATGCGGCGAACAGCAGGTCGGAGCGGCGGTCGACACGCACCGGCTGCCCGGGAATGGTGACATCCTGACTGGAGAAGTAGAAGCGCTGGGCCACGGCCAGGCGCAGGCGCTCGACACCAGTGGCCTGCTCGATCTGGCGGGAGACCAGCGCAGCCGTGAGGTGATCGGCGTCGGCGATGCGATCGTGACCGGTGAAGGAGTTCTCGCTGAAGAGCTGTGCAAAGCTCAGGTCGGTGGCCACGCTGTCAAAGACAGGGATGTCGCCCTGGTTGCGATAGGGCGTGCGCACGTAGAAGAGCCGGGGCTCCAGTGTCTGCACCGAATCCTCGCCCAGCCAGCGGCTGTCACGCTCCAGCACCAGGCCGGAATCGATGGAGAAGGTGGGCAGCACGCGGGACATCGAACGGCCGCTTTCGGAATAGCGGTTGAGCGAATAGTGCGTGGCGTGCAGACCCACCTTGGGCGTGAGGAACCAGCCGCCACTCTGCATGGGGTAGCTGACCTGCGGGTTCAGCACCAGTCGCGTGCCTTCCACGGCATTGGGGCGGGGGTTGGCAAACTGGGTCAGGTCCACCAGCGTGGTGACATCGAAGCCATGCAGGTCCACCTTGTTGTTGGTGAACTGCAGCTGCGGCACCTTCTCGTAGGGCGGCGACGTGCGCGCTTCCAGAATGTTCTGGTAGCGGATACCGCGCACCATCATGTTCCAGTCACCCACGCTGCGGGTGAAGTACAGCTCGCGCGGCAGCGAACGCTCGGAGGCGTCGATCAGGGTGTTGGAGTAATCGACAAAATAGTTGTCGTCCGAGACCCCCTGCAGGTTCCAGGCACCGTTCCAGCCCAGCACGTTGGTGAAGAGGCCGTTGGAATCGTAGGAATGACGGGAATGGTTGGTGTCGCTGTCGTGCGGAATGTAGTCGAGCTTGATGTTGCCCTGGGCCGGCCGCGTCAGGAAGCGGAATTCGTTGCCCAGCCGCAGGCCGCGCCGGGTGGTGAGCTGCGGCGTGACGGTAAGGTCGTAGTTGGGCGCCAGATTGAAGTAATACGGCGCAGTGATGCCCAGACCCGAGCGCGAGTTGACGGACACGGTGGGAAACAGGAAGCCGCTCTGGCGGGCATCGTTGAGCGGGAACATCACCACCGGCATGCGCAGCACGGTGTGATCACGCACCTTGAAGCGCGCATCGCGCCCGTAGCCCTGCGAGCTTTCCAGGTCCAGATCCAGGCGCTTGGCCTCCAGCCGCCACGCCTCGTCGTCGGGCTTGCAGCTGGTGAAGCTGCCGTTGACGAGCTGCATGAAGCGGTTGCTGACGAAATCGATGCGATCAGCCTGCCCGCGCACGCCCACGGTCGTCAGGTCGTAGGTGGGGGACTGGAACGATCCGCGCCCCGTGTCGAGCTGCAGCTGCAGGCGCGGCCCCACCACGCGGGTCCCCGCCTGCTCGATGGAGACATCGCCGGCAGCATCGATGCGCTGCTGCTGACGCCAGTACTCGATGCGGCTGGCCTTGAGCGACGTGCCGATCTTGCGCAGCTCGGCATCGCCCTCGAAGACAGTGACCGGCCCCTGCGGCGTGGGCTCGGTGGTCATGCGGTCGGCACTGCCGAAGACCGGCAGCTCGCGGTTTTCCTGCGAGGTGAGCGGCAGGTTGAGCGATGGCGCCAGCTGCAGGGGCACGGGCTCATCGGGCGGTACGGTGCCATGGGAGCCTGTCGCCCCCTTGCGACTGCCAGCCGCGTGAGAAATGGCTGGCCATGCGCCAGACAGTGCCGCCGACAGGGCAAGGGCCAGCGCGGTCAAACGAAAAGTGCGGTCTGGAAGCGACACGGACGGGGCGGCTCCGATAAGCGGCTGCCGGAATAGGCTGCCGGGTGGGCGGGATATGGGGCGAGATTGTCTATTATAGGGAGAGCCCATGCGCTTCGTGCCGTCCGCTGCGGCCTGCTGTCGCTTCCTTCATCACCCCTGCCATTCGGGATTTTCCGGTTTCCACGATGTCTGCCGAACACGCCTCCCCTGCCCCCACGCCCGCCGCCCCTGCTGCCGCCCGGGACGATGCCCGGCTGGAAGAACTGAAGACATGGCTTGCCGGCCTGCCGGAAAGCCATGCCCTGGATGTCGCCACGCTGGCCCCGGCATCGAGTGACGCAAGCTTTCGCCGCTATTTCCGGCTGAAGGCCACCCTGCCCCAGGCGGTCGGCACGGGCACCTCCATCGTGATGGACGCGCCGCCCCCGCAGGAAGACTGCCGGCCCTTCGTGCACGCGGCCGAGATCATGGGTGCCGCGGGCCTGACGGTCCCCCGGGTGCATGCCGCTGATCTGGAGCGGGGCTTCCTGCTGCTGGACGACCTGGGCAACCGCACCTACCTGGCCGAGCTGGACGAGAAGACCGCCCCCAGCCTGTACGCCGCAGCCAGCGAGGCGCTGGTGAAACTGCAACGCGCCAGCCAGCCCGGCGTGTTTCCCGAGTACGACCGTGAACTGCTGCTGCGCGAGCTGATGCTGTACCCGGACTGGTACATTGCCCGACACAAGGGCGTGACGCTGTCCGAGAAGGAAACCCTGGTGCTGCAGCAGGGTTTCGAGAAGATCCTGGCCAACGTGCTGGCCCAGCCGCGTGGCTACGTGCATCGCGACTATCACAGCCGCAACCTGATGATCCTGGAAGCGCCCCGGCTGCCGGGCGTGCTGGATTTCCAGGACGCCGTGCATGGCCCGCTCACCTATGACCTGGTTTCGCTACTGCGCGATGCCTACATCCAGTGGGACGAGGAACAGGTGCTGGACTGGACCATCCGCCACTGGGAGCGCGCCCGTGCCGCCAAGCTGCCGGTACCGGCCGATTTCAGCGATTTCTACCGGGACTTCGAGTGGATGGGCATCCAGCGCCACCTGAAGGTGCTGGGCATCTTCGCCCGCCTCTGGCACCGTGACGGCAAGGACGGCTACCTGAAGGACATGCCGCTGGTGGCACACTATGTGCACGCTGCCCTCAAGCGCTATGACGAGCTGGCCCCGCTGTGCCGGCTGTTCGAGCGCATCGAGGGCATCGACGCCCAGCACCGCTACACGTTCTGAGCGTCCGTTGCCCAGGCCATTGCGCGTTTTACCGAGCCTCCTTCCCACGCCCACCTTTCGAGTCATCCCATGAAAGCCATGCTGCTGGCCGCCGGACGCGGCGAACGGATGCGGCCGCTGACCGACCGCACCCCCAAACCCCTGCTGGTGGCCGGTGGCAAGCCCCTGATCGTCTGGCACCTGGAAAAGCTGGCGGCAGCCGGCATCACCGAGGTCATCATCAACCACGCCTGGCTGGGTGAGCAGATTCCGGCTGCCCTGGGCGATGGAAGCGCCTACGGTGTGCGCATCACCTACTCGGCCGAGGGTGAGGCGCTGGAAACGGCCGGCGGCATTGCACGCGCCCTGCCGCTGCTTACCCAGGGCGAACCTGAGAACGCGCCGTTCGCGGTCATCAGCAGCGACGCCTGGAGCGATCTGGACTACACACGGCTGACCGAGGTGGCGCAACGTCTGGCCGCCGGCGAAGGCGACTGCTGGTGCCTGATGGTGGACAACCCCGGACACCACCGAGGCGGGGACTTCGCGCTGGACAACGGCCACCTGAAACTGGCCGGCACGACGCACAAGGCAAGCGCGGGAAACAACACGCAGACCACCACGAGCCCGGAAGCCGACGCCCTCACCTACGCCGGCATCGGTGTCTTCACGCCCGCCATGTTCCGGGACATTGCCGACGGCACGCGTGCCCCACTGCGGCCCTGGCTGGAGAAGGCCATCACGGCAGGCAGGGCCCTGGGGGATCATCATCGGGGGCAGTGGTTCGACATCGGCACGCCGGCCCGTCTGGAAGAACTGGACCGGCTGCTGACGCCCCCCACCCACGACGGCCTGACAGTGCGCATTGACGGCACCGGCCCCGTGGCACTGGCCACGGCGCTCTGGCTGGTGCGTGCCGGCATCCCTCCTGCCTGCATCGCGCTGCCGCTGGATCGACCAGCGACCAGCATCCTGCCGAAAGACGCCGCACGACGGGCCATTGCGCTGTCCGAGGGATCGCGGCAGATCCTGGCCCGGCTGATCACGCTGCCGGCCTCCGGACGCATCGACACGGTGGAAATCGTGCAGGCCGGCACGGACGGTCACACCCGCATCAACCGCGAAGACTTTCCGCTGCCGGCGCTGGGCTGGGTCGTGGTGTGGGAAGACCTCATTGCAAAGCTGCACCAGGCGGCCGAGAAGCTGCCCTTTGCCCGGCCGGACGACCCGGCCTTCGCCGAGCCTGCGCTGGTGATCCATGCCGGCGGCATGCCCCCGGCGCAGTCCCGGGACGACACCGATTTCGATACCCATGACAGCGGTCAGGCCGGCCTGCTGTTCGAGGTGGCCGTGACCGGCACGGCCGACACCGCTTTCGAGTGCTTCCGCCCCGGTGGCCCGCTGGCCCTGCTGCCCGCCCCGGCCCTGCCCGATGGCCCGCGCTACACCGTGGTCTGGAGCGATGCCGCCGAGGCCAGCCGTCGGCGTGCGGAACTGCCAGCCGATGTTCTGGGTCAGGAGCTGCGTGAGGCCCTGCGTGCGGCCCTGGGCCCCCGCCACTGGGGCCGCCATGCCGGACACTTCGGGGCACTGCGGGTGTGCACGCCGGCTGTGGCCGTGCCGCTGCCGCGCGTCCGCCGCCGGCAGACCACGACGTCCGGCCAGGTGTGGATCGGCAACGCGGCGCAGATGCTGCACCCGGTTGCCGGCCAGGGGCTCAACCTGGGGCTGCGCGATGCCTTCGTCCTGGCCCGGGAACTGGGCGATGCTGCCTTCGATACCCGCCTGCCCGGGCCACACGCCCGCGTGGCACGTGCCCTGGAGTCCCACGCCCGAGCCCGCCTCACCGATCGCTGGCTGACCATCCACGGCACCGATCTGCTGTCGACCGCCTTCGGCTGGCCGGCGGCCAGGACACTGCCGCCGATGCTGCTGAACGCCATGCATGTCGCCCGGCCCCTGCGCCTGCCGCTGGCGCGCGCGCTGGTGTTCGGCCACCGTTGACGCCCCTTCCGGAGACCAGCCCCGCCTCCGACAGGACGACACGGGGCCGCCCCCCGAGGGCGGGAGTCCCTGCTCCCTGGCTTCATGTTTCCGGGATGGAACGGACATGGCCGACCCTCCGCTCTGCGCGCTAGAATGACGATCCCGGCCGCCGGGAATTCCAGAGCGTGTCGTCGTGTCGACCGGGACAAGCCCGTGGCTTGCGGTATCATCGCGCCCCCGCACCGCCGCCACCGGCGCAATGGTGGATCGCTCCGCCATCTGCCCGCTCCCGCGTCATTCCTTCGCACTGCCGCCCGCAATGCCCGCCTCTGCCGCCCTCCCCGCCCCCAGCCAGCCCGCGCTGCTGAGAATCGGTCCGTATGCGCTGCCGCATCGGGCCTTGGTGGCCCCCATGGCCGGCGTCACCGACCGCCCCTACCGGCAGCTGTGCAAGCGCCTGGGCGCAGGCTATGCCGTCTCCGAAATGGCGGCCTCCAACCCCCGGCTCTGGAACAGCGTCAAGACCTCGCGCCGCATCGACCATGCCGGCGAGATCGAGCCCAAGGCCGTGCAGATCGCTGGCGCCGACCCCACCATGATGGCCGAGGCCGCCCGCTTCAACGTCGAGCGCGGCGCGCAGATCATCGACATCAACATGGGCTGTCCGGTCAAGAAGGTCTGCAACGTCTACGCCGGCTCCGCCCTGATGGGCAACGAACCGCTGGCCATCGAGATCATCGAGCGCGTGGTCAAGGCCGTGCCGGTGCCGGTCACCGTCAAGATGCGTACCGGCATCGACCCCGATCACCGCAATGCGGTGGCACTGGCACGCGCAGCCGAGAAAGCCGGTGCCGTGATGATCACCGTGCATGGCCGCAGCCGCGCCTGCCGCTACCACGGCCCGGTCGACTACACCACCATTGCCGAGGTGAAGGCCGCCGTGGGCATTCCGGTCGTGGCCAACGGCGACATCGATTCCCCCGAGAAGGCACGGGACGTCCTGGCGCAGACGGGCGCCGACGCGGTGATGATCGGCCGCGCCGCCCAAGGGCGCCCCTGGATCTTTCGCGAGGTGGACCACTATCTGGCCCATGGCACCCGCTTGCCCGCCCCCACCTGGCGCGAGGTGCGCGACGTGCTGCTGGAGCACCTGGACGACCACTACCGCTTCTACGGTGAATTCACCGGCGTGCGCACCGCCCGCAAGCACATCGGCTGGTACCTGCAGGCGCTCGCCGGCGACCAGCAACCGGACGAAGCCACCGAGGCGCTGCGACGCGCCATCAATGACTGTGAGCAGGCCGACGGACAGGTCCGCCTGCTGGAACGCTACTTCGCCGATCGGGCGTCCCTGCTGGACACCGGCATCGATCAGGGAGGAACCCAACCATCATGACCAAGCCTCCGATGACTCTTCAGGAAGCCGTGACCAGCAATCTGGAAAAGTACTTCGAGGACCTGGACAACACCCAGCCTGGCCTGATCTACGACATGGTGCTGTCGGCCGTGGAAAAGCCGATGCTGGAAGTGGTGATGCGCCACGCCGGCGGCAATCAGCTGCGCGCGTCGGCCATGCTCGGCATCAACCGCAATACGCTTCGCAAGAAACTCACGACCTACGGTCTGCTCAATAATCAAGGAGGAAACTGACATGTCGATCATGGTTCATGCCAGCGGGGTGGACAAACCCGCGGATCTGCCCCCGGCACCAGTCACCCGGGCCCTGATCAGCGTTTTCGACAAGACAGGTGTTCTGGAGTTCGCACGCGGGCTGCACGCCCTGGGCGTGGAGATCCTGTCCACGGGCGGAACGGCCCGGATGCTGGCCGAGGCCGGCGTGCCCGTCATCGAGGTTTCCGACTACACCGGCTTTCCGGAGATGCTGGACGGCCGGGTGAAGACGCTGCATCCGAAGGTGCATGGCGGCCTGCTGGCCCGGCGTGACCTGCCGGCGCACATGGCAGCCCTCGAGCAGCACGGGATCGGCCGCATCGACCTGCTGGCCGTCAACCTGTATCCGTTCCAGCAGACGGTGGCCCGCCCAGGCGTGACGCTCGATGAAGCCATCGAGAACATCGACATCGGGGGCCCGGCCATGCTGCGCGCGGCCGCCAAGAACCACGCCGGTGTCACCGTCATCGTCGATCCGGCCGACTACCAGCCGGTGCTGCAGCAGCTGCAGACGCAGAAGGCCGTCTCCGGCCCCACCCGCTTCAACCTGGCGGTGAAGGCCTACGGCCATACCGCGCAGTACGACGGCGCCGTGGCCAACCACCTGTCGGCCATTGCCGAAGACGGCAGCAAGGCGCAACTGCCCGCCACGCTCACGCTGCAGTTCGAGCGCGTGCAGCCCATGCGCTATGGCGAGAACCCGCACCAGTTTGCCGCCTTCTACCGCGAGGCACAGCCCGCACCGGGCACGCTGGCCACCTACCACCAGCTGCAGGGCAAGGAGCTGTCCTACAACAACATCGCCGATGCCGATGCGGCCTGGGAATGCGTGAAGGCCTTCGAGCAACCGGCCTGCGTCATCATCAAACACGCCAACCCCTGCGGCGTGGCCATCGGTGACGGCCCGCTGCAGGCCTACCGGCGTGCCTTTGCGACCGACCCCACCTCGGCCTTCGGCGGCATCATCGCCTTCAACCGCCCGGTCGACGGCGACACTGCCCAGGCCGTGTCCAAGCAGTTTGTCGAAGTGCTGCTGGCCCCCGGCTTCGGCGAGGACGCCCTGGCCATCATGAAGGACAAGCCCAACGTGCGCCTGCTGGAAGTGCCCATGGCCCAGGGCGGCAACCGGCTGGACCTGAAGCGCGTGGGCGGCGGCCTGCTGGTGCAGAGCCCCGACGAGCATCGCCTGACGGCCAGCGCCCTGAAGGTCGTCACGAAGCGTCAGCCCACGCCGCAGCAGCTGGCCGACCTGCTGTTTGCCTGGCAGGTGGCCCACTACGTCAAGTCCAATGCCATCGTCTACTGCGGCAATGGCCAGACGCTGGGCATTGGCGCCGGGCAGATGAGCCGGGTGGATTCGGCCCGCATTGCATCCATCAAGGCTGCCAATGCCGGCCTGGAGCTGCAGGGCTCGGTTGTGGCGTCGGACGCCTTCTTCCCGTTCCGTGACGGTCTGGATGTGGTGGTCGACGCCGGCGCTACCGCCGTCATCCAGCCCGGTGGCTCGATGCGCGACCAGGAAGTGATCGACGCGGCCAACGAACGCGACGTGTGCATGGTGTTCACGGGCGTGCGCCACTTCCGCCACTGATGCACCACACCGCTGTCGTCGCTGCCTGTCCGGCCCTGCCGGATGCACGACCAGGCCTGCCCTGCGCCCCCGCCGGGCAGGCATCACCCTCGGCAAGGCCTCTGCCTCCATGCGCATCCTTGGCATAGACCCCGGGCTGCGCACCACCGGCTTCGGGCTCATCGACACCCGGGGTGACGCCATGCGCTACGTGGCCAGCGGCGTCATCCGCTCCGGTGAGGGTCAGCTGCCCGAGCGACTCGGGCGGCTGCACCAGGGCATCATCGAGCTGGTGAAGGAATACCGCCCCACCGTGGCCGTCTGCGAGATAGTCTTCGTCAACGTCAATCCCAAGTCCACGCTGCTGCTGGGGCAGGCGCGCGGCGCCGCTATCGGCGCGATGGTCAGCACCGGACTGGCCGTCCACGAATACACGGCCCTGCAGATCAAGCAGGCCGTGGTGGGCTATGGCCGTGCCACCAAGGAACAGGTGCAGGAGATGGTCAAGCGGATCCTGACGCTGCCCGGCCTGCCCAGTACCGATGCGGCCGATGCGCTGGCCTGCGCCATCTGCCACAACCACGGTGGCCCCGTCATTGGCAGCCTGGGTCGACGGCTGCGTGCGGGGCGGGTGCTGGGCTGAACGGATCAGCTCAACGGACCGGCAGGCTGCCCGGCCCGCCTGATGCCCTGATGTGCCGCATCGACGTCACCTTCCGCCCACAGGCGGCCCATCGACCATCCGTCAGGAAACGGCCCCCATGGCCACGGATGGCGGACCAATCCCGCCACAGGCAAGAGGCCTGCGCTTTCCGTTGCCCTGATACTGTGTAAAATCCCAGTATCTTCACGCGTCCTGCCCCTCGTCCATGATCGGTCGCATCCACGGCACCCTGGTCCTTGCCAATCCCCCTGAAATCCTTGTCGATGCCCACGGGGTTGGTTATGAAATTTCCGTGCCGATGAGCACGCTCTATGAACTGCCTCCACCCGGCCAGCCCGTCACGCTCTGGACGCACCTGGTGGTGCGCGAAGACGCCCAGCTGCTCTACGGCTTTCTGACCGAAGGCGAGCGCACGGCCTTCCGGGCGATGATCCGCGTCTCGGGCATCGGTCCGCGCATGGCCCTGGCCGTGCTGTCGGGACTCAGTGTGGACGATCTGTCGCGTGCCGTGGCCGAGCAGGAAACCGGTCGCCTCACCCGGGTGCCTGGTGTGGGCAAGAAAACGGCCGAACGCCTGCTGCTGGAACTGAAGGGCAAGCTGGCCCTGGCCTCCAGCGGCATCCAGATCAATGACCCGGCGCTCTTTTCCAGTGGCGACGACATCCTGCGTGCCCTGCTGGCACTGGGCTATTCCGAGAAGGAATCCAATGCCGCCATTGCGAAGCTGCCCGAGGGCGTCAACGTCAACGACGGTATCCGCCAGGCCCTGAAGCTGCTGGTACGCGCCGGCTGAGGAACGCGCCATGCCCATCGAACACGACCGCCTGATCGACGCCGCCCCTGTTTCCGTGCAGGAAGAGCAGCTGGAAAAGGCACTGCGCCCGCGCCGGCTGGCCGACTACGTGGGCCAGCGCAAGATCCGCCAGCAGCTCGACATCTTCATCGAGGCCAGCCGCCGGCGCCAGGAGGCGCTGGACCACGTGCTGCTGTTCGGCCCTCCGGGGCTGGGCAAGACCACGCTGGCGCACATCATCGCCGCCGAGATGGGCGTGAACCTGAAGCAGACCTCCGGTCCGGTGCTGGAACGCCCCGGCGACCTGGCGGCCCTGCTTACCGGGCTCGACCGCAATGACGTGCTCTTCATCGACGAGATCCACCGTCTCTCGCCCGTAGTGGAAGAGATCCTCTACCCGGCGCTGGAAGACTTCCAGATCGACATCATGATCGGCGAAGGGCCGGCCGCCCGCTCCATCAAGCTCGACATCGCGCCCTTCACCCTGGTGGGCGCCACCACCCGGGCGGGCATGCTCACCAACCCGCTGCGTGACCGCTTCGGCATTGTCTCGCGGCTGGAGTTCTACGAGACCGACGAGCTGCAGAGCATCGTGCTGCGCTCGGCCCGGCTGCTGGGCGCCGACATCGCCGAAGACGGCGCCAACGAGATCGCCCGTCGCTCGCGCGGCACACCGCGCATCGCCAACCGCCTGCTGCGTCGGGTGCGGGACTACGCCGAGATCCGCGCCGACGGCCGCATTACCGGCCGCGTGGCCGACGACGCCCTGAGCATGCTCGACGTGGACCCGATCGGGCTGGACATCATGGACCGCAAGCTCCTCGAAGCCATCATCGAGCGCTTCGGCGGTGGTCCGGTGGGGCTGGACAACATCGCGGCCGCCATCGGCGAGGTCCGCGACACCATCGAGGACGTGATCGAACCCTACCTGATCCAGCAGGGCCTGCTGCAGCGCACCCCGCGTGGCCGGATGGTCACCGCCACCACCTGGGAGCACTTCGGCCTGCCGGTGCCCACCACCCAGCGCGGAGCATCGGAGACCGAGGACTGACACATCCTGCCGCCGTCCCATGGAGCCCGGGCTACAGTAAGGCCACCGGCTGCGAGCTGTCCGACAGCCCGGAACGGCCTGCTTTCCGGCCATCCGCGGGATGGGTGGTACCGAAACCACAGAAGCGCTCTGGCAAGACCGGCACGCCTCTGGCCTGCCAGTTAGAATCGTGTCGTGATACAGCTCCATACGATTGATGTCCGTGTCTACTACGAAGACACGGACGCGGGTGGCATCGTCTACTACGCAAACTACCTGAAGTTCTTCGAGCGCTCGCGCAGCGACTGGCTGCGCGCGCTTGGCGTCGACCACCAGCGCCTGGCCACCTTGGGCACCGCGTTGGTCGTGCGCAACTGCAGCATCGAGTACCACCGCCCTGCCCGACTCGACGACCTGCTGGCCGTCGACACCGGTCTGAACGATCCCAGACTGGACATCCGCCGTGCCTCCATCCGGCTGCTGCACCGCGCCCGCAACCAGGCCGATGGCGCCCTGCTTGCCGAAGGCGCAGTCAAGGTTGCCTGCATCGAGCCGGCTACCGGCCGCCCGGCCCCCCTGCCCGACGACGTGTTCGAGCGGCTTCGGCAGTGCGTGCCGCCCGCATCGGACGCCGACGCCCCCTGACCCCCGTTTTCCGGCCTGGCCGATCCATGTCGGCCATTCCCGCAGCTCAGCCGTTCCTAGCCTGCAAAAGACTGAGCTTCCCACAGGACCAACCCGATTCCCGCGATGAACGCCCACGACCTCTCGATCCTGTCCATGATCTCCGATGCCAGCCTGCTGGCACAGGCCGTCATGGCCCTGCTGCTGGTGATCTCCCTGGTGTCCTGGACCATCATCTTCCGCAAGCTGTTCGCCATCAAGGCGGCCCAGCGCGCCACCAACCGCTTCGAGGAAAAATTCTGGCAGGGCGCCGAACTCAATGCGCTCTACCAGGAGGTCTCGCACGCCAGCAAGGATCCAGGCCCCATGGCCCGCATCTTCGAGGCCGGCATGAAGGAATTCCGCCGCGCCCGCCAGAACGGCATCACGGGCAACGGTGGCCCGGAGAGCAGCAACATCGTGCTGGCCCCCGCCTCGCGGGCCATGCGTGCCGCCTTCCAGCGTGAAATGGACGCCCTCGAATCCTCGCTGGCCTTCCTGGCCTCAGCCGGCTCGGTCAGCCCCTACATCGGCCTGTTCGGCACCGTCTGGGGCATCATGAACGCCTTCCGCGGCCTGGCCGACGTGCAGCAGGCCACCCTGGCCTCCGTGGCCCCCGGCATCGCCGAGGCCCTGGTCGCCACCGCCATCGGCCTCTTTGCCGCCATCCCTGCCGTCGTGGCCTACAACCGCTACGCCTACGAGATCGAGCGTCTGGCCAACCGCTTCGAGACCTTCATCGACGAGTTCTCGAACATCCTCGACCGACACGCCCGCTGACATCATGCCCGCCTCCGCCCCCCGCCGTCGTGGCCGCGGCAAGCGCCTGGTCAGCGACATCAACGTCGTCCCCTACATCGACGTGATGCTGGTGCTGCTGGTGATCTTCATGGTCACCGCCCCCTTCGTGCCCACCAGCACCATCGACCTCCCCCCCGTCGACGCCACCCCGCGCCAGCCCGAGCCCTATATCGAAGTGCAGGTGGCCGCCGACGGCAAACTCACGCTGCAGACACGCAACCAGCCCAAACCCCAGGAAATCCAGGTCACCCGCGAACGGCTGCCCGAAGAGCTGAAGCAGCTGCTCACCACCCTAGCGACTGACGGCAAGGGACCACAACCCGTCGTCATCAGCGGCGACAAGCAGGTACGCTACGAGACTATCCTCGACGTCATGGGCGACATCAAGCAGCAGGGCGTCGCCCGCGTCGGTCTCATGGTCAAGCCCCGGCCCACCGCCCCGGCTCGTTCCTCCTGACCTCCGCCCCCGTTTGCGCGCATGGCCAACCCGCACGCCGATCCCTCCGCCCAAGGCAGCAACGCCAGCCGTCTGCTGTCCTTCCTGCTTGCCCTGCTGATGCACGTGGGGCTGGGCACGCTGCTGTTCGTCGGCATCGACTGGCAGAAGCCCCAGCCCGAAGTCGTGCAGGCCGAGCTGTGGATTCCCATGGAGGACCTGCCGGCCCCCGAAGAAGCGCCCGAGGCCCCTGCGCCCGAGCCTGAGCCGCAACCTGCCCCCGAGCCGCCGCCACCGCCGCCCCAGCCTGCCCCGGCTCCGGAACCCGAACCCGTGAAGGCCGAGCAGCCTGACCCGGCCATTGCCATCGCCAAGGCGAAGGAAGAAGCCGAGCGCAAGGCCGAAGAAGAACGCCGCCGCGAGGAAGAAAAGCGCCGCCTGGCCGAAGAAGAGAAGAAACGCCAGGAAGCCGAGGCGCGCGAGCGTGAGCGTGCTCGCCAGGCCGAGCTGGAGCGTCAGCGCGCCGAAGAGAAGCGCCAGCGCGAGGAAGCCCAGCGCAAGGAACAGGAACGCAAGGCCGAGGAAGCCCGCAAGGAAGCCGAGCGCAAGGCTGCCGAAGAGAAGAAGCGCCAGGAAGAAGAGAAGAAACGCGAAGAGCAGAAGAAGCAGGAAGAGGCGCGTCAGCGCAAGCTGGCCCAGGAAAAGGCCGAGAAAGAAAAAGCCGAGAAGGAAAAGGCTGAGAAAGAGAAAGCTGAAAAGGCCGAGAAGGCGGCTGCCCAGAAAGCCGCTGCCGAGAAGGCCGCCGCCCAGCGTCAGGCCGCCGAGGCTCGCCGCAAGGCTGCCGTCAGCGCCCTGCTCAGCCAGGCCGGTGATGCCGACAGCACCACCATCCACGGCAGTACCAGCGGTGCCCGCGACGCCGGCTATGCGGCCCGTGTCAGCTCGGCCATCCGCAACAACACCACCTTCTTCCAGCAGATCAGCGGCAATCCGAAGGCAGTCTTCGACGTGCGACTCGATCGTGACGGCCGGATCCAGGACGTGCGCCTGAAGCAGTCCAGCGGCAATGCCGCCTGGGACAGTGCCGCCGAGCGCGCCATCCGGCGCACCGATCCCTTCCCCTGCCCCCGTTCCGGCAGCTGCGAGAGCACGCTGGAAATCCATCATGGCCCACAGGATTGAGTCATAATCAGATCATGAAAAGACGCGCGTTCCACCTTGGCATCCTTGCCTCCGCCCTCTTCATGGCGGGTTCCCTGTCGGCCCAGTCGATGCGCATCGACGTGAGCGGCGTCGGAGCACGCCAGGTTCCGCTGGCCCTGGCCCCCTTCAACGGCGCCGGCCAGGCTCCCCAGCAGCTTGACGTCGTCATCCGGGAAGACCTGCAGCGCAGCGGCATGTTCCGGCTGGTCAACCTCACCGAGACCCTCAGCGAAAACTCGCCGCTGGACATGTCGGCCCTGCGCGGTCAGGGCGCCGACTCGGTACTGGTGGGCTCGGTGCAGCCCGTGGCCAACGCCCGGCTGGAATTCCGCTACAAGCTGGCCGACACCGTGCGCCAGTCCGTCATCACCGAAGCCACCATGACGGCCGGTGAGTCCGACGTGCGCCTGGCCGGTCACCGCATCGCGGACATCGTCTACGAGAAGCTCACCGGCATCAAGGGCATCTTCTCCACCCGCATCGCCTTCGTCACCAAGCAGGGCAACCGCTATCGGCTCAATGTGGCCGACTGGGACGGCCAGAACGTGCAGACCGCGCTCAACGCCGGCGAACCCATCATCTCGCCTGCCTGGTCGCCTGACGGCAAGCGGCTGGCCTACGTCTCCTTCGAGACGAAGAAGCCCGTCGTCTACGTCCACGATCTGGCCAGCGGCCAGCGCAAGGCCGTTGCCAAGTTCAAGGGCAGCAACAGTGCGCCGGCCTGGTCGCATGACGGCCGCAGCCTGGCCGTCACCCTCACCCGGGACGGCGGCTCGCAGATCTACCAGGTCAGCGCCGACGGCGGCGAAAGCGCCCGGCGTCTCACCCAGTCCAGCAGCATCGACACCGAACCAGTCTACTCGCCTGACGGAAAGTTCCTCTACTTCACGTCCGACCGTGGCGGTGCACCGCAGATCTACCGCATGCCCAGCAACGGCGGAGCTGCCTCCCGGGTCACCTTCGGCTCGTCCTACAACGTGTCGCCGCGCATCAGTCCGGATGGCCAGCAGATGGCCTATGTCACCCAGCGCAACGGACGCTTTCTCATCGCCCTGAAGGATCTTCAGTCCGGCGACGAGACGCTCCTCACCGACACCGGCGAAGAGGAGTCCCCCAGCTTCGCGCCCAATGGCCAGTGGGTCATGTACACCACCCGTGCCGGCGGTCGCGAATACCTGATGGCCGTCTCCACCGATGGCCGGGTCAAGCAGCGCCTGTCCAGCAGCACCAGCAGCGTGCGCGAGCCCGCCTGGGGACCGTACACCTGGTAACGCCCGGCCGCCCGAGCACGCCCATGCCCGGTACGGCCGGCCTGCCTTTGGGCGCTCCGGCCGCCAGAACCGCTATAGTGTCTTCAAGTGACCACCAAGAATTCACGACATCCAGAGCATCACGATTCAAGCAATAGGAGCCTTCCGATGTTTTCCACCCTGTCCAAACGTCGTCTGCTCAGTCTCGGGCTGGGCCTTGCCATCCTGAGCGGCTGTACCTCGGTCGACCTCGGTGAGTCCGACGAGCACGCCGTCAGCGCCACCGACGAAGCCACTCAGGGCCAGGAAGGTCAAGGCCAGGACGGCAACCTCGACAGCGGCCACGACATCACCCCCGTCCAGCCGCAGGACGAGGCCACCGACCCCCTGCAGGATCCCAACAGCCCGCTGGCCAAGCGCGAGGTCTTCTTCGAGTTCGACAGCTTCGCCATCCTGCCCGAATACCAGCCCATCATCGAAGCCCACGCCAACTATCTGTCCGCCCATCGTGACAAGCACATCGTGCTGGAAGGTAATACCGACGAGTTCGGCAGCCGCGAATACAACCTGGCCCTGGGTCAGAAGCGTGCCGACGCCGTGCGCCGCGCCCTCAGCACGCTGGGCGTCGACGAGAACCAGATGGAATCCATCAGCTACGGCGAGGAGAAACCCCGCGCCTCCGGCACCGACGAGTCGTCCCGTTCGCAGAACCGCCGGGTCGACATCAACTACCGCTGATCCATCCTGCCCGGATGACCTGACATGATCCTGCGTCTTCGCCCTGTCTTCCTCAAAGCCCCGCTGCTGGCCGCCCTGCTGGGCGCCGGCCTGCAGCTGGCCAGCCCTCCGGCCCAGGCCGCCCTGTTCGGTGACGACGAGGCCCGCCAGGCGGTGCTCGACCTGAGCACCAAGGTCGACACCCTGCAGCGTGACCTCTCCCGCCAGCTCAACGACCTCGCCAGCCGGCAGACCGACATCGAGCAGCGCCTGGGACGGCTGGAAGTCAGCCAGAAGGCCAGCCTCTCGCGCCAGAACGACATCGACAGCCTGCGCCAGGAAGTGGCCCAGCTGCGCGGCCAGCTCGAAGACACCCTGAACCAGCTGCAGCAGGCCCAGAAGAGCCAGCAGGACATGTCCGCCGACATGGATTCGCGCCTGAAGCGCTTCGAGCCCACACAGGTCACCATCGACGGCCGCCAGTTCAGCGTCGAGCAGGCCGAGAAGAACGAGTTCGAAGCCGCACTCGCCCTCTTCCGCAAGAGCAACTTCAAGGCCGCCGACCAGGCCTTCGCCAAGTTTGCCAAGACCTACCCGGAAAGCCCCTACCTGCCTACCGCGCTGTACTGGCAGGGCGGGGCCCAGTACGCCCAGGGCAACTACAATGGCGCAGTCAGCACACTGCAGTCGCTCATCCAGCGCTTCCCCGACAGCGCCCGCAAGGCCGACGCCCTGCTGCTGATCGGCAATGCCCAGGTCGACGCCGGCAACGACAAGGCGGCCCGCCAGACCTTCATCCGCATCGGCAAGGAGCACCCCAACACCCCGGCGGCCAACGCCGCGCGTGAGCGACTGAAAGCCATGTAAGCTCGTCAGCAAGTGGAAGCGACCCTTGATGCCGGCCCCATGCAGGGCAACCAACCCATGCAGCAAGGCCCAGCCAAAAAATTTCGCCCACCCACTTGCAAAGCTGAAAAAGCGCTGATATCATGCTGTTTCTTCAGTGATGCAGCGCACCGCAACACTGAATGACCTGACAGACAGGTTGAATCTGGGTCGTTAGCTCAGTTGGTAGAGCAGCGGACTTTTAATCCGTTGGTCGTAGGTTCGAGCCCTACACGACCCACCAGTTTCTCAAAAGCCCGGCCTTGTGCCGGGCTTTTTCATTTCGGACGCACCAAGGCGCCCTGTCTCTCAAA
>ERZ772940.446-NODE-446-length-19202-cov-28.9296_pt1 | contig 19202 bp, 15 predicted proteins | sample MGYA00511682_ERZ772940 | MGnify/ENA primary metagenome ERZ772940 (study PRJEB29015, sample SAMEA2737922) | human oral metagenome | biome: human oral; feature: human-associated habitat; material: dental | place: China | collected 2031 ... | reverse complement strand
CGACGCGCTCCCTCGAGAGGCACGAAATCAAATTTCTGAGCAATTTCCAAGAGATCACTGATAGTTTACTGATAGTTACGGTGGGTGCTCGACGGCGGCGGTGGCGTCGGCGCCCAGAATCCCATCCGCTCCCCGTCCACTCCTCACCTTTTCTTGAGGTTCCGCGGTTTTACCGCTCCACGACGCGACTATTGCAATCCGGTCTCACCGACCCGGAGCCCTCAGGCCGGCTGCACCGGCCCGGCGGCCACACCCCACAAGCCGCCCGTGGGCTCGAGCGAGCTCCTGTGGCATGATGGCGTCGGCCATGATGGGCGCTCAGCGCCCCCAGTTCCCACGTATCGGAGCGAGTTCTATGCACGTCCTCATCACCGGAGGCGCCGGCTTCATCGGCGCCAACTTCGTCCACCAGACCCTGGTGCGCCACCCCGACGCCACCGTCACCGTCCTGGACAAGCTCACCTACGCCGGGAACAAGGGATCGCTGGCGGACCTGGGTGACCGTGTCACGCTCGTCGTCGGGGACATCGCCGACGCCGACGTCGTCGACCCGCTCGTGGCCCAGGCCGACGTCGTCGTCCACTTCGCGGCCGAGTCGCACAATGACAACTCGCTTCGCGACCCCTCCCCCTTCATCCAGACCAACCTCGTGGGCACCTTCACCCTCCTGGAGGCGGTGCGCCGCCACAAGGTGCGCTTCCACCACATCTCCACCGACGAGGTCTACGGGGACCTGGAGCTGGACGACCCGGCCAAGTTCGAGCCGACGACGCCCTACAACCCCTCCTCCCCCTACTCCTCGTCCAAGGCCGGAAGCGACCTGCTCGTGCGCGCCTGGGTGCGCTCCTTCGGCGTGGAGGCCACGATCTCCAACTGCTCGAACAACTACGGGCCCTACCAGCACATCGAGAAGTTCATCCCCCGCCAGATCACCAACCTCATCGACGGCGTGCGCCCCAAGCTCTACGGCGCCGGCCAGAACGTGCGCGACTGGATCCACGTCCTGGACCACAACGACGCCGTGTGGGACATCATCGAGAAGGGCCGCATCGGCGAGACCTACCTCATCGGCGCCAACGGCGAGAAGAACAACAAGGAGGTCGTCGAGCTGATCTTGGAGCTCATGGGCCACGCTCCCGACGACTACGAGCACGTTGCCGACCGCCCCGGCCACGACATGCGCTACGCCATCGACAACTCCAAGCTGGCCGAGGAGCTCGGCTGGGCGCCGAAGTTCACCGACTTCCGCTCCGGCCTGCAGGCCACCATCGACTGGTACCGGGACAACGAGGCCTGGTGGCGCCCGCTCAAGGCCGAGGTCGAGGCGAAGTACGCCGCCCAGGGGCAGTAATGTAATACTGCTCAGTAGCTCGTTCTTGTGTGGGGTCCCCGGGTCACGGGGGCCCCACAGTCGCCTCACCGGCGCCCGTCCAGACACCCGGGCGACTCGGACGGCTCGCTGCTACGGACGTGAGACAGCTGGATAGGCGAGATAGGCCAGACGAGCGGTGTTGGCCCTCGCACGACGCAGCCCCGACTGAATGACTCCGAGCATCATCCACAAGAAGCCCATGGTCACCAGGCCGATGCTCAGGAAGAGGGTGGGGAAGCGCGGGACGTTTCCGAACTCCAGGAAGTGCCACACGATCGGGATCCCCAGGGCGACGGCGACCACCCAGGTGAGGAAGCCGAGCGTGCCGTAGAAGAGGACCGGGCGCTCGTCGCGCACGAGCCTGGCGATGAGGGCCAGAATTTTGAAGCCGTCGGAGAAGGTGTTGAGCTTGGACTCCGTACCGGCGGCGCGCTCTTTGAAGCCGACCGGGACCTCGATCTGGGGCACGCGCAGGGTGGCGGCGTGGACCGTCAGCTCGGTCTCGATCTCGAACTCGCGGCTCATAGCGGGGAAGGACTTGACGAACCGGCGGGAGAAGACTCGGTAGCCGGAGAGCATGTCGGTGACGTGGGTGCCGAAGACCCGGGATGTCAGGCGGTTGAAGGCCTTGTTGCCGGCCTCGTGCCCGGGCCGGTAGGAGCTCTTCTCCTGCACGTCGCGGCGAACGCCCAGTACATGATCGTAAGGGCCCTTGAGAAGAGTCGCGATCATGGAGGGCAGGGCTGCGGCGTCGTAGGTGTCGTCGCCGTCGATCATGACGTAGACGTCGGCCTCGACGTCGGCGAAGGCCCGACGGACCACGTTGCCCTTGCCCTTGCGCTCCTCGCGACGGACGATGGCGCCGGCGGCGGCCGCGACCTCGGCGGTGCGGTCGGTGGAGTGGTTGTCGTAGACGTAGACGCGCATCGCGGGGACGGCCGTCAGGAGGTCGGTGACGACCTTCCCGATCGCACCCTCCTCGTTGTAGCACGGGACGATCGCTGCGATGTCGAGGCTGGAAAGATCCACCTGGTTCCAATCCGGACGGGAGCCGAGCAGGCGCTATTCTAGCGGCACCCGCGCCCAGGCCGGTGATTGTGCTGGTGACGCGGGTGCTCATGCGCTTGTCATGCGTCCCCGGACTGGAGAACAACGCCCGTGCCCCTGCCTCTGCCGACCTGGCTCTTCCCCTCTCGATCCGACCATTGCGAAGGTTCTGTGGGCCCGTCTCAGGACCCGGTGGGAGGAAGGACTCGTCGTCGACGGGCGGTGGCGTCGGCGCTCTTCGCGATCGCCTTCGCGGCCGTGGACGCCGTCTCACAGGTGGTGGGCCGGGTCCAGCCGGCAACCAGGACCCTCGCTCAGGGGGCCTTGACTCCAGCGCGACTCCTGGCGGCACTGGTTCTCAGCGGCGCTGTGTGCTGGGGCTTCCTGGCACTGGTCGACCTTGCCGCACGACGTCGGGCTCGCAGGTCCCAGAGCACCGACGAGCGGCCGGGGGACGGGAGGTCGGGCCGTCGCCGTCTGGCGCTGACGGCCTTCCTGGTGCCGCTCGCGTGCTGGACCTTCGTGTACGCGCACCTGTGGCCGATGGCCTCGATGAACGACACGGCCTGGATCCTGCGCAACCCGACCGGTGCCGGGGCACAGCACCCCATCACCTACACCCTGACGATCGGCGGCCTGTTCCGTCTGGGGCGACTGGTCGGAGGCGATCTGGCCGGCGTCGTGCTGCTGTCGGTGGGACAGATGCTGCTGTGGGCCACGTGCGTAAGTGCCGTCACGGTCTTTCTAGACCGCAAGGGCACCTCACGCCGCATGACCGGGGTCTTCATCGCCTACTGCGCGCTCATGCCGCTGGTGGCCGACTACTCCTTCGCCGTGGTCAAGGACGCGGCCTTCTCCCTCTTCGCCACCCTGCTCATCCCGGTGCTGCTGGTGGTGCGTTCCAGTGCTGGGAAGGTGCTGCTGAGCCGACGCGGCACGGCGGTGGTCGTGGCGGTCCTGGTGGGTTTCGCGCTCATGCGTAATAATGCCCTGCCGGTGGTTCTGGTGGTCCTCGCTCTGGTGGTGTGGTGGTCGCGGGTGCACCTGCGCCGGGCGGTGGCGGTGAGCGCCGTCGCCCTGGTACTCATTGTCATTCCACCGGCGACGACGGCGCAGGCATCGCACGCCGAGGAGGCACTGGGGATCCCGCTGCAGATGGTCGGTTACACCCTGGTCCACGATGCCCAGTGCCTGCCGCCGGCCAGCCGGCAGGTCTTCGATAACGTCCTGGCCCCCGAGGCCTGGAAGCAGGCCTACCGACCCAACAGCGTCGACCCCGTCAAGGACGACAAGTCCTTCAATACCGCCTACCTCGATGCACATCGCGGCCAGTTCCTGTCCGCCTGGGGGCGGGCACTGGTGGCTTGCCCCAGACCTTTCGTCACCGGATTCCTGGTACAGACCGCCAACCTGTGGCGCTTCGACGCCGATCCGATCCGCACCGACGGACAGTCCCGCTTCGTGACTGCGGTCTCGAACTACCCGGCCGATCGGGACCGGGTGATCCGTGCCTACGCCCGGGCAGGCGTCGTCAACCACTCACTCCTGCCCCGGCTGCTGCGGCCGGTGGGGGACGCCGCCGTGCGGGGCATGGAGGTCACGCCGGGCCCGGGAACCTGGATGTGGGTGGTGGCTCTGAGCGTGGTGGGGTTCGTCTACGCTGGGCGACGCGAGTGGGTGGCGATCTACACCCCCATGGTCCTGCTGTGGGCGACGCTCATGATCGCGGCACCCACGGTCACGCCCTTCCGCTACATGGAGTCCATCATCATGGTGGTGCCGATCGGGCTCGCCGTCCTGTTGGGCACCGACCGCGCCACCTGGGAGCCGGCTCCTCCATCCACGAGGAACAGCCACAAGCAATGATACTATATGTGGTATCATATCAAGATGCCAAGCGTCGTGAAGATCCTCGCCAAGATGCAGGAGAACCCACGCGGAATCGCGTACACAGAACTCATGAAGGTCTGTGAGCACTACTTCGGGAAGCCTCGGAGCTCCGGTGGATCACATGCAGTGTTCAAGACCCCTTGGCCTGGAGATCCTCGCGTCAACATCCAGAATGACCACGGGCGGGCAAAGCCGTATCAGGTGAGGCAGGTTCTTGCCGCCATCGAGAAGAAAGGAGAGACGGAGAAATGAGTACAGCCGTCGACACTGCGAAGTACAGCTTCCGCGTAACGTGGTCAGCGGAGGATGACGAGTTCGTCGCCACCTGCACCGAGTTTCCTTCACTCTCCTGGTTGGCCGGAACCCCTGAGCTGGCGTTGTCTGGTTTACGCAACCTTGTCAGCGAGGTGGTCGCCGACCTCCTTGCGTCGGGGGAAGCGGCGCCAGAGCCTCTATCGACCCGTCACTACTCGGGCAAGTTCCAGCTGCGCCTCGGCGAGGATCTGCACCGACGCCTGGCCATGGAAGCAGCAGAGCAGTCCACCAGCTTGAATCAGTATGTCGTACGAAAGCTGGCCACAGCCTCCTGAAGTACCCTCGTGAACCATCCGCTATCACCCCTGTGAGGAGATTCCCGTGATCCGCATCGTCGCCACGTTCCATGTCCGCCCCGACGCCGTTGAGGAGTTCCGCGCACTCGCCGGTGAGCTCGTGGAGGGCTCGCGGGCGGAGGAGGGCAATATCGCCTACGACCTGTGCGTGGCCCGGGACGATGCGGCCTCCTTCGTCGTGCTCGAGGTGTGGCGCGACGACGCCGCGATCGAGTCCCACAACGCCTCGGCGCACTTCACGACCCTGGTGCCCCGGATGGTGGGCCTCTCCGCCAAGCCACCGTCAGTGGTCCAGTACATCGAGGCCTGAGTACGGGGTCAGGGGACCGTCAGCCGTATCAGTCGCAGGCGGTGATGCGCCACAGGGAGGTGCTGCCCTCGGAGTCGACGAGCTCGAGCCCCTCGGTGGGGACCTGGGTCAGGCTCGCGTCCCACCGCAGGGGGGCGGCGCCAGTGACCGAGCCCGAGGCCGTCGTATCCGAGCTGCTGTAGAAGTAGCGCACGCCCAGCTGGTTGAGGAGCGTGCAGGTCTGGGAGTCCTTCTGCCCCAGGGCGGGCCAGGCTGAGGCGAGGGCGGCCTCCGGGGTGCCCGGTGCAGCCGCGGCGCGCGTCGGGTAGACGACGTGCACCCCGCCCAGGGACCACCAGTAGGTGGCTCCTCGCGACGGCGCCCCCAGGACGACGGCGTCGTCGGGCAACGTGCCACGAGACCGTTGAATCAACCTCATGGCGTCCTCGGTGAGCAGGGTCCCGTACTGAATGCGCTGCGGATCGTAGACCGAGGCGACGAGGGCGCGCTCCACGGGGACTCGCGCCGCCACCGGCAGGAGCACGAGCGCGACCATCATGGCGGCCGCCGTCCGCCCCGGCCGCACTCCGCCCAGTCGCGAGGCCGCCCGGCGCAGCACCGCCCACAGTCGTTGCCCGGGCTGCCCGGCACCGCCCTGGGCCACGAGGATCAGAGCGGGTAGGATGGCCAGAGGGAGGATTCGGGCCTTCTGCAGGTACCAGGGTGAGCCGAGCTGCCGACCCACCCACTGCGGCCCCCCTGTCAGAACCAGGAGAGCCAGCGCCAGCAGCCACATGACGAGCCAGAGGCGCTGGTCTCGCCGCGAGCGCGCCCACCACGCCGACCCCAGGGTGAGCAGGCCAAACACGACCCCGATGGGCACGGTGGCTCCGGGGACCGACCCGTACATCGGCAGGTCGACGAGTGCCTGACCCAGGGTCGCCACGGCGCCGGCCACTCCCCCGGCAGGACGCTCGTAGCCCAGAACGGAGGCCAGGGAACCGCGCATGAGCCAGGCCCCCGTGGCCAGGACCAGCAGGGTCCCGGCCGCCCCTGCCACCAGGAGGGCTTGGCCGCCCCTCCTGCCGGCACTGCGGCGCCACAAGGAGGCGACGACGTCGGCCAGGAAAGGCAGGGTAAGGATCGCCAGGTTGAACAGACCGGTGCCATGCGCGGCCACCACGCCTCCGGCGACGGCCAGTATGAGAAGGACCCATGTCAGGTGAAGGCGCTTCGATACGGCGCCTTCGCGCAGCTGGTCGTAGAGCACGAGGGCGCCAGGGAGCCCCAGGACGCTCAGGGCGTAGGGCCACACCGCCAGCGAGGTCATGAGCAGCAAGGGAAAACCCACGAGCCCAGCGCTGAGCGCGAGCACTGCGGCGACCGAGCACACTTGTTGCCGCCGGTCGGCACCGTCACCGACCGAGCCGGAGGCGGAGTCGAGGCCGGTGACCCGGACCAGTAGTCCCAGAAGGCTCAGCGGCCAGATCACGGCAGTCAGAGCCAGGATCCCGGCGGTACTGGCCGGGACCGGGCCGCCCGGCGCCAGCGCCACAGCCCCGTGCCACACGGTGGGGTAGTAGATGGCGCGGCCCGAGTAGAGGGACGACAGTCCCCCCAGCATGGAGGCGTTGCCCCCTTCTCGGATGGCCGCCACCGCGTTGAGGTGGAAGGTCGCGTCAAAGGCCTGCGCGGGGTAGTCGGGGCCCGGCAGACTGGACAGGATCACTCCAGCCGGCACGACGACGGCCACGGTCAGACCACCGGCCAGGATCATCCGCTCGGCCCGGCTCCATGGCGTCCTCTGACACTCTGGCCCCGCTGCAGGGCCGGCGAGCAGGTGCATGAGAAGGGTTGAGCTGACGCTCAGGGCGGCGATGACCACCCAGCCCCAGGGACGCCACGTCAGCGCCAGGGCGCGGGTGAGGATCTCCGCGACCCCGATGAGCGCCGAGCCGATGGCCGGGGCCACCGCCAGGGACGGCAGCGCCCCCAGACGGGCGGCTCGTCCGATGACCCAGCCGGGCACGAGCAGCAGGCCGGCCACGACGAGCGTGGCGGCCGCCAGGCTCCAGCCGGAGTCTGCGTTCAGCCCCGCAGCCACGCTCGCAGCCATTCCTACTGCTGGTCTCAGAAGGCCCCCGGGGTCACTTGCCTCCGCCGATGGTCAGGCGCGGCACACCGGCCCACTTGGCGGCGTCGGTGGCGCGGCGCCCGTCCAGCAGGAGGCGCAGCCCGGGCAGGTCGGCGGGAGCAAGCTCGCGGTACTCGGGGTGGTCTGCCTGGACGATGGCGACGTCGACCTGCTCACCCAGGTGGTAGGGGGTCCAGCCGAAGCCGGCCAGCTCCTCGTCGGTGTACATGGGGTCGTGGACGAGGACCTCGGCGCCGGCCTCGCGCAGGGCCTCCACGGTGGGGAAGACTCCGGAGAAGGCGGTCTCCTTGACCTTGCCGCGGTAGGAGGCTCCCAGCACGACGACGCGCAGGCCCTTGAGCGAACCGAGCACCTCGGCGGCCCGGCCCACCACGTAGGCGGGCATGGTGGCGTTGAAGGTGCGGGCGGTGCGCACCACGGAGGCGTCGGGGTCGGTGGACAGGTACAGGCGCGGGTAGACCGGGATGCAGTGCCCGCCCACCGCGATGCCGGGGCGGTGGATGTGGGAGTAGGGCTGGGAGTTGCAGGCCTCGATGACGCGCTCGATGTCGAAGCCGGCCTTGTCCGCGTAGACGGCGAACTGGTTGGCCAGGCCGATGTTGACGTCGCGGTAGGTGGTCTCGGCGAGCTTGGCCATCTCGGCGGCCTCGGCGGTGCCCATGTCCCACACGCCGTTGGGGCGGGGCAGGTCGTCGCGCTCGTCGAAGTCGAGGACGGACTCGTAGAAGGCGATGCCGGCCTGGGTGCCGGCCTCGTCCAGACCGCCCACGAGCTTGGGGTAGCGGCGCAGGTCGGCGAAGACGCGGCCGGTCAGGACCCGCTCGGGGCTGAAGACGAGGTGGAAGTCGGCGCCCTCCCTCAAGCCGCTGATCTCCTCGATCATGGGCTTGAAGCGGCCCCGCAGGGTGCCCACGGGCAGGGTGGTCTCGTAGGAGATGAGGGTGTTCGGGGTCAGGTGGGCGGCCAGGGAGCGGGTGGCGTCGTCCATCCAGGCGAAGTCCGGCTCCCAGGTGGCGTCGTTGACGAACAACGGCACGACCAGCACGATCGCGTCAGCCTCGGGGATGGCCTCGGCGTAGTCGGTGGTGGCGCGCAGGGCACCGTTGCCGGTGGCGGGGCTCAGGGCGGCGAGCTTCTCGGCCAGGTGGGCCTCGCCGGGGAAGGGCTCGGTCCCGGCGTTGACGGCCTCGACGACGGCGGGGTTGACGTCAACCCCGATGACCTCGTGGCCTTTGTCTGCGTACTGGACGGCCAGGGGCAGTCCGATCTTGCCCAGGGCGACGACGGCGATGCGCATGCGGGTTGGTCCTTCCGTGGCTTCGAGAGTGGCTAGTCAACCATACTCGTTCGTCGTCGTGAGAGATCACGTCAGTAGGGGGCGGTGTGGGGAGCGCGGTGCGGTGACCGGGCGTCGCGTCTCACGTGCCTCACGGTCTCTTGTCGGGTGTCCAGCACAGGTCGATCCGGTAGACAGCTGCGGAGCCGCCATGATCGATGAGGGTGAAGCCCTCGGAGAGGTCGACGTTGTAGAAGCCAGGACGCAACCTGGAGTTGGGGACGCCGTTGAACCTGGTGTCCCGGTCCGCGTAGAAGTAGTGGATGCGGTGCTTGCGCACAATGTCGCACACCTTGGGATCGGTACGAATATCCGAGAAGTGCTGGGCGAGGTACTCGCCGTCGGGGTCGGAGAAGGACCGCCCCATGTAGTAGGAGGTCACCTTGATGTCGGACACCGCGGGCAGGAAGGCCATTCCCGAGGCGGGGTCGCCCGTGACCAGCTGCTCGGGTGGGATCTCCACCCGCAGGCGCGTCATCAACGCCAGCTCGTCGGCATCAAAACTGTAACGCGGCTCCTTGAGCCTGGCCGGCCACACGGCGTCGTGGAGGTCGCTGCGCATGATCGGCCACAGCATCATGGTCGTCAGTGAGACGATCAGGGCGACGACGGTGACGGCGCTCCAGCCCAGGGGGAGTCTCAGATGCGCCGCTGCCCTCTCGACCAGGTGGGACATCGCCAGCGCCAGCAAGGGGGCAGTCGTGAGCGTGCAGGTGCCCACGACTCGATAGGAGTTCACGTAGTGAAGGCTGGCCACGTGGGTGAGCACGGGGATGGAGACCAGGCTTCCCAGCAGTACACCCATGAATGCCAGCCACAGCGCGCACAGCCACCGGGTCTGGCGGCTCTTCCAGGCGACCGCCAGACCGATGGCGGTCAGGACCGCGACCGCCAGGTAGATGACGCTCGAGGAGTGATGGAGGTCGGTGCCCTTGAGGCGCAGAGTCGCCATGACCAGGAGCTTGGGGCCCAGGTTCTCCCAACCGCGCTCGGGGTAGCGGCCGAACTGCGACTGCTGTGGCCCCGGTGAGACGATGAAGGCGATGGTGATCAGGCAGATCGCCGCACTGGCTGCGGCGAGCAGCCAGGCTCTTCTCCGGTCTCCTTGCGCGTGCGCCGAGACTGCCGCCTGCGCGGGCAGCCAGACCGCGAGCACCGCAACGACCCAGAAGACGACGCCGACGGCGGCCGGGTGCGCCATCGCCAGACCAGCCAGAGGAATGGCTCCGGTGGCGACCCGTCCCAGCCATCTCTTCCATGGGACACGCCAGTCGCGGCCCACCTCCAGGAGCCAGGCCAGAAAGCCCGGAACGGTTGCCAGTGCCATGACGTAGGGCCACATGCCGGCCGCCAGCTCAAGCCGCAGGGGGAAGGCCGGCAGCAGGAACGTCGCCGCGATCGCCCAGAGCCAGGAGCGGGGGTTATCGAGGAACAGGCGCTGGCACAGGACCGCGATACCGGCGACCCACACCAGAGGAGCCATGAGAAGCAGGGTGTTGCCCGCCACCAGGGCGTACTGGGAGCGGAAGTCGATCAGCGCGCCCAGCGAGTGCCAGACATTGGGGTAGTAGGAGCGTCCGTCGCTGAGGCCGAGCAACCCCTGGTTGGCCGACATCGGGTCGGCGTTTCCGGTGCGCGCCATCAACCAGATCTGGTTGTAGTGGTAGGGAGCGTCCCCGCCCTGCATGATGAGACGCGGTCCCATGGCGCTGATGATCGGCAGGATCGTCACCAACCACGCCGCCAGCACGCCCAGAAACTTGGGCAGCACCTCCTTGGTCCGCCGCCAGACCCTCTCCATCCCACCAGGACGCGAGCGCCACGTGATCGCCCGGCACAGTGCCGCGACACCCGCCAGGAGCAGGAGCACGGTGGCATAGCTGTACCTGCTCCAGACAACACCGAAATGGTGCATGAGCACGCTGGTGAGCCCCACGAAGGCGAAGGTCCATGCCGGTGCGGCCACGACCCTGACCACGAACGGGCCGGCGTTGAAGATCGTCGCCAGGAAGTAGCCGGGTCCGTAGAACAGCGCCACCAGTGAAAGCACCAGTGGAAGGAACTGCGCCCATTCAAGAAGTGCGGTCATCGACGGCGAGCCCTACCTTCTGCCACGATCTCGTTGATGATGGCAGCCGCTACCTGTCCCAGGCGGCGGGCCGACACGTGCTCCAGGGCCCAGGTCCGCAGCTGCGCCGAGGACCGGACAGCCGAGGTGACCGGAGCCGAACGGGCCTTGGAGGCTGCGGAGGCTGCACGGGCACCAGCAGACCTCTCATCCAGCGCGAGGTCGGCCATGGCCCGGGCCACCGCGTCGGCGTCGTAGGGCACTGCAACACCGAGCCCCTCCTGGACCACCTGGCGGCCCGCGTCCTCGGCCCCCGCATAGATGACCGGGGTCCCGCAGGCGGCGGAGGCGAATGCCTTGGTCGGAAAGGCAAAGCCGTAGGGCCCCGGCTTGACACTCGCCAAGGTTGCGACCGACGAGCGGATCCACTCCGCGGTCTGCTTCGGTGACATGCGCCCGAGGACCTGGACGGCACCCTCAGGCAGGGACTCGGCCTGCCTCCTGATCTCGGCGAAGGACTCCCCCTGACCGATGAAGACCAGGCGGACCGTGGGATCGCGCTGCAGCAGCGCCCTGAAGGCCTCGATGAAGATCTCCGCCCCGTGCACCTCGGAGGCAGTTCCCGCGTACACGAACAGCGGTCCGGTGGTATCGACCCGCCGGCCCTCGGGAGTGAACACGTCGGTGTCGATGCCGAAGCCCAGCCGACGGGTACGGGCCGAGATCCCCCGCCCCGCCAGCCGTTCCTCCATTCCTTCGTGCACGGTCATGAGGGTGGAGGCGCCGTTGAGCACCCAGTTCTCCAAGCGAGTGAGGACGGCGCTCACCGCCGGCGGAGCGGTGGTCTCCTTGACCGCGTCCGACCACAGGTCGGCCGCCCGGTAGGCGTAGGGCACTCGACGCAGGGCGCACACGACGCGCACCACAGCACCTGTCGTCGGAGGAGGCTCACAGATCACCACATCCGGCCTGCGCTCCAGGAGCAGTCGGAAGAACAGCGGGACGTCGAAGGACATGTACTGCACGTAGCCGCGGACGTAGCCGGCCTTGTCGCGCAGGACGGGGGCGCGTCGCACAGTCAGTCCTGGATCGTCGCGGACCTCGAACTCCTGGGGGGGCCGGCTGGTGAGCACAGTGACCTCGAAGCCCTCACGCACCAGGCCGTCGGCGATGGCCCCCAGGGCGAGGGAGGCGGCAGCGGGCTCGGGCCTGAACAGCCGACTGACCATCACGGCACGGGGCCTGCGGGTGGACTTCCCGGTGTTGTCAGCCATGGTCACGCTCCTTCACGGGTTGGTGCCTCGCCGGTCCTCCAGGAGATCCGGCGAGCTCCTCAGCTACCTGGCGGGCCCTGGCCTGCCAGGTCTGACTCGGTACGACCTCGCGCATACGCCGGCGCACCGCCTCGATCTCCTCAGGCACCTCACGCAGGTGACGCAGCAGTGCGCTGAGGGCTTCGGCGTCGTACTCGAGGACCCACCCGATTCCCATCTCCTGGACGAGACGCCCGGTCTGGGTTCCGCGCACGGCGACGACAGGCAGCTCGTGGGCCAGGTACTCGTAGAGCTTGTAGGGGACGGCGAAGTCCCAGTACGGGTTCGGTTCGGTGAACAGCACCCCGAGGTCGGCGCGCTCGTAGAGTGGAAGGAGCTCGCTGCCGGAGCGGTGGACGACGTCGGCCCGCCCGGCGGGCAGCAGCGGGGCGTAGTGCTCGCGGGTCTCCTCCCAGGTCTCCTGGCGCACGCACAGTGTCACGCGCGTTCCAGGGGTCTGGCTCACGGCTTGGAGGCAGGCGTCAAGTCGGTAGTTGTCCTGCAGGACGCCGACGAACAGGAGGTCCAGCTCCGCTACGTCCCGGGACTCGACGACCGTGCGGCCCTCGCCCCCGGTCTCGACGGCCGGGGCGCCGGGAGGCAGGGCACTCGCCCGTTCCGGAGTGAGGAAGGGAATATGGCGGCCCATGGCCCGACTGGGCAGGAAGAGGTGGATGCCCAGGCGTCGGTAGGCCAGGAGCTCGCCGCGGTAGGTCGCTTGGAGACCGGCCTCCAGGATCGGGTTGATCCCTTGCCGGAACTGGCGGAAACGCCAGTAGATGTCCCTGTAGAAGATGCCCACCGGCGCCCCGGCACGCTGGCAGTCGCGGAAGAACGACAGGTCCAGCAGCGGGTGCGGCGGCAGATGACGGGGCTCGGTCAGGGCGTTGGGGATGGTGGCGTTCTCTCCGTAGACGAAAGCCGGCACGTCACCGGCAGCGATCGCCGCCCGCACCCGTCGCATGGCCTGACGCCGCTCAGCGGCGTATCCGCTGACCTCCATGACCCGGTAGCCGATGTCGGTGAAGGCCTGACGCATCGCAAGGGGCCGCAGGATGGAGGCCGCGAGGCGGCCCGACTGGAGGGGGAAGGGAGTATGGAAGACCATGAGCCTGCCAGCCCCGGCACCGGCCACAGCCCCGCCTCCACCATCCATGCTGCTTGCGCTCACGAGGTCACCTCTTGTCCTGTGCCTTGGCCCCGTAGGCGGACAATCCGCCCCGTGGGATGCTCAGAAAGCATCTCACACCTGACCGAACCGACGAGACACATGTCTGTTGCCAGCCACCACAGCATGTCGCTGGTGCCCGCCGGGCGTCAACCGCGTCACGTGTCATAACTGTGACACACTGGGCGCCGTCAGACGGGTCGGACGCACCAACCGCCCTTGGTCAGCAGGTTTGAGAAGGCAGGATACGGTGAGCGCTATCGAGGTTGATCTCCGGCTCAGGAGCCCGCACTGGTCCCGGGTGACGACATCCGCTGACACCGTGACCGACGGCAACGGCCTGTGGGTGCGAGCCGACCACGACTGCTCGGACCCGACCGACCCCGAGGTCCTCACCTCCCACCCGGGCCGTCTGGCCGCCATCCGGATCGACGGCGACGAGGTCGTCCTGGCCCAGGACCGTCTGCGCTCATGGCCCCTGTTCTGGTCCCTTGAGGACGGGCTGAGCGGCGCACAGCGACTGGTCGTCAGCGACGACGCGACCCTCATGCGTGAGGCCGTATCCGCTCCACGACTTGACGCCCGGGCCCGCCAGGAGTTCCTCGACGCCGGGTTCGTCACCGGCAGCGACACACTGCTGGCCGGCATCCACCAGACCGAGCAGGGCACCGTCGTGCGCATTGACCGTGCTACGGGTCGAGCGCGCACGATCAACCACTCCGTGGCGAGGTTCTGCGAGGGGACGGACACAGTCGTCGACCCCGAGGACTTCTCCGGCCTGCTCTGCGAGGCACTCGACGTCGTCCTCGGACGGGTCCTGGCGGAGATGGACCGGCGAGCGGGCTCCCCCAGGCTCGTTGTTCCGCTGTCGGGCGGGCTGGACTCGCGCCTGCTGGTCGCCTGGCTGACCCTCCACGACGCGCTGGACCGGACAGTGGCCTTCACCTATGGGCGGCCCGGCGCCCGGGAGGTCGAGATCTCACGGAAGGTGGCCCAGGCCGTGGGCCTGGAGTGGCACGCCGTGGACTACGATCCGGCCGCCCTGCGCGAGGCCTGGCAGACCCAGGAGGCCGCCGACTTCCTCAAGGACGGCTACACCCTGGGGGCCCTGCCGCACATCCAGGACTGGTGGGCCCTGCGCACCCTCCTGGCACGTGGGACGGTACGTCCCGGTGACATCGTGCTGCCGGGGCACACGATCGTGGGCAACATGCACGACGAGCAGTTGCTCGACGGGCCCCCCGCCACTCGCGGCCAGGTGGCCAAGGCGATCATCACCCACCACCAGGAGCTCCAGGGCGAGCAGAACCAGGCCTGGGCAGACCCCTACCGGGCAGGGAAGGTCAAGAACTTCCTGGCGCTGCGGCCGTTCACCGGCAGCCCCCGCGACGTGCAGAGCATCCTGGAGTCCTACAACGTCCGCGAGCGACAGACCAAGTACATCAACAACTCGGTACGCGCCTACGAGCACCTGGGCCTGGAGTGGGCCCTGCCCATGCTGGACGTGGAGTTCTGGAACGCCTGGCACCGCGGCGCCGTCGAGCTGACAGCCACACGCGACTTCTACGCCGTCTTCATCGGGCATCTGTGGGCTCAGGCGACCGCCCGGGCATCCGGCCAGGAGCAGACCGCACAGGCCGACCTGGCCTACTTCACCCCGACGAAGGTCAACGAGACAACCCGTTCCCGCCTCAAAGCGGTGCTCTCCCGCCTGCACCTGCTGCACCTGGCCGAACGCACGGCCTCATCGTGGGCCACTCTGCACTCGCCGATGAGCTTCGACGCCTTCATTACCGACGCCTCCCGGCCGGCGGCTGCGGTCCAGCTCATGATGGGGCGCACCCTGCTGGGGTTCTGGGCCCGGGCATTCATCACCGACACCTGGTGCCGCAGGTGCCGTCTGTTCACCGATCTGCCCGTGGTCGACGTCCCGCCGACGGTCGCGGACTCCTCAGAGCTGAAGGCGTAAGGAGCGGGCGCATGCATGTCACGATTGTCAGCACCTGGTTCCCCACGGAGGTCTCCGCGGGGCTGGGCATCTTCGTTGCCCGGCACGCCGCCTCGATGGCTGCCGCCGGGCACGACATCCGGGTCGTCCACCTCGTTGCCGCTCACGTCGATGACGGCACGAGACGTACCCGCGTCATGGGCGTGCCGGTCATCCGGCTGCCCATGACGCCCTCGCGCCCTCATGAGGTGCTGGCGGCCAGACGGGCGCTGGGAACGCTGACTGCGGGCAGCGACATCGTCCACACCCACGCCATCTCCACACTCATGCCCTACGCTCTGAGCCGGCCGCGCGAGCCGTGGCTCCACACCGAGCACTGGTCGGGACTGGCCAATGGCGGGGCCGCTCTCGGCACGATCGCGCGCGCAGGAGCCCAGGTGGTGCTGCGCCTGGAGCGCAAGCCCGACATCGTCACCACCGTCTCCGACCAGCTCGCCGCCGACCTGAGGGCCTACCGCCCTCACGGCGAGATCCTGACCGTTCCCAACGAAGTGACTCGACCCAGTGAGCCGGCCCCGCGCCGGGACGTCCAGCTGGGGCGGGACGTCCTGCAGATCGTGGGAGTCGGGGGGCTGATTGAACGAAAGCGTCCGGACCTGGCGGTCGCAGCGGTCGCGGCGCTGGCGGAGCTGGGCGTCCCGGCCCGACTGACCTGGGTGGGCGACGGCCCGCTGGCCGAGCACTGCACCGCTCTCGCCCAGAGCCTGAACGTCGATCTGGAGCTGACCGGTCAGCTGCCTGACGACGTCGTCGGGAAGGTTCTGTCCGCCAGCGACCTCTTCCTCGTGCCGACGCTGGCAGAGACCTTCTTCCTCGGGGCCGCCGAGGCGCTCGCGGCGGGTCGGCCGGTGGTCACCAGTGACCGCGGCGCGCACACGAGCTTCCTGGACCCCTCCGTCGCCGAGATCGTCAGCCAGGACGACCCTCTGACGTGGGCCAGGGCCGTCATCGAGGTTATGCGCCGTTGCGAGGGGCTGACGGCCCAGGACATCCAGGACACGCTGCCACGGGCCTTCTCCCCCGAGGAGGTAGCGGGCGCCTACGGACGCGCCTATGAGGCCACCATCGCCGTGCACTCCGCCCGGCACTGACGGCACTGACCGGCTAACCAACACCGCCCGGTGCTGTTCAGCACCGACACCACCCCCTGAGGACTCAGTTCTCCAGGGCAACCAGCCCGTCAACGAACTCGCGGTACTGGCGCTGGGCGTCCGACATCCTCGCCCAGGTGGCGTGCGCGTCTGCGCTCATGGCGGCGTAGTCGGCATCGCTCAGGTCCATGACCGACTCGATGGCGTCGGCAACCTGCTCGGCCGTGACATCCACCGGGATGAGCCGGCCGTTCTCGCGATCGTGCACGATCTCGCCGGTGCCCCCTGCGGCGGTGGCCACGACCGGCATTCCCGCCGCCTGGGCCTCCATAACGGCCACCGGGACGCCCTCGCCGTCGGAGCAGTTGAGGAAACAGGCGAAGTCGGTCGTGGCGTAGAGCTCGCGGACCTCTTGGTTGGTGAGGTGCCCGGTGAAGGTCACCGGGGTCGAGTCGATCTGTTCCTCGGCCCGAGCGCGCATGGCCTCCAGACGGTCGGTGTTGTACTCGCCGATGTGGGTCCAGGAGACTCTCCGGCCGCGTCGTTCCAGCTCGGCGACGGCCTCCACGATGAGGTGGACCCGCTTGTAGGGGGCCATGTGCGAGCAGGAGACCAGCTGGAAGGGATCAGTCCTGTGACGTTGGTGGCGGGGAGCGGCCGGGACGCCCAGGCGACGCACCTCGATATTGCGGGCCTCGGGAAAACGCCGGTGCAGGAAGCCGGCGGCGTAGTGGGAGATCGGGTAGACACGGTCCACGGCCTGCATGACGAAGCGACGCGAAGGGACGTAACCGCGCGGTGCGTCGGCCTCGTCGACGTCGTAGGCGTGGGCCCGGGAGACGACCTTCACCGGACGTCCCCTCAGCTCGCGACGCCGCAGCATGCCGCCCAGCGCCGCCCCAGTGAAGAACCAGTAGGAGTAGATGGTCAGGTGCCCGCCCTGATCCAGCCCGAGACTCGGCAGGAGCCGGCGCATCCGGCTATAGGCGCTCAGGGCGATCGCCGCGAAACGCACGTCCATGCCGAAGCGGCCGAAGCTCTTCCACGGCGGCGTCTCGACCATCTGCTCCCGGCCCAGCAGGATCTGCGGGGCGCGCAGGATCGCGTGGAGACGCCAGTCGGGCAGGCGTGAGGCGGGCAGCAGGGCGCAACGGGCGTTGTCAGGCAGCGTGCGGGTTTGACGGGCCCCCTCACTCAGGCGCACCGGGACGATGACGACCTCGTCGTAGGCAGCGCACAGGGTCTCGATCTCCTGCTCGAGGAACTCCTCCCCCACCTCGTAGGGGAAGGCGTCGGTGAGCAGGAGCAGGCTGCGCCGTCCCTGCCTCCCGGACGGGTCGGTGGACGTCCTCGCCTCAGGCATCTGAGACGTCGGCTTCGTGGGAGTCATCTCCGTGTCTCCTTCCGGTCCGGGCGGACCCGTGAGCATCGAACTGCTTGGCCGCATAGTCGGCCAGCAGCGTGTTGAGCACCAGCAGCCCCGCCATCATGACACCCAGCACGTAGCAGGTGGGCATGACCTCCAGCGGCGACCAGTGCAGCCAGGCCAGGGGCGCAGCGGTGTAGAGCAGGGCGAAACCCAGCATCCAGTCCTGGTGCTCGGTGACGATGAACAGGTTGGAGATCGGCGAGGTGATGAGCAGCATGAACAGCCACGGGGTCAGTGCCCTGGCGAAGCTCCCGGAGTCGGCCCACTTGGCTCCGAGAAGCAGCGGGAAGAGCCACGGCGAGAGCACGTAGATGAGCGCGAAGGGAATGATGCCGATCAGGACCGCCCGCTTGATGGTGACCCGCACCAACGGCCTCATCTGACCGGGCTCGATCGTGGAGAGCTTCTGGAAGAAGACCTTGGCCACCGCGCCGTTGATGAGGATGAGCGGTGCGTCCAGGTAGCGCCAGGCCATCTGGAACTGCCCCAGCGCGGAGGCCGAGTAGCTCGCGATGAGCAGCTGGATGCCGTTGAGGCGCAGGGCGTCCGCCAGGGCGTTGGGGCCATTGAGCAGCGGCATGCGCCGGTAGCGGCGGGCCACCCACCTCAGGGACGGCGCCTCCTTGGGCAGCGGGCGCCACAGCTCCTTGGCCTGACGCCCCAGATTTCCGAAGGCGAAGAACTGGCCGGCGGTGAAGCCCAGCATCAGCCCGGCCATCCCCCCCAATCCCACCAGGCCGAGGCCGAGCTGGCCGACGTTGACGCCGATCTGCTGCTCGGCCTGGTTGATGGCGATGGCGCGGTAGTTGCTGGAGCGGTTGAACCAGAACTTGAACAGCTCCACCCCCGACATGAGGAAGGTGGTCAGGCCCACCAGGGGCATCCACAAGGCCACCTCATGCCCCCACCACCGCGTGACCAGGCCGTGCAGGGGGAAGGCCGCCACCGTCGCCAGCAGCGAGACGACGGCGATGCACACCATTCCCAAGCGGGCCACGCTCAGGGCCTCGGGCTCCTTCCTGGGGAGCATGATCGTCATGTCGTAGCGCAGTGCCGCCACCGCGACGAGGATTCCCGCGACAGAGGTGTAGATCGCCATCAGTCCCATGTCGCGAGGCGTGTAGATGCGCGCCAGCACGATCGACATGCCGAAGCTGACCACCTGGGCCACAGCCGTCCCGGTGATGAGGGTCAGCACGTGTCCCAGCAACGGCGAGGACTCCAGAAGCGCCGATACGCGCTGCCGCACCCGCCCGATCAAGCCGCCTGAAGTGGGCGCCGCAGGATCACCCGCGGAGTCCTTGGCGGAGCCACTCACAAAGTGACCGTCCGGTTCTCGCTCGCCGAGGTCAGCACCGCCTCGACGACGCCGAGCGTGGCCACGCCCTCGGCCATGGTGACGTGGCGCTGGGCCACGCCGCGCAC